>Ga0190274_10000403_pt1 | contig 26760 bp, 6 predicted proteins | sample Popmic531T_FD_133002 | JGI IMG/M metagenome (GOLD analysis project Ga0190274, IMG submission 133002) | Populus adjacent soil microbial communities from riparian zone of Yellowstone River, Montana, USA - 531 T | ecosystem: Environmental > Terrestrial > Soil > Riparian zone | place: USA: Montana... | reverse complement strand
ATTCTGAATTCTCTACTTGTCATGAGTATTTCAAAAGCCACAGATCCTCAAAATATAATGAACAAGAAGTCATTGGATTTAAACAATCTGTTCAGCATTAATGGCGATTTGAATTTAGGTGGAGGTTATTTATCTAACAATCGGTTTGGTGAGAGTGGATATTACACATCAATTTCCTTTCAACCACAATTTGCAATAAGAGGTGTTCCTGTCGACCTCTCATGGAATGTCATGAAACCACCTCACGGTAAGCTTCAGTTTGGGCATTTCAACATCGGATTTAGCAAACAAAATTTTCAACAGTTTTTAGAAGATCAAAAAGCAAATTCTCTTGTGAACTCAAATGTGGATTCACTAATGAATTACGAGGAAGTGAAGGCGAAACTCTCCGAGATGGATTATTTGCAAATGGTCTCAGAATCCAATAAAGAATATAAGGTATTGCAAAAAGATTCATTATCAGTAGGAGTGTCAGGTATTGGTGAAGCAAGAATGGACAGTCTTCGACAAGTATTGGCAGAATATGAAACACTTAAGAAACGATTTCATGAATTAAAATCAATCAGTAACCCGGAGTTACTGAGTAATCTAAAAAGCGATTCAGCTCAAAAAGATATTAAAGATTCGAAAAGGATATTCAGCAACAATAAAGGTGAGGCAAAGAGTATATCTGATTCTCTGGAAATGTTGGACGAAATGAGTAATCTGACGGGTATTCAGAAAACTTTTATGCGATTTGAGAAAATGTCCCTTGGATATGACGTGTTAGATTATTCCAGACTTTCTGTAATAGGATATCCGTATATCGGTGGTGCGCTGGATTATAGTTATAAAGGAATCATTACTGGTTTTGCTATTGGGAAACATGCTCCATATTATTCTTCAATTAACGGAGCTATCTTCTCGAATGAATTAGCGAATGATGCTAACCTGGTTCACTTAAAACTTGGAATTGGTGATAGTGAGAATAACTCTGTTCTTTCTGTTGCAGACTTTTCTAAGCAGTATCATTCTACAAACGTGAGCAGCACTCATGAGCTTGGTCATGAGCGAGTATGGACTATTTTAAGCGAGAAGAGACTTGGTGAGCATGCGAATTTTCAATTTGAAATTTCTAAATCATCTACTCCTGACGCAATACCAGAAAGAGGGAAGGTCTTGAATGACATTGCCTTCAGTGCTTTAACTACCCATGATCTGCCACAACTAAATACTAAGGTCAAATTTGAGTATCAAAATATTGGTACTGGATTTCATACTCCTGGGAACGCATACCTAACGACAGGATATCAGTTGCTAAGTTTTGGACTTAACAAATCGATTCTTAATGGGAAAGTGGCAGGAGAAGTAAATATTATTCAATCATGGAAAAATCCCGTGATTGAAGTAACTCAAGATTGGAGGCGCCTTTCGATATCTCTTTCGGTGAGAGCAAAGATTTCAAAATCAGTTCAATCATCATTTAGACATTATACAAATAAATTCTATACAGGGGGGCCTGTCAGTAATGGTGAACAGAAAACACATTCCAATCAAGTTAGTTTCAGCTTTTCTCCAGGGAAAAAGATTGCTGTTACTATAACAGGCTTGGCTGGAAGTTCAGAAAGGGAATCACATGTTTATTCTAGGAATTACCTCATGTCTTCATCCGTTTCGATGAAGCACAAAAAAGGAGCCCTTACCCTGCAGGCGAATCATTATGTGACCGTTACTACTTCATCGTTGCGAAATACATCTGTTACAATAGGAGATCGTTTTCCTATTGGAAAGAAATTGAACATAAGAGTTGCAGTAGGAGCTAATATGACTGAATCAACAATGTCTTCCATTCTTAATTATGGATTTGGGTACTCAATAGCAAAGCGTCTGATGTTTGATTTATCCGGAAGCTACAATAGCTTTTATTCAAACGATGATCTGGTGCCAGTTTACTCGAGTTTCCAAACGCAATGCGGAATCAATTTTAGTTTTTAATAAAAATGGATATGAAAAAGTGGTTTTTGATTCTGGTGATTTTCTACCTGACTGCTCCATATATCGTTCGGTCACAAAATTCAGATTATCAGATCCTGACTACATATCAATCATCAGGAATATTTTCATCTAATGACATATTTGATTTTTCAATTAATAATTTTTCAGGACATACGACTGATTGCAAATTGGAAATTAAGATGGTTGAATCAAAAACTCATCTTCCGATAATTCAACTCTTGAATAATAGTCTGGAACTGGAGAAAGGAATCAACTTATTTAATTCATCAAATTTTTCAGTTAATTATTTCCCAAATGATCTGTCATCGGCATTTCGTATAGGGCAGCCTTTGCAATCTGGGAGGTTTGAGATCTGTATAACACTAACGATTCTGCAAATTGTAGAAAAGCAGATAAAGGAATGTGCTGAGCTAAATTTCAGTGAAGATTTTTTCATACACCTTTTGGTTCCAGATGACAAGGAAGAAATTGAATCACTTAATCCATTACTACAATGGTATTCAAGTTCCAATGATCCTTCAATAAAATATAGACTGGTTCTTGCACCTCTTGCACCCTTTCGTCAGCCTGAAGAAGCGATTGGCCACAATTTGAAATTCCTTCAACTGGAAATTGCCGATATGCAATTCCTATATCCATTAACTGCACCTGATTTGGAGTTTGGCAAATATTACGCCTGGCAGGTATACGCCTTAAAGGACAACGTTGTACTCGGTATGTCTGAAGCCTGGACATTTATTCCGATAAAGAGAAAGGAAACTTCGAATGAAAAAAGTGATTGTTACAGAATCATTGTCCGGAATTTGAATAATGGAAATTACCTCTATGGCGATGTAATGAAGTTTGCTTATCAGAATGCAACATTGGAAGAGAAGCTTAATTACTCTATACAAGATTTGACAAGTGGAACCGTGATTACCAACCCTCCTGTACTCGTACTAAAACCTGGGTTGAATAAAATTGATCTTGAACTAAAAAAGCTAAAGGGAATCAAAGAAGGTCATGATTATCTGGTGCAAATAAGAAATCGTAATAATGAAATATACAAATTGACATTTAAGCCTTACTCAGAAAATAAAATGGGAGACTAAACTCTTCTGGTTGAAATTTCACTACCAACAAAATCACATGAAACACTTCACCTTGATCATTAAGGTAATTTTTATATTCTTTTTCCAATTTGCTTTGAGTTCATGTAGCAAAAGTTCTCTAAGCATCCCAGACTACATAGGATATGTTCGTTCTGCAGACAATGGTCTAACAGATTTCACTGTTCGCAATGGTTATGTCTTCAATGTACTTTATGAACCTGCAGATTATCTTGCTTTGAAAGAACTCCGGAACGAAAAGGTAACGGTCGACAAATTCTTTGAAACCAGGAAGAAATTTTCTGATTATCTCTACTTTGATTTCAGTATCAAGTCTGAGACATCCGATAAAAAGGTTTTAGATAAAAACGATTCTCTTAACTATGAAAAGCACTATAATCATTTCGCTTTTGATTTTTCTAAGGATATTTTCCTGTTAACTAAGGAAGATACGCTTCGGTGTCTTCTGCACCAACTTATTAATAGCGGTGATATATCTCCTGAGTATCATTTTGAAGTACTGTTTGAGAAGCCGGATTCATTATTCATTTCATGCGATTCATTGGTTTTAGTCTATGATGATAAGGTCCTCAATTCTGGTAAAGTAATTATACCAATTCTGACTAAGGACATTAAAAATGTACCGCAATTAAAAATTTAATTGTATGAGAGTAAGTAGGAGAATTTTTCTGAAGCCAGTATCATTAATTATGATCATGGCAATGCTGTATCAGCTGTTGTTCCCCGTTGCTGCATTTGCATTAACAGGTGGGCCAGCTCAGCCTGAGACACAAGCATTTGCTCCTATATCCTCTTCAGATATGGTTGATTTATTCTCTGGAGATTTTAAATACAATATCCCTCTTCTTGATGTTGGAGGTTATCCTATAAATCTTATTTATAATTCTAACCCTACAATGGATGCCGAAGCAAGTTGGGTTGGGCTTGGTTGGAATTTAAATCCTGGTGCAGTCAACAGAACTCTTCGTGGGTTACCGGATGATTTCGATAAGGATACTGTTGTAAAGGAATTCAATATCAAGGACAATACTTCTTGGGGAGTAAACCTGGGCACTCAAATCAAAATTCTGGGTTGGCCATTTAGTATTACAGGAGGAGTATCATCTAATAATTATAAAGGGTATGGTGTCAATCTGGGATTGTCCACGAGTATGTCATCAGCCGAAGGCGGCGGTGGTGGAATGACCGGATCACTTGGAATACATTTCAGCTCACAGGATGGGGTTTCCCTTTCGGCATCTGCTGGAATCAGCGGAAAGGAAGATGCAACTAAATCCCCTGATACAAAGATCGGACTTGGTTATAATAACAGGGCTGGCTTAAAAGAATTATCACTAAGTCAATCAAATAATGTGACTAAAGTTCCAGAGGGTAATACTTATTCGGAGGAGCTTGGGTCGGCTACAATGTCTTTTGCTACCCAAACATTTACTCCTACGATTACAATGCCTTTAGATAATGTTTCTTATAACCTGCATGGAACTCTCGGCGGTGAAGCGTTTGTCATTCATCCTGGTCTTCAAGTATCTGGTTTTTGGTCAAAGCAAACATTGAAAACTAAAAAAAGGTGGTTACCCGCATACGGGTATCTTAATTCGTCTTCAGGATGTAATGATAGAACTGCATTAATGGACTTTAATCGTGAAAAAGATATTGCTTATGTCAAAACCGTTCCTGCATTACCCATTCCAAATTTCACATATGACCTTTTTTCAGTTTCTGGTCAGGGTATAGGTGGACAGTTTAGAGCACATCGTGGTGATGTTGGAATTTTATTTGACAGTGAAACTTCTACAAACTCAGGGTCACTTGACGCAGGAATCGAACTTGGGTTTGGACAGGCATTTCATGGTGCAGTAGCTATTCAGCAAGTTGATGTAACCACAACAACAAATAAATGGAGTTCGTCAAATAGCTTGGATCCGAAGATGGATTTTAAAAAACCGGAATTATACACTGGTTTTGAAAGCAGCTATTTTAAATCTGTAGGTGAACAAACAATTGCTGATAGTAATTTCTATGCTTATATCGGATATGAGGAGCCTATAGTTAATCGATTAATTCCTAAAGCGTGTACGAACAACAATAAGTTTGATAGGTACAGCATCAGAAGCAATGGTTACTTAAATACGCTGGTATCCCCTAACTCTCTTTTTAGATTTCATAGAGATAAAAGAACGCAAATGTTCAATTATCTGACTGCAGAAGAGGCAACAAATGTTGGTTTGAATAGTCTTTTATATTCCTATACTCCAGGTATGCTTCCATATTGCCCGGGGTGTCAGGAAAGTGTAACCAGTGGCAGGGATGGAGAGGTGGTGCATGGTTCGTATGATTCAATTCCGAGAACTGCAAGAGCAAATAGCTTTCATCACATATCCGAAATCACCATTACAAAACCTGATGGGAAGAGATATTTGTATGGTACTCCAGCATATAACAACATTCAAAAAGATGTCACATTTAATTGTCATGACATCGGCCACGAGCCCTATTCAGGACTCGTCTCTTATGTGCCCAATAGCGATAACTCAATCGGTACGCATTACGGGGTAGACAGATTTTTCAATGCTGAAACAGTACCTGCATATCCGTATGCATATCTCCTGACGGGTATACTTTCTGCTGACTATATCGATCAGACTGGTAATGGAATTACATCGGATGACTTTGGTGAAGCCATTAAATTCAATTATTCATTGATAGCACCCGACTATAAATGGCGTGTACCTCTGGAATACAACTCAGCCAATTATAACGGCGGACTAAATGCCGGAAACGGAAAGCCTGCTTCATCCTGCTTTGGGGATGCAAAAGGATCATATACATATGGCTCAAAGGAATTATGGTATATGCACTCGATTGAATCGAAAACAATGCTTGCTATGTTTTATCTCGAAGACCGGTACGATGCCACTGGTGTAGCAGATGAAAATGGTGGACCATCCCCAGCTCAAAGCGCTAAGCAGAAACTTCTTCGGGAAATTAAATTGTTTTCAAAATCTGATATTATGCAACATGGTACAGCTGCGATTCCGATAAAAACAATTCATTTTGTTTATGATTATTCATTGTGCCCGAGTGTCACAAATAATATCGGAGGAAGTCCGAATAACACAGGACAGTTTAACTATTATGAAAGTGGATCATTCAATGCAAACTATGGAAAGTTAACACTGAAGAAGATTTATTTTACTTATGGTAACAACACCTTAGGCCAACTTAACTCTTACAAATTCACATATAGTAATACTAATCCAAGTTATGGATTGAAGAATTACGACCGTTGGGGGAACTACAAGAACAATCCAACTGATATGCCAATGAATTCTGAGTTTCCTTATACACTTCAGGATTCAGCATTAACTAATAATTTTTCAAGGGCCTGGAATCTAGAACAAATTGATCTTCCATCAGGTGGAAGTATTTATGTCAATTTAGAATCAGATGATTACGCTTATGTCCAAGACAAAAGGGCTGGTCAGATGTTTATGTTAAAAGGATTTGGAAATACAGGCTCTACTGATATAGATACACAGAAACTTTATGACGAAAACAATCAATACAATCGTATTTATTTCAAAGTTAATGATACATCTGGAGACATTGGTAGGAAATATTTTCAGGATCTTACTTTTATTTATTACAGATGCTTTGTTGATTTAGGTCATACCACAGTCTATGATTATGTCTCAGGTTATGCAGAGATTGATAAGACCGGTGATTGGTGCGGTATAAAAGATAGCGAAACAATTTTTGTAAATGTTAAGCGCTCTAATGAAAAAAATCCAATTGCGAGAAATGCTTGGCAATTCCTTAGAAATAATTTGCCAGAAGTAGCCTATCCGGGAAGTTCTGATCCAGGAGCAACATTGGGTGATGCATTGCTGGGATTACTGGGATCCATTACTGAAATAGGCTCAATGGTGTTTGGTGCTGATAAGGGAGCAATTGAAAAACAGTGGTCGAAATATGTTGATCCAACGCACTCATGGATTCGTTTAAACAACCCAAATTTTAAAAAGTTAGGAGGGGGTAGTCGTGTTAAAAGCCTGGTAATTTCTGATAACTGGGATAATATGGCACCAGATGGATCAGTAAAAACATATGGACAAGAATATAACTATACCGATTTTGTAAATGGCCAAACTATTAGCACTGGAGTAGCGAGTTGGGAACCCTCTATTGGTGGAGATGAGAATCCATTTAAGATTCCCCGTTATTATGACATTGATAAAAAACTCGTTGAGGCTGACCATTTTTATATGGAAGAACCATTTGGCGAATCGTTCTTTCCTTCTGCATCAGTTGGCTATAGTAAAGTGACTGTCGGAAATTTAAGTAATGAACATATTCGAAGAACTGCAACCGGTTATACGGTAAGTGAATTCTATACCGCCAGAGATTTTCCAGTAATCACTGCAAAAACTAATCCTCAGAAAGCGCCGCTTAAACCACCATTTAAGCTCTCCTTACTTGGATCTTGCTTTTCGCTAGAACGATTGGCAGTAAGTCAGGGTTTTACTATTGAAATCAATGATATGCATGGAAAGGAAAAGGCAACAACAATTTTTAATTCAATGGGTGCGGAGATTGGCAGCACCCGTTATTACTACAAGGAAGATAATTTTGATTTAGCGGGTAAGAGAAGAATTTCCAGTAGAGCGAATGTGGTATTACCAGATGGAAGTATAAAGTATGCGATGATTGGTGAGGATATAGATCTCACTATGGACATGCGAGAACAATCCACTGAGACCTGTGGGTTAGGGATGACATATAATACAGATGCATTTCTTGCAGGAATTTTTCCTGCAATTATTCCATCGATGTTGCCAACCTTCACGATGGAAAGTAAAAAATTTCGCTCCTCTTCTTCATTGAAAGTTGTACATCGATTTGGCATACTTGATCGAATTGTTGCCACTAAGGATGGTTCCACTATTGCAACACGAAATCTTCTTCATGACTCTGAAACGGGAGAGGTGTTGCTTACTCAGACTGAAAATGAATTCAACGATTCATTGTATAATCTTACATATCCGGCACATTGGGTTTACACTAATATGGGATCATCTTATACCAATACCGGATTGGTCCTTCGCAATGTTCAAGTTACCAGCGGTGATATTGCAGGAATGACTTCACCATTTGATTTTCTTTTTGAAGGAGATGAAATTGCTGTAAAAAAAGGAGGCCAGACAATTCCCAAAAAATATTTCGTTGCCAGGTTTATTTCATCAAATGATCTCCGGCTAATGGATGATACAATTCCTGCCACAATTGCTGGAAGTGTTGATCTAAAGGTTATACGTTCAGGTAAACGAAATATGCCAACTGTAGCGATCGGAACAGTCGCAACTGTTCATCGTTCTCCAATTGATTCAACTGGACTATATCCGGTTATAAAAATTCCAGATTCAATTTATGTAACTCAGGCTTCCGCAATTGAATTTTACGATAAGTGGAAGATCAATTGTGATAAAATTCTAATGAACTCTTGTGATACGGTACAACCTGAGTTCTGCCTGGACTATTTAATAAACCTGATTATCTCATACAATTACTCACATTCAAATAATTTATTCAATCTATGTTATTCCGATTCAGTTTCAGTTCATGATTTGTATTCAATGTGCAATTGTAAGTGCTCACCGGATACGATTGCAATGCAGGGCACAGATGATATGCCTTTTTACAATACTACGTGTCCTCAAGATTTAAGTGGCTTAGTTACTCATACTTGGAATTTTGGATCCTGCTCATTAGTGATGAATAGCCTTTCTGGTAATCCAGTAAATCTTGACTCATTGCAACCGATTGACACGATTGACACGAGTTCAAATTGTTCCCAGGTATATATCGGTGTTAATCATACAGATTCAGTTTCTTTTTGTGTAGAGTGCATAACGTGTCATGATTCATGTATCGATCAGAGCATGTTGAATTTAGCGGTTGCTCCATATCGATTAGGAATGTTTAATAATTGGCATCAGAAAAAGTCATACAGTTATTATGCACGTCGAACACCAGTCCCTATTAATTCATCTCGAGTTCGACATGATGGAACTTTTAATGAATTCACTCCATTTTGGCAATATGATAATATTTCAGGCAAATGGTTAAGTGAAGGGCTCTCGGATGAAAATTGGATTGCTACAAATACCGTAACTCGTATTAATTCTGCAGGTGCTGAAGTAGAAAATAAAGATGCACTTAGCAGATACTCTGCGGCACTTTATGGTTATTTGGAAACTCTTCCAAAAGCAATCTCATCCAATACCAGGTACAGACAAATTGCAAATGACAACTTCGAAGATTACGATTTCAGAACTACCTGTAGATATCCATGCTTTGCTGAACATTGGAATTTTGTTTCAGCCATCGATAATTCAAACATTGAAATTTCAAACGATGAATCTCATACAGGTAACTTTTCTTTGAAGGTCAATTCAGGGTATAGTGCCTCTGTTTTCAGGGATATAAATTACATAAATGATGATTCTCTAGTTATTGAGGATACTGTTAACTATCAGTATCTCATGCATAATGGTTGCCTTGAAAAATTTTCACCGGATTCAGGAAAATACTTGCTAAGTGCCTGGGTAAAGGAAGAGGGTCCATGCAGTCCAACGGGATATTTAAATGATTCCATCGTAATTGCTTTTAACGGATCAGCAGATAGCGCAGTTCTATATCCACACGGGGTTGTTATAGAGGGATGGCAACGATATGAAGGGGTATTTGAGGTGCCGGCAACTGCCAATGGAATCACTGTTTCATTATGTGCAGGAGATAACATAGCTTATTTCGATGACATCAGAATGCACCCATATCATTCCAACATGAAATCTTTCGTGAATGATTCAAGAAGCCTGAGATTAATGAGTGAGCTTGATGCAAATAACTATGCGACAATGTATGAGTACGATGATGAAGGCAGGCTTGTACGCGTGAAAAAAGAAACGGAGCGTGGTGTAATGACATTGAAAGAATCGCGAAGTGCTTACAAACAATAAATTGTATTATGAAAAGAAGCGTGTTCATCGTTGCAATCTGCATTTTGTCTTCTCAATCCTTTGCGCAGGATTTTCTTCAAGACCTTACATTAATCAGGCAAAAATATTTTCAGCCTGAGGGGGAAATTAAATTCAATTTACGAATGCAATTTTATGACGTAAAGAATTTGGAGCAGGTTGAAGACTCATCATTTGGAACATTTAGGCTGAGTAAGAACCTGACTTATGCGGATTTTGAAAATACCATTTCGATTACCAATGATTCATTTCTTTTCCTTTTGGACAAAACGGGTCGGAGAATATTTATAAGTAAGAACATAGGCGGATTGAACACATACGCATATTCACCATTAATCATTGATTCACTTGCAAGGAAATTAAACCTGAAAATATCAGCGTTAAACTCTTCTTCAAAAGGGTTAAGAAAATTTAGAATACATGTTCCTGAGGGCGAAGTCGATTCCGCAGATATTGAATACAGCCCAACAAATTATCTGATGAAGTCAATAACTGTTTACTACAGAAGATCAATAGATCCGGATGAAGAAGTGAAACCGGTAGCGAAAATTATCTATGAAAACCAGGTTTTATCTTCTAATAAGAACCTTACACATTATGATATCGGAAAATATGTAGTGATAAATAATAAAGCGGTTACACTCAAAGAACCATACAGTTCCTATAGATTGATCAACAACTTAATTTTTTAGAGCATGGGTAAACGTTTCTACAGGAATGCCCTTTCAATCGCATTTTTGATAATGCTTGTTAGTGTGCCTGCAATTGTCAGTGCACAAGTTGAAAAATATATCGACGTTGTAGACGGTGCAGACTTCCTTATTGATTCGACGGTTAATGTATTTGATGATAAAGTTGACTCATCAATTTGGAGCACGATTGATACGGTGTATTATTCAAAAGGAGTGCTTGTATTTGAAATCAATCCAGATATTCCATTTTATTTACCGGATACTTTTTTTTGCGATCTGACACTTTCTATTAAAACATATGATTCTACCAATACACTTATTGGTACGGATACAAAAGACATGGTTCTTCGCTATGACACAGTAAAGAACAAACCATATTCCAATCGTTCAGTACTTTACTTTGATAATGTTTATAGAATAGAAGCCACTTATACCCATATTGATTACAGTCAGGGAAATGGAAATCTTATTCCACCTGAAATATTCAGATTAAGTGCTCAGATTAACGTTTTGCGCACCTATAATTTTGATTGCGATTCAGCCCCCGATATCGGTTCTGCAACATATGAAACTGTTCACGATAGGGTAGAAGTGTCCTGGGCTCCGTTTCCAGGTGCAACTGGTTATGATTTTGAATGGACCTTTTTTGACGATAGCAGCGAGGTAGTTAAGAAAATGAGTTTGGGGTATTTGAACTTTGACTCGTTGTTTAGATTTAATTCAACCCGAATCACTTTGGATGGAACCTCAGCTTCCATTCCTGTTATGTACACCTCTGGTTATTTATTTTATCGTGTACGGGCAATAAAAGTTCTTCCTGGGTTTCAAAATCTATTTTCTGAATGGACAAGTGATGATGATGATAAATTTGCAGTTAACTGGCATGAAGGTACACTTACATGGCAATCAAGTATCTCATTTGCTGAGGAAGGAAAGCGGAAGGAAGTCATCTCATATTTTGATGGTTCTTTGCGTAACCGACAGACAGTCACAAGAATCAATCAGGTTGATACTGCCGTTGTAGCTGAAACCATTTATGATTTTCAAGGAAGGCCGGCTGTAAAGGTTTTGCCTGCACCTGCATTTGATCCGCAAATCAAGTACTATCCCAAATTTAATGTTGACGCGAATGGAGATTATTATACTTGGGTAAACTTTGATACTGCGAGCTGTGGCAATACTCCTGATTTTATGGATAGTATTTCAGGAGCATCAAGATACTACTCTCCCACAAATCCACTTTATACTCAGGCTCCATATAAATATATACCTGATGCAGAGGGATATCCTTTTTCCGTTACGGAGTATACTGGCGACAATACAGGGAGAATTAGCAGGCAAAGTGGTGTAGGACCTTATTTAATGTTTAATGACAGCGTCCACCGTGAAACAAGATATTTTTATGGGAAGCCATCACAGTACGAACTGGACAGGCTTTTTGGAAATGATGTCGGTGATTCTTCGCATTACACGGAAGAAATGGTGATTGATCCCAATGGACAGATCTCAATCTCATACAAAGATGCACATGATCGGGTAGTCGCAACGGCCTTGGCTGGATCCCCACCTGCCAATCTCATTCAACTGCCTGAATACATGCCAGATGATACACTGCGTACATTCCTTAGAGATAATAACAGGATTGAAGATAAAAGCTGGATTTCCTCTACCAACTTCCTTGCAAAAAGTCAAGGTGATTTTACATTCTATTACAATCTGTTTCCGGATTTCCTGCAAATAACAAATTGCGATACCGATTCAATCTGTTATGATTGTTACTATGATATTTTAATTAGCGTCGGGTCAACATGCAGTGCAACCCCTTTTGAAAATACTCCTTTGGTTTCAAGATCATATAAAAATTACCAGTTACCAAGAAATGACTCAATATTTTATGATACACTTTGTGTTACACCTGACAGTAACTTACTAGACTCATTTGTTTTGACACTCGATCCGGGAAGCTACTTTATCAGTCGTAAGATAACAGTAAGTGACAGTGCAATTGCCTTTTATACGGAAAAATTTGTCAGAGAAAATGCATGCAGCACGTTTGAAACATTTTATCAGAATGAGCTTGCTGGCCTTGACTCATCAGGCTGCGTGACTTGCGAAACCTGTTTTGATCAACTTGGAGATACGACCGAATTCTTTACTTCATTTTTCAGCGAGTGGGATACAATTGTTCCGACTCACGACGATACTGCGAAGGCACTGGTCATTTACATAGAAGCATACCAAAATTGCGAGCTGCTTTGTTCCCCATTTGACGATTGCAGCATGAGGGAAAAACTGATGTTAAATGATTTTACCCCAGGAGCACAATATGCACGATATGAGACACACAATGGACCTCCTATGTCTAATGATGCATCATCGGTATTGTATTGGAATGGTACAAAATGGAGATTCCAGGAGCCAGGTGATGGAATAATCCCATATCTCGATGAATCTGGTAATGAAATTAAAGTGCTTGTTAACGATTCACTCAAATCAATTGAAGAGCTTACTTCTGAGCAATTTGTTACCTACTATGATCCTTCCTGGGCAACTGCGCTGCTGAAGCTACATCCTGAATATTGTTATCTTAAATTTTGCGAAGCCAATTCGGGAGCCCATGAATATTTCACCAAGATGCTATCAACTAATTCTTATGATGAAGCATTAGCATCTGGGTTGACTGATCCTCTTGGACCTTCAAATGCAGATCCATTTTTTCAAACGGAATATGGAGTATCTGATTCATCATTAATGCGCAATAGAATTGAACAATATAAGTATGTCGATTTTGACATGCTTTATACCCCGCCATTAAACCCAGATACAAGTTGTCACAATCGAGTTATGTCCATGTGGGACCTTGGCATTTTGACTGCCATTAAAGGGATTTTACCTGCGGGATATTCTGATTGCGATACAATTGATATTAATACTTTGTGTACAGGAGATAAGAACATAGCCTGGATGGTGTTTAGAGCATTGTATATACACGTTCGTGATTCTATTTATCAAAGTAAAGAATGGGATTTTGTTACAGATACTACAACTTGTGAAAGAGCCTCTGCAAATGGTAATTGCTGCATTGGATCTAATAATGATAGATATCAGATGTTTGGGCATTATTGCCATAGTGGTGGATCATATTGCACAGCTGACTATTTCGACAAAACACCTCGCTTTTATCATCTTAACCCAGGAGCTCGATTAAACTGGGAAAATTTCACTGAAGCATCAGGGTGGGCTACACATGAAAAGGAAGATTCTGCTTGTGCAAGTATATGTCACGGTCATAGAGGTTATTGGGAGCGTAAACTTCAAGAGTATTGTGGCTTCATTGATACTTTGACTCTGGATACCTTGCTGGATATGTTCCAGGAAATTTGTGAGCATGGCTGTGATCACAATCATGCCCTCGGATCAAGCACCGTTCCACCTGGAGATGCACTTGTGCCTGGAACTTTTCAGGAAGCAATGGAATATGTCTTAGGTATATCTCCAACAAATCCAACATGCAACGCGGTACTGATTGATATGCCGCGCCCTTATGAGAACCAGGGAAAGATTTCAGCAAGCGATATAGCTTTTCCCAAACCATCTGAATGTACCTGTGAAAAATTCGACTCGCTGTTTATGCAGATGATAATTGATACTGCAGGAACCACCCTCGATTCATTTGCTGTATATCTAACTGTGAATTATGGAAGTCTTCTTACAGTTGACCAGCTCTATCAAATAAAGCTTCATTGTCATGATACGCTATGTAAAAACATGACAGAACCAATTATACTACCTCCAGTTCTCAGTTGTGGCGCATGTCTTCCTTGCGACAGCGTGAATAATGCTTTTACTGATTTTAAAGATTTTTATGCTGATGTACTCGCCAGCCCAGACATCAATGCGTTATTGGGTGGGTATTTAAATATCCGGTTTGGATTCCATCTTCAACCTGTTGACTACATTCAGTTTATTGTAGATTGTAATATTGATACATCGGGTTCAAACCTTATTACTTGCGATTCAATCAGAACCCTATTTGCGGAATATATTTCCTCGGCACCCACAGTGTCTCTTGATCATTGGCTGGATTCAGCATTGAACCTGAATTATTCTTACACGGATTATTCAATGTGGATTTTCAATTGTGCTTTTGATACCATCAATGGTGGTTTTATTCCATGTGATACATTAATTAAATACCGGAATGAGTTTTATACAACGGGGCTACCGGCAGATTCTTTTGTCATCTGGATGAACGATACCTTATACATTAATTACACTTACCTTCAATATGCCGCCTGGATAGCCAATTGTGACAGTACAGACTCAATACCTTATTCTGGAGGAATGTCAATGCGCATGGCCCATAATGGATCGCAGAATTCATCAGGTTCATTTAATACACAACCACAAAAGAAAGGCAGTCAACAAAGGCAACCGAGTAAAAAATCTGGACAACGAAGTAAGGAGCAAATAAAAGCTGAGTTTGAAAAGGCTCTGGAGAAACGAAACATTTCATTAAACCCAGGAAAACAATCACATGGAGTTTCCAAAAATCAGGGAATTGACAATCTGGATAGAGACACTAGTAGGGCAGTTCCAGAACATAAGAAAGTAATTCCAACTTCCTCACTAGCTAATCCCAAACGTTCACGCAAAGATCTTTCGTTTTTATCATCTTCATTTCTTCAGGAATTCCAAAAGGAAGCTGATAATAAAAAACAATTTTCTACACTTACGGCTTCACTGAATTCTGATCTGGTGGTTTTTGAACCGGCTCAAGAAGTGTTCATGTCTCCACCGATGCCTGGATTTTGTGATGATCTTGCCGATGCATTAATAGTGTACGACAGCATAGCGGCAGGATTCCATCCCCCTTTGGCTTTATGGTTGAATAATTATCTGGATACAACCCTCACGTACTCAGCTTGGGTGACGACTATTTCAGGTTGCAGTCTCGATATGCCTGCTTATAGCCTTGAGTGCGACTCATTGCAATTGCATTTTGATACCTGCAGAGCAAATGTGGCCATGTGTGTAATCCATACATGTCTGAACGAAGTTTCCGGATTGGACTTCTCAATCCATGAATACCTTCAATGGTTTGACAGTTGTGGAATAGATATCGTAGCCTGTGATGATATAGATACAGCTACATATGTCTACAATAATTTAGATCCTGATCTGCAACCACCACTGACTGTTTTCCTTCACAATTATTTCGATCTCAATCTCACATATGCAGAATGGATGCACATGATTACCGATTGCGGTGATAGCATCATTTCTTCTTCCTGGAGTTGTGATTCTCTTCAGGCTGTCTACGATTACTGCGCCAAAGATCATGCTCCTTCAGTAACTTCATGTCTGTACGAGCTTACAGGATTTGCATTTACCTGGACTGAATTTGCTACATGGCTGGATAGCTGTGGTATTTCATACCTCGATTGTGAGAAATTAAATACAGCAATTACAGCTTACAATGCACTTGATTCTGCTCTTCGTCCACCGCTGGTTTTGTGGTTGAACCATACTCTTGATCTTGATTGGGATTATGAAGTTTATGAAGAGTATTTAGAAAATTGTGAAATTCCTGTACCATACTCTGAAATATCCTGCGATTCTTTGTTAGCCCGCTTTGAATCATGCATTTCTATTTCTCCATCTGGTGTTGGTGCGTCATTAAACAGTACAGTAGTCTGTCTCAATGACTATTTCAATCTTGATTTTACACTCATTGAATATATAGATTGGTTGGATACCTGTAATATTCCAACCATAAATTGCGATACACTTGACTCCGTACTAGCTATTTGGAAATTAATTCATTATTCAATCAGACCGCCACTTACTGTTTATCTGAATAGTAGTTTCGGCCTTTCACTTTCGTATGAAGACTATTTGACTATTCTTAGGGGTTGCATAGACACTATTCCAGGGGTAAGGCCTTCTTGCGATTCCATCGAAACAATTTACATGATTTGCTCGGAGATGCCTCCGTACCAGATTGCTGATTGCATGAATGATTTAATTGGAATTAATTTTACTCTACATGAATATTGGCAATGGCTCGATAGCTGTAACGTTGATTACGATTCAACTATTTCATGTGCGAACTTACCAACCGCAGTTCATGAGTATCCATGTTGGCAGGATTCAATTACAATTTTTGAATGGATAAACTTTTACTTTGATACTCAATATCCTGATTCAATAATTCTGGACTTCCTTGATTCATGCAATGCAACACCTGTATGCTGTGGACTATTACAAGAATTGCTGTTTACATTTAATTGTGATTCAATCACAGTCTATCAATACCTGAATGATACGTTGGGAGTTAGTTTATCGAATGCATTCTGGCAAAACATGTTGGATAGTTGTGGGATTGATGAACCCTGCGACTCTTGTAATTTACTACAACTTTCTATTTTGGATTTTCCTTGCCAGGATACTATTTCGTTTTTGGATTGGACAAATAACATGCTAGGTTGGAATTTAACAGATAGCTCTCTTGGAAGTTTGCTGGAGTTCTGTAGGTATACAATGCCATGCCCATTGTCATGTGAACAACTGCAACTTGCATTATCTGAAATGTGTTCGTATACCGAAACAATAACGATAGCTGAATGGCTAAATCATTATTTCAGGTATGATTATTCAGACTCTACATGGATGGCTATGATTGATTCTTGTCATTTAATACTTCCATGCCTGAAGTGCCCTATTGTCCTTGAAGCGGAGGCTCACTATCCATGTAATTCCGGAATTCCAATCACACAATGGTTAAATGATGCATTGGGTTTGAACTATACAGAGCTGGAATGGACTTTCTTCTTTATTGATTGCCCGGTGGATACTATTCGATGTATTTGCGAAGTATTGGATACACTGCATACTTATTATCCTTGTCAAGACTCTCTTTCTCTTTATCAATGGCTGGATACCCAAACTGGCTGGGGATTTTCTGATCTTGAATACCTAACCTACTTCAGGAATTGTGGTATTTACTGGTATGAGGACTGTGTCAGTTGCGATTCATTGGCCAGTTTAGAATCCGATTATCCTTGTAATAGCGGAATACCACTTTACTCCTGGCTTAATGATTCATTGAATCTCAGCTATACAGAACTTGAATGGGATTATATCTTTTCGTATTGCCCTATAGATACAATGCATTGCATTTGTCCAGTCCTGGATTCTTTGGTTCCACTTTATTCTTGTAACGATACACTTTCTTTAACAGATTGGTTAAATACACAAACAGGGTGGGGGCTTCCTGGTGGGACGTACCTTTATTATTTATTAATCTGCGGGATCTCTTGGGACACAATGTGCGTTTCATGTGAGTCGCTTCAGGTACTTGAAGACAGTTATCCATGTAATACCGGGATTCCAATTTGGTCTTGGCTAAATGATACTTTAAACCTAAGCTATTCATTCGAAGAATGGAGTTGGATATTAGCCGCTTGCCCACTTGACACAAGTCACTGTGTTTGTACACAACTTGATTCACTAGTGCACCTTTATCCATGCAATGATTCTTTATCTCTTACGCAATGGTTGGATTCACAAACTGGTTGGAACTACTGGTTCCCGTATCGATACTTCGCATTTTTAGATTCATGCCATATCGTTTGGGATACCTTGTGTGTTACATGTGATTCTATACAGGCTATTGAAGATAATTATCCATGTAATAGCGGGATACGTATTGAAACCTGGCTTAACCAGGAATTGAATTTAAATTATTCAATTGCGGAATGGCAGCATATATTTATAAACTGTCCATTCGATACCTTACATTGTATTTGTCCGACACTTGATTCCTTGGTACTTCATTATCCATGTCATGATTCATTAAGCCTGTCTCAATGGTTGAACTCAAATACTGGATGGCATCTCGATGATAATCAATATATCGCCTATCTAGATTCATGTGATATCACATGGGATACGCTTTGCGTTACTTGTGATACCTTACAAGCTATGGAGTACAATTATCCTTGCAACAGTGGGATTCCAATCGAAGCCTGGCTGAATGATACTCTGAACCTTAGTTTTTCTTATGACGAATGGCAGCATATCTTTATCAATTGTCCGGTAGACACATTGCAATGCATTTGTCCGCAACTGGATTCAATTGTTGAAATGTATCCCTGCAATGACACCTTATCACTCTCTGATTGGTTAAATACACAAACGGGTTGGAATTTTTCTGACACAACTTACATCGGTTACCTTGATTCATGTAAAATCAATTGGGTTAACAACTGTGTAATGTGCGATACGCTGCAGCAGCTTACTTATGTTTATCCATGCAACAGCGGCGTTAGTCTGAGCGAATGGTTCAACACCCAACTGAATCTTAGTTATTCGGATTATGAATGGGAAGCCATCATTGCGGAATGCAGAATTGACAGCGCATGCGATTCCTGTTCGTTAATTGATTCTCTCATTACGCAATACCCTTGTAACGATACATTGTCATTGAGCGAATGGATGAATCTGCAAACGGGTTGGAGCAAAACGGATACACAATATATTAGTATGCTGGATTCATGCGACCTGTACGACTTGTGGCAGGCACAATGTGATAGTTGCCATGCAGATTTTACATTCACTTATGATTCATTGAACTGTCATACAATCCACTTCTACGACCAAAGCACATCATCAATTGCAGTTACAAGTTATCTCTGGTATCTGGGCGTTCCGGGAGGAACAACCTCTACCTTAAAGAATCCTACCTACACATTCTCTGTAAACGATACGTTCACAGTCTGTCTTGTCATCACGCATAGGGACTCATCTGGGAACTTTTTGTGTACGGATTCCATTTGTAAAGATGTAACCATCGTTGCAACACCAACAGTAAATATTTCAGTCGACTCATCAAGTTTCTGCGAAGGTCAGACGCATACGTTAGTTGCTAGCGGTTCAGCCGGTGTGACTTACCAGTGGAACCCAGGCGGCTCAACTAATGATTCACTTGCTGTTTCAGTTGCGGGTACTTATACAGTCACTGTTTTCAACGGCTATTGCTTCGCTTCCGATCCACAAGTGATTGCACTCTATGACACGGTACCGCCGATTATTGTTCTTCAAGGGAGCTCTCACATATGCACCGGAATTCCACTTTTCGTGCTGGCTGATATGGACCCTTATAACGCGCCAGCCCTTCAGTACTTATGGAGCACAATGGACACAACACAGTACAGTACCTTTACTACTGCAGGTACTTACTGTTTGACAGTACTTGATGCTCATGGATGCTATGTTCATGATTGTGTAGTGTTGACCGAATCCGCGCCTCCCCCACCACCCGTGATTATTGGTCCTGCTGACACCATAAATCTATGTTCATCGGATGGGGGTATTACTTTTGACGGAGGTGACTCACTCCATTGTATAAACTACACTACAGGTTTAGCTTGGAATGATGCAATTACAACTGGTCCAGACATATTCGTTTTCTATGATTATGGTTTCACTGTCACTTATACCGATTCCAACGGATGTTCTAGTACTTCAAACACGATATATGCAATTGGTAACTTATATTCGACCATACCTGATAGTTTATCATCAGATCATTACGGAAATCTCTCATGCAGTGGAAATGCAGTAGTGATTACCCAGTATGGCGGAGTACTTGGAATACCAGGATGGTCTCTTACTCCGACAACCTATTGGGCATGGTATGCCGATAGCTGCGGAGGAACCCTTGTTGATACGGGGGCTTCCATAACTGTACATCCTGTTACAACCACAACTTATTATGTTAGAGCCGAAGGACCGTGCGGAACCGAATGTGATTCGATTACCATCGAAGTTGCATTCTGTGATTCATGTGTTATGCTCGATTCGTTGATACAGATTTATAATTGCAACGATTCACTTTCACTCGTTGAATGGCTTGAATACAATACCAGCTGGAATATTTCTGATTCTGCTTACCTCGTTATGCTGGATAGTTGCGGTATCGTTTGGGATACGCTTTGCATCCCCGACTGTGCTGCATTGCAGGAACTGGAACAACTATATCCATGCAATGATTCTTTAACACTGACGGCATGGCTGAATGATACACTTGGTTTAAGCTACAGTGATCTGGAATGGGATACAATATTTTCATGGTGTCCTCCCGATACTTCGCACTGCATTTGTCTTGAGCTTGATTCACTGTTACCAGAGTATCCGTGTCAGGATTCACTTTCTTTAAGTGATTGGCTCAACAGTCAAACAGGTTGGGGTTGGAGTGATACTATTTATCAAGCCTGGATTGACAGTTGTGATTTGGATAGCCTTTGGATTACTTCTTGTGTTCCATCATGTGACTCACTACAGGCTCTTGAACATGTTTATCCATGCGATACCTCAATAACCCTTGAAGCATGGCTTAATGCAACCCTTGGTTTAGCTTATTCAGATGTTGAATGGGATTCCATTTTTGTATGGTGTCCACCTGATACAATTTGCGGAATAGATAGCTGTGAAATTCTTTCCGATATGTATAACGAATGGGATTCTGTTGGAACCTACGGACCGCTGGAAACGTGGCTGAATGACCAACTTCAGCTTAATCTTACCTATTGGGATTACCTGCAATTGCTTGATAGCTGTGGTGGGGTCGTTCTACCAATACCTTGTGATACAATTGATTCCCTTCTCTCGATATACATTCCTTTACCTGAACCGAAATTCCCTTTCAGAATTTGGGCGAACCACGAACTGGGGCTCGATTATTCTGAAGCTGAATTTTCGGCAGTGCTCGACAGTTGCGATACTATTTCTCCGCCTCCATCATGTGATACGCTGGATTTATATGTTGACTACTTCCTGGCTTACCATCCGGCGCAGAATATTTTTGCATGGTTGAATGATCAGCTTGGTATCAGCTATTCATTGTATGAATACCTGCAGTGGTTCGATACCTGTGTTCCTCAGCCTCCTTTATGTGATTACTTTGATTCTCTTTACACATATTATGAAGCCAATGCCGATACTGTTCCATTGGAAGTCTGGTTCAATGATCAGACAGGACTCAATTATACATATTGGCAATATATCTATCTGCTTGAAGATTGCTTCCCCGTTCCTATACCATGCGATACGCTTCTGTATGTTTGGAATCTTTCCAATAATCTCCCGATACCAATACCATTTTATTTGTATGCGAATAACTATTGGGGATTGAACTATACGCCTGAATGGTATTGTTATCTGCTTGATAGTTGCGGCATTTATTCAGGACCATGTGATACATCATCATGTGATTCATTGCAGCTACTTTATAATACTTATGATGCCATTATGCCGCATCAGGATTTAACAACCTGGATGAATGATACTCTTGGACTTAATTTCTCGTATTGGGAATATGTGCAATGGTTTGATACCTGTATCTACTTACCGATACCATGCGATACCATTTCTGAACTTTACTCCTACTATAGCGACAATCATATTTCAACACCATTTGCAGATTGGATGAATGATCATCTCAATGTCAACTATTCATTATTGTATTATCAGCACTTACTTGATAGCTGCAACATTGTGGAACGTTGTGATTCGCTGGACATGGCTGTCTCGGCTTATCTTGCTCAACCAGATACATCAGTGGAATTCACTGATTTCATGAATTCGTATCTGGGCTGGTCATTGACTTTTGAACAGTACCAATCTGAACTTTCAGATTGTCATCATGATACTACTTTATGGTTATGCGATGGTGGTATCGTTGAACCAATTCCTGATTCTGTATTCTCTGAAGACTGTCTGGATGATTTCCTGACTATGGCATTCAGCAATGCACAGCATAACTATGATCTTTATCTTGATTCACTGAAGGGAGCCTTCGTTGATCAATACACCTCGCATTGCCTCAACAGTTTTAATGAAGATTTTTATGTAGATGGTCCTTTTTCAGAGTATCATTATACATTGTATTATTATGATCAGGCAGGAAACCTGGCTCAAACGATACCTCCGAATGGCGTTGTTCCATTCAATGATCCTGATACACTTGAAGACATCGCTGAATTCCGAAATGATCCATATGGAGCTTCATTACCTATATACAGGTCCTCATCTTATTCAACTCATTACACTTACAACACCCTGAATAAACCGGTTGGGCAGCATACGCCAGATGCAGATAGCGCACATTTCTGGTACGACTGGTTAGGACGATTGGTATTCTCACGGAATGCGCAACAAAGACTTGATGCCGTAATGTCAATGAGCTATACTGTTTATGATGACCTTGGAAGAATTGCAGAGGTAGGTAAAATGGATAGCCTGCCTTACTTAGGAATTTCGGATGAGTGGGCAAGAGATACTTTTATGGTGAATTTCTACCTGGAGAATTCCCACCGTACTGAAATCACCCATACTTATTATGATGCTGCTGCATTTTCTCCAAGTCCTGGATTTGAACAGGATAATCTTAGGAACCGGGTTGCAAGTGTAACCTGGGAGAATAATAATGACCACGATTCATTGACGTTTGATTTCGCAACCCATTACACCTATGACATTACAGGAAATGTCAAGACGATTTTGCAGGAAACACCACTACTTGCTGTTATAGGTCAGAATCTTAAACGGATTGACTATGACTACGATTTGGTCAGCGGTAAAGTCAATTATGTCTACTATCAAAAGGATTCCATTGATCAGTTTATACATCATTACGAATACGATGATGATAACCGGATAACTCATGTATATACTTCAAGGGATAACATGCTGTGGGATGAAGATGCGCATTATGAATATTACTTGCATGGACCATTGGCACGAGTAGAGTTAGGTCAGCAAAAAGTGCAGGGAGTTGACTATGCTTATACACTACAGGGATGGATGAAAGGAATCAATGCTTCAACGTTATATCCTGACCGGGACATGGGCGGCGATGGACAATCTTTGACTGATGGATTCTCTCGGGATGCTTACGGATTCTCGCTGGGATATTTCTACCAGGATTACAAGCAAATTGATCCAACAGTGAATTGGCAGGCGGATTATACCACAGGCTCAACATTCGGTGATTCAAGTTTTGGATCTGCTACAAATCTCGGCTTGTACAACGGAAACATCCGTCATACCGTACTTTCCATGGACAGCATGAATTATCCGAACATCGGATACGTTTATCAGTATGACCAGTTAAACCGGTTGAAAGGAATGAATGCGTATGCCGATCTGGATACTGTCGATAATGAATGGGGCCCTGCCGCTGTTCTGGATGATTATAAAGAGTTAATTGACTTCGATCCAAATGGAAATATTTTGAATTATCTTCGCAGGGGCACAAGTACCGGAGGTCATACCATCCGTATGGACAGTTTAAGCTACACATACAATTCAGGCAATAACAAGCTGGATCATGTCTCTGATAATTCAGGTTACACTTCGAATTATCCTGATGATATAGACGCCGGTCAAAGTGGTGGTAATTACGACTACGACGCCAATGGCAACCTGATTGCAGATGCTTCAGAAGGATTGACTATGACTTGGTGGAACAATGGCAAGTTGAAGAGCGTTTCAAAGGCTTTAGGAGATACGCTTAACTTTTTCTACGATCCTTCCGGTAACAGGACCATGAAAAAGCACTTCAGCAATACCAGCGGAGATACGCTTACCACTGTTTACATTCGTGATGCCCAAGGCAACATCATGGCTACCTACGAATGGAAGAATAATGATTCACTTCGATTGAACGAGCTGGATATTTATGGAAGCAGCCGGATTGGAATGTTGAATGAAGACACACTCTTATCCTGTTTAGGATGTATCACTGCCACCAGCGGTGATTCTGCTACACTTTACACTGGCAAAAAGTTGTATGAGCTGACTAACCATTTGGGAAATGTTCTCTCAACAATATCTGACAAGAAAGTTTATGTTGACGCAGATGCCAATGACACTGCAGATTACAGTGTACCCGAAATTGCATCTCAGCAGGATTATTACCCCTTCGGGATGTTAATGCCGGGTAGAAAAATCTCCTTTAGTGAGTATAAGTTTGGGTTTAATGGAATGGAAAATGATGATGAAGTCAAAGGTCAAAGTAATTCAATAGATTTTGGAGCAAGAATTTACGATTCGAGGCTTGGCAGATGGTTAAGTATTGACCCGAAAGGTTTTTTATTCCCTTCAGAAACGTATTACGGTTTTGTAAAAAATAGTCCTATCCTAAAAATTGATATTGATGGTAAGGTTGATTATTCATATACTGTTAGGACTGTAAAAAACGAAGACAATTCACTTACAAAAATTGTAGACGTCAAGGTCATCTATAAGACTGTGAATCTTTCAAGTCAAGAAGTAACTGGAGCTAATTTTGCCGGTGTTCAAAATACTAGTACAAACCTGTTCAATTATGAATCTAAGGCTTCGGAGATAAATGGAGTCTCCAATGTTAAAATAAATATATCGGTTGAGTTCAAACTAGAAAATAATTTTGAAAATATTAAAGATGGTGAAAATGCCCTTTTAATTGTGGATAAATTACAGAATGTTGATGGAAAAGATGTGGTTGGTAGAGCCAGCCTTACAGGAAATGTGGCAGTAGTAGAGGTAGGTACTTTATTGGATGCAAGCTTCACCGCATTGGTTTTACATGAAGTTGGCCATAACCTCGGTTTAAATCATGAGAATGTTAAAGGAAATTTAATGAATCAGGATCTTTGTGAAGATGCTGCAGGGCGAGGTGGTACTGATCTTAACAAAGATCAATTACTTAATCAGACAGAGCATTATTATAATAATATCGCGAAAACAAATTCTGGAAAAGTGTCAGAAGGTGGAGTCATTAAAAAGGCTAAGGACTTCATTAGAAAGCATGTAGAAAAGTATAATGCAAAACAGGCGGCAAAAGTTAATTTTAAATTAGATTAATTATGAAAAAATATACAAGTTATATATTTTTAGTTTTTATCTATGCTATTTTTTCTTGTAACAACAATCAGAAAATAAATTTCAAATATTTTACTTTGACATTTCCTCGTGAGTGGAAAAAACAAGAATCGAAAGGAGTCGATAGTAATACAGGGGTTATTGTCACACCGCAAAATGATACGATATTTTATGATCTAGGATATTATTCTAATTCACTTACTGAAAAGACGGATTTTAAAATTTATTCAAATAAATACATTGATAACTTAGACAGCAATTTAGATTTGTCAAAAATTATTTTTGCGGATCCTTCCAGGTTAGATAAGGATTATTACATTAAACAAAATGTTTCATATGAATCTAAAGCCGGACATCTGCTTAAGTACATCTTTCCTCGAAAAACTGGAGTTGGTATTACTGGCCTTTATATTGATAGTTTAACTCACGATGAGACCATTGGAAATTTGAAATTTTCGATTTATGGGAATAACTTAAAGCTATCAAATCAACAAATTCTACAAGATGTAATACATAATATTATTTTTGAAAAGTGAGACTTTTTTAATTCGATATAAAAGATATTTAGGGTTAACGACTTCAGATTAATAAAAATAAGTTACCTGTAGGATTACTAACCCTTCGGTAAATTAGTCAATCACAATTCATTTGCTTTTTTCTCCAAGTAAGTCTTAAACTTCAATCTCAAACTTTGATCTTGATCAATGCCCTTTGAAATGGCATATTTGACAATACCTACAGTGTTATGAGAATTGGTAAATAGGAGAATCTCTGCACGATAATCCTCTATTGTTCGTGTAGAAAGAGAAACGATGTTCGCAATTTCGTGAGATGTGAATTCATTGCTGATAAGGTAAATGATTTCTTTCAGCTTTTGATGGTGATATTTTGTATGGATGGAAGGCTTCTCAGTGTTTAGCTTCAACATCCGATCCCAAAATGCTGGCCTGAGGTAATGAGAAACATATCTTTCTCCGTCAAAGACTTGATTGATAGCAT
>Ga0190274_10000402_pt1 | contig 26767 bp, 26 predicted proteins | sample Popmic531T_FD_133002 | JGI IMG/M metagenome (GOLD analysis project Ga0190274, IMG submission 133002) | Populus adjacent soil microbial communities from riparian zone of Yellowstone River, Montana, USA - 531 T | ecosystem: Environmental > Terrestrial > Soil > Riparian zone | place: USA: Montana... | reverse complement strand
GCGGCGAGCTGCAGACGATCGGCGCGACCACGCTCGACGAGTACCGCAAGTACCTCGAGCGCGACTCGGCACTGGAGCGTCGCTTCGCCCAGATCAAGGTCGACCAGCCCTCGGTCGAGGACACCGTGAAGATCCTCGAAGGGCTGCGCGAGCGCTACGAGCAGCACCACCGCGTCAACATCACTAACGACGCGCTGGAAGCCGCCGCCGAGCTTGCCGACCGCTACATCTCCGACCGCTTCCTGCCCGACAAGGCGATCGACCTGATCGACGAGGCCGCCTCGCGGATGCGGATCAAGTCGATGAGCGCGCCGCCCGTCTACCGTGACCTCGAGGAGGAAATCGAGACGACGCGGCGCGACAAGGAGGCCGCGATCGAAGCGCAGGAGTTCGAGAAAGCGGCCAACCTGCGCGACACCGAGCGCCAGCTGACCACCCGCAAGCGCCAGCTCGAGGACGAGTGGGCCGAGGGCGAGAACGGCGAGCGGCCCGACGTGGGCGAAGAAGAGATCGCCGACATCGTCTCGATGTGGACCGGCATCCCCGTCTTCAAACTGACCGAGGCCGAGACCCAGAAGCTGATCCGCATGGAGGAGGAGCTGCACAAGCGCGTGATCGGCCAGGAGGTCGCGATCACCGCCGTCTCCAAGGCGATCCGCCGCTCGCGCGCCGGGATCAAGGATCCCAAGCGCCCGGCAGGCTCATTCATCTTCCTCGGCCCCTCCGGGGTCGGCAAGACCGAGCTCGCCCGCACCCTGGCCGAGTTCCTCTTCGGCGACGAGGAGTCGATGATCCGCATCGACATGTCCGAGTACATGGAGAAGCACGCGGTCAGTCGCCTGGTCGGCTCGCCCCCGGGCTACATCGGCTACGACGAGGGCGGCCAGCTGACCGAGGCAGTTCGGCGCAAGCCGTACAGCGTGCTGCTGCTCGACGAGATCGAGAAGGCCCACCCCGACGTCTTCAACATCCTGCTGCAGATCCTCGAGGACGGGCGCCTCACCGATGCCCAGGGCCGCACGGTCGACTTCCGCAACGCGATCGTGATCATGACCTCGAACATCGGCGCCTCGGAGATCGCCAAGAACACCTCGATCGGCTTCACCGTCGCCGACGAGACCGGGATGTCCTACGGCGACATGAAGAACCGGATCATGAGCGACCTGAAGAAAGTCTTCCGGCCCGAGTTCCTCAACCGGATCGACGAGGTGATCGTCTTCCACAAGCTGGCCAAGGACGAGGTCAAGGAGATCGTCGACCTGATGATCAACCGCGTTCGCGTCCAGGTCGCCGAGCACGAGCTGCAGCTCGACCTGACCGACGAGGCCAAGGATCTGCTGGTCGAGAAGGGCTGGGACCCCTCGATGGGCGCCCGTCCGCTGCGCCGCGCGATCCAGCGCTACATCGAGGACCCGCTCGCCGACGAAGTCCTGCGCCAGGGCGAGATGGCCCCTGGCTCGACCGTGATGGTCAAGCGCGATCCCTCGGGCGACGAGGACGATCGCCCGCTCAGCCTGACGATCGTCAAACCGAAGAAGCCAGCGCGGCCGAAGAAGTCCAAGCCCGAGCCGGAGACGGTGGGCGTCGGCGCCAAGAAGGGCGAGGGCGACGAGGGCGACCAGGGCAGCGAGCCGGACCCCGGTGGCGAGCAGCCCGCCGCCGACGGCGACGCCTGATCCAACGCCAGCCGTGCGCGAGCCTGGGCGCAGTGCGATCGGGACCTGGAGCGGCGGGCGCTTCCTCCACTTCGGCGAAGCGATCGACGAGGAGCGCCTGGAGCGGTTGCTGCGGCCCGGCGGCGGCATCGACACGGTTCTCAGCGCCGATACATATGGACAGGGCGAGGCAGATGTCTTGCTGGGCCGGGCGCTGGCAGGTGTTCGGCGCAGCTCCTACTCGCTGGCAGGCGCGGTTGGCCACGACTTCTACGAGGGCGAGCGGGATGGCCCACGCGGCTTCCCGCGCTTCACCGATCCTGGTCTGCGCGGCGAGGCCGACTACGCGGGCTACCTGCAGATGGCGGCTGAGCGCAGTCTGGAGCGGCTCGGTACCGACCGCTTCGACCTTTTGCTGCTCCACAATCCGGACCGGATCGGCTATACCAGCGAGGCGGTCTGGGATGGGATGGAGGCCCTGCGCGAGCAGGGTCTCGCCGGCCAGATCGGCGTTGCGCCCGGACCCGCAAACGGCTTCACCCTCGACCTGATCCGCTGCCTGGAGCGCTTCGGCGAGCGGATCGACTGGGCGATGATCATCCTCAACCCCTTCGAGCCCTGGCCCGGCGAGCTCTGTCTCGACGCCGCCGAGCGCCACGGCGTCAAGGTGATCACCCGCGTCGTCGACTACGGCGGCCTCTTCTGGGGCGACCTGCGCCCGGGCATGGAGCTGGCGAAGGGCGACCACCGGGCCTTCCGGCCCGATGGCTGGATCGAGGCGGGGCTCGAGAAGCTGGAACGGCTGGCACCGATCTGCGAGCGCACCGGCCTGACCAAGATGCACCTCGCCTGCCAGTGGAACCTCGCTCACCCCGCGGTCGAGTGCGTCGTGCCGACCCTGATCCAGGAGACCGGTCCGGGCGCGCGGCCGATCGAGGACAAGCGCGGAGAGCTGGCTGCCCTTGCGGCGGAGAACCCCCTCGACGAGGACGACGTTGCCTCCATCCGCGAGATCGGCGACAACACCGGCTGCATGGCGTTGAAGGGTGCCAACCCGGGGCACGAGGGTGAGGAGCGCCCAGATCGCTGGCCTCTCAGCGACGATCTGGTCGAGGTCGGCAGCCGCTGGGGCATCGACCCGGCACGCGACCTCGCCCACGCCTAACAGCTCGAACTGCATCAACTGCCCTACCTGCAGGGACTGAAAGTTGATGCAGTTCGCATCCGCGGTTGCGGATAGCGTCGTGGCGGTGCTGCGGATTGACGAGCGGACCCGGCCCTGGTGGACGCTTGCCGGTGCCTGCGCGGGCCTCTTCCTGCTGATGCTCGACTCGACCGTCGTTGCCCTGGCACTGCCCAGCATCCGCCATGACGTCGGCGCAAGCTCGACCGGCCTGCAATGGGTGATGAACGGCTACCTGCTGGCAATCACCGTCTTCGTCGTCACCGCCGGCCGGCTCGGCGACATCTTCGGGCGCAAGCGCCTCTTCCTCATCGGCATGGTCGTTTTTGCGCTCGGCTCCGTCCTCTCCGGCAGCGCTGGCGGCCAGGATGCCTTGATCGCCGGCCGGGTCCTGCAGGGCATCGGCGCGGCGCCGATGCTGCCGCTCTCGCTCGCGATCGTCTGCAATGCCTTCCCGGCGTCGGGCCAGGCGCGTGCGCTCGGGGTCTGGGCCGGCGTCTCGGCCCTGGCCCTGGCGATCGGCCCGCTGGTTGGCGGCCTGTTGGTCGAAGTCGACTGGCGGGTGATCTTCTGGATCAACCTGCCGGTGGCGCTGGTCGGATTCGCGATCACGGCCGCGGCGGCGCCCGAGTCGACGGATCCGGGCGCCGGGCGCCGGGTCGACTTCGCCGGCCTGCTGGCGCTTGCCGCCGGCTTGGCCGCGGTCGTCCTCGCCCTGGTCCAGAGCAGGACCTGGAGCGGGGAGGCCACCGCGATTCTCGCCATCCTCGGTCTCGCCGCGCTCGTCGCCTTCTGGAAGCTGGAGCATCGGGTGCGCGAGCCGATCGTCGACTTCTCCCTGTTTCGCAACGGGCCGTACTTCGGCGCCAGCGCCGCGGCCTTCGCACTGGTCGGCGCCTACTGGGCGGTGATGTTCTTCCAGCCCCAGTACCTGCAGGACGTGCGCGGTCACTCGGCGGTGTTGTGCGGGCTGATGATCCTGCCGATCACCGCGCCGATGGTCGCCATCTCACCGCTCTCCGCTCGCCTGATCGCCCGCTTCGGGGCGCGGCGGCTGATGACGGCCGGCATGGCCTGCGGAGTCGCCGGCCTGTTGGTTCTGACCCAGCTGCGAGCCGGCAGCGGCTACGGCCTGCTGCTCGCCGGTTACCTGCTGTTTGGGATCGCTCTCGGGCTCGTCTACGCACCGATGTCGACGGCGGCGATGGCAGCGATGCCGGCCGAGAAGGTGGGGATCGCCTCCGGGGTCCTGGCTATGGACCGGGTGATGGCGGGCACGATCGCGCTCGCCGCGACCGGGGCGGCGTTCCACGCGCTCGAGGACGGCGGCAGCTCCTTCTCCGCCGGCATCGCCGGCTCGACCTGGATCCTCGTCGCGCTTTGCGCCCTCGGCACGGCGCTGACCTGGGCGTTCGTACGCGATCCCGAGCGGCCCGGACCGGATCCCGCCGTGGCAGGGACGCCGCAGCCGCGGGCGCTGCGGCACCACAACCACCACCACCGCTTCCATCTTTGAGCGTTCAAGTACCGCTTTACGGCATTTAGGTGACCGGTTTCCTTGACAATTACTATCCTGACCTGTCCACTAGGGATTGCCCACACCGCATTCCAAAGCGGTTTTTGCCATCCTAAGAAGCGATGTCAGCGCTGCCTGGTGATGAGCTTCATGAGTTGTCCGAACGTCAAGATCCCAGGCTCCTGAGGGCCCTAGACGTCGTTGCGCCGGGCGGAGCCCTGCGCGAGGGTCTCGACAACATCGTCCACTCCCGTACGGGTGGCCTGATTGTCGTCGGCGACCCGGGGGATATTTCCCATCTGCTTTCCGGCGGGATCAAGCTCGACATCGACTACACGCCGGCGATGCTCTACCAGGTGGCAAAGATGGACGGGGCGATCGTGCTCAACGCCGAGGCGACCAAGATCGCCTGGGCCAACGTCCAGCTGATGCCTGACCCGACGATCCTCTCCTCCGAGACCGGCACCCGCCACCGCACCGCGGAGCGCGTCTCCAAACAGACCGAGGCGCTGGTGATCGCGATCTCACAGCGCCGCGACGTCGTCTCTCTCTACGTCGAGGGGACGAAGTACATCCTCCAGGACATCCCGGCGGTGCTGGCCAAGGCCAACCAGGGCCTGGCGACGCTGGACAAGTACCGCGCCCGGCTCGACCAGGTCTCCAACCGGCTCACCGTGCTCGAGTTCGAGGGCGGCGGCGTGCTCTACGACGCGCTCGCGGTTCTGCAGCGGGCCGAGCTGGTCACCCGGATGGCGGTCGAGGTCGAGCGCTACATCGTCGAGCTCGGCACCGAGGGCCGTCTGATCGAGATGCAGCTGGAGGAGACGATGGTCGGCGTCGCAGCCGACAAGACGGCGCTGATCCGCGACTACAGCGTCGAAGACTCTGAGGGGAACCTGGCCACCGTGGTGCAGTCGCTGGCGCGGTTGCCGCACCAGGACGTGCTCGACTTCGGTCGCCTCGCCGAGCTGCTCGGCTACGACCGCAAGCTCAACACCCTCGACTTCCCGGTCGCCCCGCGGGGCTACCGCGTGCTCGGCCGCGTGCCGCGCATCCCCAAGCTTGTCGTCCAGAAGATCATCCACGAGCTGGGTGGGCTGGAGGAGGTACTCGCTGCCTCTGACGCCGACCTCGAGGCCGTCGACGGAGTTGGCTCGACCAGAGCCAAGGACATCCGCGAGGGCCTTCGCAGGCTCCAGGAGGTCGATCTGGTTGACCGGTACCTACAAAGCTGAGACGGCGATTGGCGCCGTCGAACAAAGAAAGGAGCACCCGATTTCTGAGCTAGCAGAGGAGGCCATGGAGGTGGGCTTCGAGTCAGACGTCCCGTACGTCTGTGATTTCGAGGAGGGTGACAAGGTCGTCTACCCACACCACGGTGCTGGCCTGGTCCTGAAGAAGGAGTCCCGTGAGCTGATGGGGGAGGAGCGCGAATACCTGACGATCAAGATCCTCCACAACGAGCTCACGGTGATGGTCCCCTGCGAAAACGCCGGGGTCGCCGGCCTTCGCCGGGTGATCGACGAGGTCGAAATCAAGAAGGTGACCGGCGTTCTCACCGATGACGTCTCGGACATGCCGAAGAACTGGAACCGGCGCTTCAAGTACAACCGCGAGAAGATCAAGACCGGCGACGTCTTCGAGCTGGCCGAGGTCGTCCGCAACCTCGCCATCCGCGAGATGGAAAAGGGCCTCTCCACCGGTGAGAAGCAGATGTACACCCGGGCGAAGAAGATCCTCGCCTCGGAGTTCATGTACGCGCTCGACAAAGACGAGGAGGGCGCGGAGGAATACCTCGACGGTCTGCTGGAGGAGCGCTACGCCGCCACGGCGACCGCTTAGTTCCAGCAGCGTCACCGCGGTCATTGCGGCCGCCGGCTCCGGGCAGAGGCTCGGAGCCGGCGGTCCGAAGGCCTTCGTGCCAGTGGCCGGCAAGCCGCTGGTCGAGTGGTCGATCGCGGCCTTCCGGGCCTGCGAGTCGGTCCGTTCGATCGTCGTCGCCTGTCCGCCCGGGCACGTCCACGAGATGGACGGCCCCGAGCTCGGCGCGGTCGAGGGCGGTGCCACCCGAGCTAAGTCGGTCGCCAACGCGCTGCAGGCGGTCGGCACCGAGCTCGTCGCGGTCCACGATGCGGCTCGCCCGCTGATCACGCCCGAGCTGATCGACGAAGTCGTCGCGACCCTGGCTGCCGACCCCGGAGCCGCCGGCGCGATCGCCGCCGCCCCGGTCACCGACACGATCAAGCAGGCTGCCGACGGCGACGAGCCTGGGTGCAACGCGTTGCGGCCCCCAGAGGGCAAAAGAACGTTGCATCTCATAGGGCGGACCTTGGATCGTGAGCGGCTGTGGGCTGCGCAGACGCCCCAGGTCTTCCGTGTGCAGGCGCTGCGGGAGGCGCTGGCGGGCGATCCGGAGCGCGTAGCCGTTGCGACCGACGAGGCGATGCTGGTCGAGGTGGCAGGCGGGAGGGTGCTGATTCACCCTTCTTCAGGAGAGAATTTGAAGGTGACGACCCAGCTGGACCTGAGGCTTGCCGAGGTTCTGCTGGCGGAGCGCTCAGCGCAATAGCACCCAGGTCAAAGCCCCCGCGAAGCACAGCTGTCCCACGCCGAGAGCGACGCCGAAGCTGACGGCGCCGAGCGCCGCGGCGATGGCCGCGCCGCCGGCGAAGGCCACCAGCAGAATCGCGAGCTGGCGGATCATCGACGCGGTGCGACCTTGCCCGGCTCTGTTGGCAGGCCGGCGACCGCGCGGGCGCCGTCGTCCATATGGCGCAGTCGTCTGCGCTCGTAGAGCCTGCGCTGGATGAAGAGTGTGGTGACGCCGGCCAGCACGATCGCGGTCAGGTTGACCGCCAGTTGGGCCATCGCGCCCCGCCATTCCGACCAGTCGGCGAATGCCGCGGCGACGCCGATGTTGGCTGCGGCGGGGATCGTCGTCACCGAGATCAGCACTCCGATCAGCGCGCCCGACTTGGCCGAGGTCAGCGAGAGCACGCCGGCGGCGCCGGCGAAGGCGGCGACGATGAAGGAGAAGTCGTCGGGCTTGGAGATGAACTGCGTCAGCGGGTGCATCGAGCCGCTGAAGTCGGCGTCGAGCATGCCGGTCGCCCTCGCGATCAGGGTGAAGAGGAAGGCGGCGGTGATGCCGACCGGGAAGCCGACCGCGAGGGCGGTGAGAGAGCGCAGGGCGACCTCGCGCCGCCGCTCGACCAGCGCCACGCAGAAGCCGGCGAGCGGGCCGAACTCGGGCCCGACGACCATCGCGCCGACGATCAGGATCGGCGAGCCGAGGAAGATCCCGACCGAGGCGATCAGGCAGGCGAGGACCATGAAGATGAGGAAGTTGCCACCCAGCTCGGTGCTCTCCGAGGTGCGCGCCTCGACCTCCTCCCAGACGACCGCGTCCGAGGGCTTCCCCCGAGCGGCCCGCTCGGCCCGGTCGGCCGCGTCGGAGATCTGCGAGTCGATCTGCTCGAGGGAGATCGAGCCGTCGCGAGCCACGCCCAGCTCCTTCAGGTCCTCGATCAGCACGCTGGCTTCCTCGCGGGCGATGTCGCAGAGGACGACATCGCCTTTTGGCTGCCGAGCGACGCCGGCGAGGTAGACCAGGTTGGAGACTGACGGCGCCGCTTCGAGCAGGTCGAGGACCGTGCCACAGCGCTCTTCGGGAACGACGATCCGCAGGTGGACCATGGCTTCAGCGTATCCGCGGCCCGGGTCGCCTAGAGTCGCGTCCCTTCATGCTCACCGACTACCACCTGCACCTGCGCCCTGATGAGCCGAACACCACGCCGGAGCGCTTCTTCACCGGCGAGAACGTCGATCGCTACCTCGCCGCGGCGGCTGAGGCGGGGATCGCCGAGCTCGGCGTCTCCGAGCACGTCTACCGCTTCACCCAGGCGCTCGATCTCTGGCGCCATCCGCTCTGGGAGCAGGAGGCGCGCGACGACCTCGACGCCTACTGCGACTTCGTCCGCACCACGCCGCTGCGGCTCGGGATCGAGTGCGACTTCATCCCCGCCGCCGAAGACCGCACTGCGGCGCTGCTGGAGGGGCGCGACTTCGACTACGTGGTCGGCTCGGTCCACTTCGTCGGCGACGCCGCGGTCGACCACCCCGGTTGGGACGTCTGGGAGAGCAAGGGCGATCCCGATGAGGTCTGGCGCCGCTACTTCGCCGCGCTGGCGGAGTGCGCCCGCTCCGGCCTCTTCGACATCCTCGCCCACCCCGACCTGGTCAAGGTCTGGGGCGGTGCCCGGCCACTGCCCGAGCGCGACCCGCGCCATTACTACGAGCCGGCGGTGGAAGCGATCGCCGAGAGCGGGATCGCGGTCGAGGTCTCGACCGCCGGCCTGCGCAAGCCGGTCGGCGAGATCTACCCGGCGCGCGCCTTCGCCGAGATGTGCGTCGAGGCGGGGGTCGCCTTCGCCCTCTCCTCCGATGCGCATTTGCCCGAGCAGGTCGGCTTCGGCTACGACCTTGCTCTCGAGTTCCTCGACGACCTCGGGGTCGGCGAGATCTGCGTCTTCGAGCGGCGGCGGCGGCGACTGGAGCCGCTCGGCGCCACCGTCGGCGACAATTCCTGAAATGAGCGTCGGAATCGGTTACGACAGCCACCGTTTCGCCGAGGGCCGCCGCCTCGTGCTCGGTGGGGTCGAGGTCGAGCACTCACGCGGCCTCTCCGGCCACTCCGATGCGGACGTGCTCACCCACGCGGTGATTGACGCCCTGCTCGGCGCTGCCGGCAGCGGCGACATCGGCACTCTCTTCCCAGACGACGAGGAGCGCTGGCGGGATGCCGACTCGATCGACCTGCTGCGCACCGTCGTTGGCACCGTTTCCGGCCGCATCGTCAACATCGATGCCACCCTGGTCTGTGAGGAGCCACGGATCGGACCGCTGCGTGCCGAGATGGAGCGGGCCCTGGCTGAGGCGACCTCGGCCCGGGTCAGCGTCAAGGCGACGACCAACGAGGGCATGGGCTGGATCGGTCGCGGTGAGGGCATCGCCTGCATTGCGGTTGCTTCGGTCGATAGCGACTAGGCTTCCCGCTCCGATGGGAAAGTTCGGTTCCATAGCGTCCGGGGTCCGCCAGTCGGTCTCCGACTCGATCTTCGAGGCCAAGGTGCTGCACGAGGCCGGAATAGTCGGCCTCGTCCGTCCCGACAAGGCGGCCAAGGTCGCCACCACCTTCCTTCGCTGGGGCGCCTCGCCGGCGACCGGCGTCGCCACCGCGGCGCACAAATACCCGCACGAGACGATGCTGATCGACGAACGGGGCTCGCTCAGCTTCGAGCGGGTGCACCGCCGCTCAAACGCACTGGCGCACGCTTTCGCGGCGATGGGAATTGGCGACGGTGACGGCATCGGAGTGATGTGCCGCAACCACCGCGGCTTCATCGAGACGACCCTCGCGGCGGCCAAGCTCGGCGCCAGCGCGCTCTACCTCAACACGATGTTCGCCGGCCCCCAGCTGGTCGAGGTGATGCGGCGAGAGGCGCCCAAGGCGCTCGTCTACGACGAGGAGTTCGCCGGCCTGCTCGACGGGGTGGACGAGGAGGTCGAGCGAATCGTCGCATGGACCGAGGGGGCACCGAGGGAGCCCACGCTCGACTCGCTGATCGCCGCCAATGACGATTCCAACCTGAAGCCGCCGCCCGACAACCCCCGCTTCGTGATCCTCACCTCCGGCACCACCGGTACGCCGAAGGGAGCGCAGCGCTCCAGTCCCGACGGATTGTTGGCGATGGCGGCGCTGATAGACAAGATCCCCTATCGAGCGCGCGACACGATGGTGATCGCCGCTCCGCTCTTTCACTCCTGGGGCTTCTTCCATTTCGTGATGAGCCTGCCGACGGCATCGACGATGGTGCTTCGCCGTCGCTTCGACCCGGAGGAGACCCTGCGGACCGTCCAGGACAGCCGCGCCCAGGTGCTCGCCGTCGTCCCCGTGATGGTCCAGCGCATCCTGCGGCTGCCCGAGGACACCCTTTCCTCCTACGACCTCTCATGGCTGCGGATCACCTCGGCCTCCGGCTCGGCGCTGCCGGGCGAGCTGGCGACCGCGTGGATGGATCGTTTCGGCGACACCATCTACAACCTCTACGGCTCGACCGAGGTCTCCTGGGCGACGGTCGCGACCCCGGAGGACCTTCGTGCCGCCCCTGGCACCGCTGGGCGGCCCCCGCGCGGCACCGTCGTCCGTCTCTACGACGAGGCCGGGCAGGAGGTTCCGCGAGGCGAGGTCGGGCGGATCTTCGTCGGCAACGAAATGACCTTCGAGGGCTATACCGGCGGGGGCGGCAAGGAGGCGATCGACGGCCTGCTCAGCAGCGGCGACGTCGGTCACCTCGATTCCGAGGGCCGCCTCTTCATCGACGGCCGCGACGACGAGATGATCGTCTCCGGCGGGGAGAACGTCTTCCCGCGCGAGGTCGAGGACCTGCTCGCCGACCACGGCGCCGTGGTCGAGGTCGCCGTGATCGGGGTCGAGGACGAGGAGTTCGGCCAGCGGCTGAAGGCCTTCGTCGTCGCTGAGGCCGAGGCCGAGGTCTCCGAAGAAGAGCTGAGGGCCCATATCAAGGCCAACCTCGCCTCCTACAAGGCGCCGCGCGAAATCGAGTTCCTCGACGAGCTGCCCCGCAACGCAACCGGCAAGGTCCTCAAGCGTGAGCTGCAAGCGCGCGAGGCGCAGAAGTCCGCCTAGCCCGCTTGGTCGCCGACCCCGCTAATTGCGAGCTTTGCTCCGATCGCAGGGGTAGCTAGGCCTCCGGCGCTGGTAGTAGGTTGCCGTTTCATGGGCGAGCCTGCAGTTCAGCTGAAAGCGGTCGGAGCGGCCACCGAAGAGTTGCACGAGACCGCCAAGCAGGCGCTCGAGTGGGTTCGGGTCAGCGAGGAGCGCGTCGCCAAGGCTGAAGCGCGAGCGGAGCGGGTTCATGTCGAGACCAAGCAACGGGCGCTGGCGACGCTGCGCAAGCTCGGCGAGGAAGGCCGCGAGCGGATCGTCGCCGAGCGCGCCAAGCGCAAGGAGGCGGAGGCACGTGCGACCCGCGCCGAGTCCGACCGGGACCGGGCGGAGGAAGCCTTCGAGCAGGCGCAGCAGCGGGCCCAGGCGGATCGGGAAGCCCGTTCCGCTGAGATGAGCTCGCTCAAGGCCGAGAGCCAGAACTCGATCGCAGCAGCGGTGGAGCAAGCCGAGCGAGAGGCTGAGCGGCGTTACGAAGAGGCGTTCAAGCAAGCCAAGCTGGAGGCCGACCAGCGCGTCGCCGCCGCAGAGCAGCGCGCGGTCGAAGCCGAGGCGGCGGCTGCCGAGGGGCACCAAATGGCGATCAAGCTCGAGACAGAGATCGAGGAGCGGGTCATGCAGGGCACCGAGGACGTTCGGCGCGAGGCCGAGGAGCGGGTTCGCTCGCTTGTCGAGAAGGTCGAAGGCGAGGCCGCCGAGCAGGCCCGGGCCCGGGCCGAGGCGGCGCTGAAAGCCGAGTCCGACCGGATCCGCACCCAGGCTGAGCAGCGCGAGGAGCGGGTGCGGCGGGCCGCGGAGGACGAGATCAAGGCGAGCACTTCACGGGCTCGCCGCGAGGTGCTGGCGGCGGCCGATGCGACGGCGCCCAGCTGGGCCCGCAAAGAGGCAACCGCCTCGGGCTCCGGCTACCGGACGTTCTAGACCCCTTTAGCATCACCCACCGATGAGGGAGGTGCGTATCAAAGACACGCTCACGGGCGAGCTCGTGAGCCTGGAGGCCGAGGCCGAGGTCGGGATCTACGCTTGTGGGCCGACGGTCTACAGCCGGATTCACATCGGCAACGCCCGGCCGTTCGTGGTGTTCTCGCTGCTTGCCCGGTTCTTGAAGTCGGAGGGCTACTCGGCAAAGCTGGTCGTCAACGTCACCGACATCAACGACAAGATCTACCTGGCGGCTGGCGAGGCCGGGGAGGAGTCGGCTGAATTTGCAGCGCGAATGACTCGCGCCTACTTCGAGGACACCGAACGGCTGGGACTGGGCAGGCCCGACGCGGAGCCGTTGGCGACCGAGACGATCGACGGGATCGTCAAGCTGATCTCGGATCTGATCGAGGCCGGGCACGCCTACGAGTCCGGCGGCGACGTCTACTTCCGCGTGCGCAGTTTCGAGGCCTACGGGAAGCTGTCCAACCGCAGGACCGAGGACATGGACCAGGGCGAGGAGACCGGCTCTGCCTCGCTCAAGGAGGACCCGCTCGACTTCGCGCTCTGGAAGGCCCACAAGCCCGGTGAGGACACCTCCTGGGGTTCGCCCTGGGGGCCGGGGCGGCCCGGCTGGCACATCGAGTGCTCGGCGATGGCCGAGGCCGAGCTGGGCCCGTCCTTCGCCATTCACGGTGGGGGCTCGGACCTGGTCTTTCCCCACCACGAGAACGAGATCGCGCAGTCGGAGGCGGCGGGGCGGCCGTTAGCGCGCGCCTGGATGCACAACGGGATGGTCGAGATCGACGCCGAGAAGATGTCGAAGTCGGAGGGCAACATCTTTCAGCTCTCCGAGGCGCTTGATCAGTACGGGTCGGAGGCGGTGGTTGCGTACCTGATCTCTGGGCACTACCGTCAACCGCTGGCGTTTGGGCCGGAGCAGATGGAGCAGGCCGTGGCTCAGGTCGAGCGGCTGAGGAACTTCTTTCGGGAGCACCAGGTTGGGGAGGAGTCGGGGGAGGGTCTGCCAGAGCAACAGCGGGGAGGCTCTGTCAGACCCTCCCCCGACACCTCCGACGGCGTGGCGGCCTCCAGGGTTGAGAGGTTTAGGGACGCGCTTGCGGATGACTTCAACACGCCTAGGGCCATGGCCGAGGTGTTTGAGCTGGTGGCGGAAGCGAATCGGGATGAGGTTCCCGGAGGCGAAGCGGCCCAGGCACTGGCGGAGATGCTCGCGCTCGTCGGCCTCATCTCCCTTACCCAGCCGGATCAGGGAGCTGAGGCCGACGTCGAGGCGCAGAAGCTTCTCGAGGAACGACTAGAAGCTCGTGCGGCCAAGGACTTCGAGCGGGCGGATGAGATTCGCGGCAAGCTGGCCGAGCTTGGCTGGGAGGTCCGGGACTCGGCCGAGGGCGCGAAGCTCGTGCCAAGGGGCTAGGCATGCCTTCGGGTCGCCCATCCGACATTGACCACACCAGAGGGGGGTCAATGTCGGATGCGTCGCAATTGATCTATGGCAAGCAGCCGGTGGCCGAGGCCGAGCGGGGAAAGCGCCGGGTCCAGCGTGTCTGGCGGGCGCCTGAGACCTCGGCCGGGGAGTTGGAGCGATTGTGTGGATCGCCGGATCATCAGGGGGTCGTGGCCGAGGTGGACCCTTATCCCTATGCTGGCGCCGCGGAGTTGCTGCGAAGGGAGAACGCGCTGCTGATCGCGCTGGACCAAGTGCAGGACCCGCGTAACCTCGGGGCGGTTGCTCGCTCGGCCGAGGCCGCGGGGGCGGCGGGGCTTGTCGTCCCCGAGCGCCGCTCGGCGGCGGTTACTGCAGCTGCCTGCAAGGCCTCGGCGGGGGCAGTCGAGCACCTGGCGATCGCCCACGCCCGTAACCTCGCCGACTGGTTGGCCGAGGCAAAGGAGGCCGGGTTCTGGATCTGGGGGGCCGATGCAGCTGCCGATCAGGCGCCCTGGGACGTGGATCTGACCGGGCCGACCGTAGTCGTCCTGGGCGGTGAGGGCAAGGGCCTGCGTCCGCGCGTTGCCTCGGCCTGCGACGGGCTCGTCGCCCTGCCGCAACAGGGCAGGATCGACTCGCTGAACGTCTCCGCCGCGGCCGCGGCGCTGCTCTTCGAGGCCGTGCGGCAGCGGTAGCAACTGCAACGGTGATTGCAAGAAATCCCTGCAGGGGGTTGACAGAACACCGTGCGGCCGTAAACTAACGCGCCAATAAGGGTGAACCTCAGCTTGAGTCTGAGATGACCCCGATCCATACAGGGCGCCACCAGGGGAGGTAAGGCGCCACGACCCTTCGCAAGGAGAAGGATCTGTGGCTCTATCTTCGCCGACCCAGGAAATGCATCTCCCTTCGGGCCGCCTCAACGGCTCGCTTAGACCGGCCGAGTCTAACCCTCAACCTGAACTTGATGATCATTATCTGGTCGCCCTGGCCAAGGACGGGCGAACCGATGCCTATGACGCGATCGTCCGTCGCTATCGCGGCTTCGTCCGCCTCAAGTCTTCTTCTTATTTCTTGCTTGGGGGCGAGGCCGACGACCTGATCCAGGAAGGCCTGCTCGGCCTCTACAAGGCGATCCGCGACTACCGCACCGATCGCGAGTCGAGCTTCCGCAACTTCGCCGAGCTCTGCATCACGCGCCAGATCATCACCGCCGTGAAGACGGCGACCCGCAACAAGCACACACCGCTCAACCAGTACGTGTCCTTCAGTCAGACGCCGGCGGCGGCGGGCGACTCCGACACGACGCTCGACGAGATCCTGCCCGGTCCGACCGTCCACGACCCGGTCAACCAGGTGATCGCCTCGGAAGAGCTGGAGAGCCTCGTCTCCTGCCTCTCCGGCGTCTCCGGCGTGCTCTCCGACCTCGAGAGCCGGGTGCTCTCGCTCTACCTGGACGGTCACTCCTATGAGGCGACCGCGGAGCGGCTCGAGTGCGACACCAAGACGGTCGACAACGCCCTGCAGCGGGTCAAGCGCAAGGTCGGCGCTCATCTGGCGTCTCGCGAGCCCGTCTAGGGCAGGTCGGCGAGGACGTAGTCGAGCAGTTCCCGGCCGTGCTCGGAGGCGACCGCCACGTCGTCCGCCTCGATCCGGACGCGGTGCAGGGACTGCATCCGCAGCACGTCGCCGTCGCAGCGGCTGTTGGGGAACACGCCGGAGTAGGAGACCCCCAGCCGCTCCAGGTCGTCGGCGACCAGGGCGGTGGCCGGGGTATCGAGCGGAAGGTCGACGTAGATCGCGTCGAGGCAGGCGCGGTGGAAGAGGTGATGGCGCTCGGCCGCGACCGCCGCCTCGAGATCCTTGCCGGGGACGTGCACGGTGATCAGCGCCAGGTTGTGATCGGAGTCGACTGCGACGTGCAGGTCGGTTCGCTCCGCCATCTCCGCTCCCGCGGGTGGGTCGGTGAGCGTGCCGCGCAGTTCGCACAGCTCCAGCGTCTGGCCGACGATCCCGTGGTGTCGCTCCGGCGCGTAGACCGGCCGCTCGTGTCCGTCGTTCAGCTTGGTGTAGAAGAGCGCCGCCGACTGCCGACCGCGCCGCGCTCCCGCCGCGTCGTTTGAGACCGTGGCCGGTATCCAGCCGAGCAGGAAGCCGGTCTCGTGCGCCCCCAGATCGACGTTGGCGCGCTGGCTGTATGGATGGGCGGCGGTCGCCTCGCTGTACATCCCAGCCATCCCCCGCTCGCGGGCCCAATCCATTAGGAAGCGCTTGGTCCGCGTGAACAGATGCTGTCCGCGCGCCGCCGGCATCGTCACTGCTTGGCCCGAGTGCCCCACAGCGTCGTCCGCGCTGGCAAGGCTCACGCCCTCGTGGCAGAGCAGCTCGCCCGAGGCGGTCTCGGCGACGCAGGAGACATACGTCCCAGCCTCCAGCCGCGCCGCAACCTCCGCCGCGTCGTAGACCCAGCGCACGTCATAGCTGTCTCCGTATGCAGCCTCTATCGCTTCACTCAGAACCGTGCCTTCGTCGGGATCAAGGAATCGAAATCGGGCCTTCACGGCGGCAACGATGGCAGAAAAGTCCTGGTCACTCCCGAAACATTCTGTCTGTAGCGAACTCTATGCTGTGGTCATGCCGACGGTCCTTCCCAAGCCAGAATTGACGTCGCACCCCGTGGACATCGGCCATCGATCTGAGGCAGCGATTCTTGCCGAGCTGGTTAAACGCGGCTATAGCGTCCTCCTCCCGTTTGGAGTCAATCAGCGCTATGACCTCGTTCTGGACTGCGATGGGCGTTTTTTGAGGGCGCAGTGCAAGAGTGGCCGTCTTCGCAATGGGTCCGTCGAGTTCAGGGCTTGTAGTACTCAATCCAACACACAGAAGACGCGAACGCGAGGCTACGCTGGCCAGGTAGACCTCTTCATTGTCTACTGTCCCCAAAATGACCAGGTTCTTGTCATTCCGGCGGACGAAGTGCCGGCAACCGGCATGTATCTGCGGGTTGATCCGCCGCGCAATCGACAAGCCAAGCGCGTACGCTGGGCGAAGGATTACGAACTGCCCGCCTAGCTTAATTGGCAAAGCACTCGATTTGTAATCGAGAGAGTTCCGGTTCGATCCCGGAGGCGGGCTTACGAGGCTGAGTAGTACGGAGGTTCTGCGTGCTTCGGCTAGGGGGTTGTGCCCTTATCTAGCACCCGCGCCTTCTCGGCTGCCAGCTCCTCGTCGGTGAGGACGCCCTTCTCGTGCAGGGTGGCGAGCCGCTCGAGGCGGGCCAGGCGCGAGTCCTCGGTCTCCGCCGTTGGCGTCTCGGTTCCGCCCTCGTCCGGCTTGCGCATCTCCGGCAGGCGGAGCTTGGACGCTCGCTCGCCCAGGTTGGCGTCTTTGACGGCACCTACCACCTTGTCCTTGGTGCGGCCGACGACGTCGCCGTAGTCGGCGTCGGGGAATTCCTCGCTGCTCTGTTTGCGCAGCTCATGAATTCCGAAGGCCGCGAGGCCGGCGATCGCCAGCGTGGTCAGGAATGAGCGCAGGTTCTGGGTCGAGGCGGAGAGGAAGTAGATGCCGACGACGACTGCCAGCAGGGCGTAGACGTAGGCGGGGTAGTCGCGCAGGACAGGAGCCAGTGCGCGACGGGTCGCCCGGGCCGAACCGGTCGGCGACGCCAGCCAGCCGGCGACTCCGAAGAGCAGACCGATCACGATCACAGTGGTGGCGATGCTGGTCATCAGCGAGGTGCCGATCGACCAGGCGGCTTCCGCGGCTGGCTTGACGCTCTCTTCTTCGACCAGCTGGCCGACCACGACGCCGCCGGCGATCTCCCGGGCGACGATCACGGCGAAGCCGGCGGCGACCAAGCCGACGCCGCAGAAGAGCACCGTGACCCAGCGACCCTCTCGCGAGAGATAGATCGCCAGGCCAAAGCAGAGGAAGGTCAGCAGCGAGAGCACCAGCGCCAGGCCCTTGATTGCGACGACGATGTCCTGAGCCGTCTTCAGCTGATCGGATCGCAGGATCGTGATCTGACCGGCGTCCTCCGGCAGCTTTTCCGCCAGATCGGCGCCGATCCCGACCTGGTCAGCCAGGTTGGTGACGAGGGTGCCGAGGTTGAGGCTTACCTTGCCTTCTTCGGTAGCCAGCGTCCCTTCCTTTTCTTCCAGCACTTCCAGCAGCTGTTCGTGGGTGGTGCGGTTGGCGCTCTTCCAGAGTTCCTGGGCGGTCGAGCTCTGCAGCACCTGGTTGGCGCCCTCGGGAGCCACTTGACGCAGACCACCGGAGATCGGCCCGGCCAGGTCCTTGGTGTCCCCGGGCAGCTTCTGGCTCAGTTCCTTTTCGACGTCGACGTTTTCGTAGAGCTGGTCGACCAGGTAGTCGCCGAGCTCTTGACGGATCGTTTCGTTCTGGATCAGGCGGCCGCTAGTGTCGACCCAGTCGTCGGTGTTGAGCGCTTGGCGCTCGGTCCAGATCGCGAAGACGCTGAGGAAGGCGAGGAGCGAGCCAACGACGACAAGGACCCTCACGAAACGTCGTCTGCCGCGGCTCATTGACGGGATGGTATACGTGACGTAGTGAAGCTGGAGGGAATTCACCACATCACCGCGATTACGGCCGACGCGCAGAGCAACGTCGACTTCTACGCCGGGGTGATGGGCCTGCGCCTGGTCAAGAAGACCGTCAACCAGGACAACCCGACCGTCTACCACCTCTTTTTCGCCGACGAGAAGGGCAGCGCCGGCTCCGATCTGACCTTCTTCGAGTTCCCCGGCGTGCCCCCGGGCCGAGCCGGAGCGGGCGACGTGCACCGCATTGTCTGGCGAGTCGGCTCGCACGCCTCGCTCGATTTCTGGGAAGAGCGCTTGGGCGCCAACGGGATCGAGTCCGAACGAGCCGGGGGAGGGCTGCGCTTTGCCGATCCCGAGGGGCTCGCCCACGAGCTGGCGGTCGTCGAGGTCGACGACGAGCCCCTGATCGCCGATCACCCCGAGGTGCCGGCGGATCTGGCGCTGCGCGGCTTTCACGCGGTCTGCGCCTACGGCGGCGCCCCCGAGGCAAGCCGGACGCTCCTCGAGGCGCTCGAGTTCGAGCGAATCGACGAGGGCAGCTGGGAGGCACGCGGCTCGAGTCGCGGCGGCCTCTATGTCTATGAAGGGCCGCCCGAGGAGCGCTCCCTACAGGGTGCCGGCAGCGTCCACCACGTCGCCTGGGCCTCGAGCCTGGACGAGCACGAGGCCTGGCGCGACCGGGCGATTTCGGCAGGAGCCCAACCGACCCCCGTGATCGACCGCTTCTACTTTCGCTCGATCTACTTCCGCGAGCCGAGCGGCGTCCTCTTCGAGATCGCCACGCTCGGGCCCGGCTTCACCGTCGACGAGCCGCTCGAGCACCTCGGCGAAAAGCTCTCGCTGCCCCCCGACTACGAGCACCTGCGGGCCGAGGTCGAACCGAACCTGCGCCCGGTGGTGAACCCCCGCACCGCCTCATCCGGGTGAACGGCAACTTCGTCTGGCGCGACGCCAGCCGCGTCGTCGTCTTTGGCGCCAACGGAGTCCAGGGCGCCGCCCAACTCCTCGCCGAGCACGGAATGGAGCCGTTCGAGCTCCTCTCCACCGAACGACATCTTGGTGCGGCACCCGAGATGAGTGCCGCCGCTGTCGCCACGCATGCCCTGCCCGCGGCAGAGCCGGCGACCGCCGTGCCGGAGACCGCGGCGGCGCTGCTGGAGTCGGTCCGCTCTCCGAACCTCGTCGCCCTCGGCGGCGGCCGCACGATCGATACCGCGAAGGCGATCGCGGCGATCACCGGCGCCCGCGTCGCCGCGATCCCAACCACGATGTCCGGGGCGGAGATGACCGGAATCCACCGCCTTCCCGCCGGCGCCGAGAGCCGCGTCAAAGACCTGGTTCGCCCGTCCCTGGTGATCGCCGACCCCGCCGCGATGACCAGCGCCCCCGAGTCCGAGCTCCGCGCCAGCTCGATGAACGCCCTGGCCCACGGCGCCGACTCCCTCTACACCCCCTTCGCCAACCCCGTCTCGGAAATGAGCGCCCTCCGCGGCGCCGAACTGATCGCCACCTCACTCGACCAAGGCCCAACCGAACGCAACCGCGACGCCCTGGCCCTCGGCTCGATCCTCTGCGGCTACGCCATCGACTCCGGCATGTTCGCCCTCCACCACGTCATCTGCCAAACCCTCGTCAGGGCTTGCGGCAGCCCCCACGCAGGAACCAACGCCGCAATCCTTCCCAGAGCAATGGCCTTCATGGTTGGCCGAACTCCCGACAATCTCCAACCCCTGGCGACGGCGATCGGAACCACCCCCGACGGCATCGAAGACCGCATCCTCGACCTCGCCGGCAACCCACCCGGCCTGGGCGACCTAGGAGCGGACAAAAGCAAGCTTCCCCAGGCGCTGGAATCGATGCTCCTGCGCCCGGAGCTGGCCTTCGCGCCGGGGCCCCCAACCGGCGACGAGCTAGAGCAGCTAATCGACCAGGCTTGGTAGCGAGGGTTGGGCACCCCTCCGAACGGCTTGTACTTTTTCGGCAATTCAACCTCGGACGGCCTCCGACGTCCCACCGAAAAAGTTGAGAGAGGAGGGGTGCCCAACCCTCGCCTCGGTAACCCTGGTCCCTAACTCGTGTAGCGCTAACCGATGGACCCTGTCCGCCTCCAGTCGTACCACGACTACACCCGCGCCCACGGCGTAAATCCGATCCTCTACATCCTGGCGAGGATCTTCATGACCCCCTTCTTCCTCACCTACTTCCGGTACGTGAGGACCGGCCGCGAACACGCCCGCCTCAAGGGCGGCCTGATCGTCGCCTCCAACCACCGCAGCTTCCTCGACCCCTTCGCCATCGGCGGCGCCCTGCCCTGGCGGCGACCGATGCACTACGTCGCCAAGGTCGAGCTCTTCGAGCGCCGCTGGCAGGGCTGGATCCTCTCGCGCCTCGGCGCCTTCCCGATTCGCCGCGGCGAGTCCGACGAGCAGTCGATGCAGACCGCGCGCCTGGTGGTTGAACGGGGCGGCGCCGTCTGCATCTTCCCCGAGGGCACCCGCACCCGCAGCGGTTCCCTGGCGGAGCCGAAGCGCGGGGTCGGCCGCCTGGCCCTGCAGACGGGGGCCCCAGTCATCCCCGCGGCGGTTCTCGGCACCGAACGGGTGCGTCGCGGCTGGCGGATCCGCCCCCACAAGGTCAAGGTCCGGCTGGGCAAGGCAATGACGTTTCCGCGGGCTGAGGACCCCTCCCGCGGCCTGGCATCGACGGTGACCGCCCGGATCTGGCCCAACGTCGAGCTGCAGTGGGAGGACCTGGGCGGCCTGCCGCCGATGCGCCGCGCCGCCGTGATCGGCGCCGGCAGCTGGGGCACCGCCGTCGCCGTGCTGCTCGCCCGCGGCGGCCTCGACGTCCAGCTCGCCACTCGTTCGGCCGCTCATGCGGCCGAGATCGAGGAGGCGGGCGAAAACCGCCGCTATCTGGAGGGCGTGCGCCTGCCCGACTCGGTGCGCGTGGGCCAGGCCTCCGAGGTCGAGCTCGCCGGCCTCGACCTCGTCTGCCTGGCGATCCCCTCGGGCTCGCTGCCCCAGGCGGTTGGGGCGATCGCCGACCGGGTCGGCGATCGCTCGGCGGTGCTGCTGCTGACCAAGGGCCTGATCGCTCCCCTGGGACAGCTCCCCGCCGAATACGTCGGCGAGCGGGTGCGGGCGCGGGCGATCGCCTGCCTTGGCGGTCCCGCCCACGCCCGCGAGGCCGTCTCCGGCTCCGCCGCGCTCGTCCTTGGCTCGGCCGACGCCGATCTGCGAGACCAGCTCGGCGGTGTTTTCGACGGCGCCGGACTGGTCTGCGAGCGCTCGCGCGACGTGACCGGGGTCGAGATGGCGGGCGCGGCGAAGAACGCCGCCGCCCTTGCGGCCGCTGCGGCTGAGCCGCACGGGCTCAACGCGGCGGGAATCGCTGCGGCTCAGGTTTGGCGCGAGTGCATCGAGCACGCGATCGGGCGCGGAGCCGATCTCGCCACTTTCTCCGGATTGGCTGGGGTTGGCGACCTGACCGCGACCGTGATGGCGCCGAGTGGCCGCAACCGGCGAGCCGGAGAGCTGCTCGGTCGGGGGACGCCCGCGGCCGAGATCCCCGCGCAGATCGGCCAGGCCTCAGAGGGTCTCGATGCGGTTCCGCTGCTGGCGGCCGCCACTTCGGCCGCGGGCGGGCCCGCAGAGGCGTTGACGGGTCTCGCGGCGCTGATCAACGGGGAGATCGACGCCGAGGCTTGGGTCGCGGGGTTGCGACGGGTCGAGCGCTCGAGGCGGGCGGCATGATCGGACTAGGCTTGGGCTGTGAGCGCGGCGCGAGTGAGCGAGACTGCCGGTGACGATGAGCGCGATCGAGCAGAGCGCGGGTCTTTTCGATGAGTGCGGCAAAGGAGAACGTCGAGCCCGCGAGCCTCGACCCGGCCGCCAAGGCGGAGCTCGACCGCGCCTTCGAGGACCTCTACCGGGCGCATCTGCGCGACGTCTATTCCTACGCCTACTACCGGATCGGCGACCCCCACGACGCCGAGGACCTCACCGAGCAGGCCTTTCTCCAGGCCTACCGGCACTTCGATCGCGCTCGCCGCGAGTCCGACGGGCGCCCGCTGCGCCCCTGGCTGATTCGCATCGCCCACAACCTCGCCTCGAACTACTACCGCGACCGCTCGCGCCGGCCGCAGACCTCATTGGAGACCGCCGATCCGATCGCGGCCCGGCACGGGACCGAGGCGATCGCCGAGGGGCGCGAGGAGCTGCGCCAGGTGATGGCGCACCTCGAGCACCTCTCCGACGACCGCCGCGAGGCGCTGATCATGCGCTTCGCGCTCGGCATGGACAACCGCGAGATCGCCCGCGCGCTCGGCCGCAGCGACGGTGCCACCAAGGTCCTGATCCATCGCGCGATCAAACAGCTGCAGGAGGAGATGAGCGATGAGTGACGCGAGCGGGAACCTGACCGGCAGCACCTGGGACGTCGAGCACCTTCTCTCCGACGCGCTGCGGCCGATCGAGCCGCCGGAGCGGCTCTCGGGGCGGCTGGAGGACACGCTTTCCGCGGTCACGCAGGCAGCGGCCGAGGAGCTCTCCGATTGGGCCGAGGAACTGTCGGAAAGCGAGCTGCGGGCGCTGCGCGACCCGCGCAACTGGGTGCGACCGGTCTTTGCCGTCGGTGCCGGGGGCGCGGCCGCCGGTGCGTTGGTCGTGCTCGAGCTGCGCCGCCGCGGTCGCCAGCAGGCCAAGGGCGGCCTGCGCTCCCTCGCCGGCAGGGTCAGGCCGTAACCGGTTTTCCCTTCTGCGCCGCTGGCGTCGCGATCGCTGCGGCGACACCCAGCGCGCCGAGGATCAGGTGGAGGAGGTTGTCGCCGGTGTTGATGGGGAGGAAGCCGAGGATCGACCCGCCGTCGCTGCCGAGCGCGAAGCCCCAGAAGGCGACGACGACGTAGGTCGTTCCCAGCCAGAGCGAGTAACGGCGCGAGGCGTAGCCCGCCACCGTCAGTCCCAGCGCACCGCTGAGGATGTGGAAGACGTTGACCCAGCCGTTGACGGCGAAGATCCCAAGCATCTCGTCGACTTCGCCCGGCGAGCCGAAGGAAGCGCTGTAGAAGAAGCCGACGATGCCGGCGACGAGGAGCACGGCGCCGACCAGGGTCGCGTAGAGCCGGGCTGGGCTGGGTGCGTCCATCGGCGGCGATTGTAGGCTGCTCCTCGCCGTGGCCCAGACTTGCTATCGCCACCCCAACCGTGAGACGGCAGTCTCCTGCTCCTCCTGCGGGCGACCGATCTGTCCCGACTGCATGACCCCGACCCCGGTCGGGATGCGCTGCCCCGAGTGCGCCAGCCAGCGCACCAAGGTGGTCCGGGGGGTGGGCGAGGCGAGCCTGTTCGCCAGCGCGCCGGCGACCTTCGTCCTGATCGCGCTCAACGTCGCCGCCTTCCTCGCCGAGATCGCCAGCGCCAGCGGCGGCTTCGGGGTGGGCAGCAGCAGGGCGGTAGGCGACTTCGGCCTCTACGGCGTCGCCGTGGCGGAAGGGGAGTGGTACCGGCTGGTGACGGGAGGCTTCCTGCACGCCAGCCTCACCCACATCGCCTTCAACATGTTCGCCCTCTTCTTCCTCGGCCGCATGCTCGAGCCCTCGATCGGAACCCTGCGCTTCGTCTTCCTCTACTTCGCGGCGCTCTTCGGCGGCGCCTTTGGCGCGCTCCTGCTGAGTGGGCCCGACGCCTTCACGATCGGCGCCTCGGGTGGGATCTTCGGCCTCTTCGGCGCCGCCTTCGTGATCGCCCGCGGTCGCGGCGTCGATGCCGTCGCGGGAACGATCGGGGTGATCCTGCTAGTCAACCTGGCGCTCAGCTTCAGCACCCCGCGGATCAGCCTCGGCGGGCACCTCGGCGGCCTCGTTGCCGGCGTCGTCTGCGCCCTCGTGATCATCGCCGGCGATCGCGGCAGATTGGGGCCGAACCGCGAAATGGCGGAGCTGATCGCGATGACGGCGGTCGCCGTCGTCTCGATCCTCGGCGCGCTGGCGATCGCCTGAGCGGTTCAGGCGCCGCCGCCGGGGCGCACCCCGGTCGAACGCAGCTCGGCGAAGCCGATGTTGCCCGGCGGGTCGACCAGGTCGGGGTGGAGCAGGTGGCCGAGCAGCTCGACCCCGTCGACGAGGCGCGGCCCCGGTCGCGAGAAGGTCGAGGCGGCATCGACCGCAAAGACGCGCTGGGCGCCCAGCGCCTCGATCTGGTCCCAGTGCACCAGCGCCTGGGCGCGGGAGTCGTCCACGTACCAGCCGCAGGGCATCGCGATCGCGACATCGGGGTTGAGCCCGGAGAGCTCGCCCCATGAGACCTCGGGCGACTTCAGCCCGGGCGGTCCGGCGACGTCCTCACCGCCCGCGATCGAGATCATCTCCGGGATCCAGTGGCCGCCGACATAGGGAGGATCGAGCCACTCGAGCGCGATCACCCGCGGCAGGCTCGCTCCCGAAACCGCGGCGCGCACCGTCGCCAGCCGTCCCTCCAGTTCGCCGCGCAGCTCGTGCGCCTGGTGCGGGATCGCGGTCGCCTCGCCGAGCCGGATCACGTCCTCGAGCATCTCGCCAAGCGTGCTCGGGTCCTGTTGGACGACCCGCGGTTTGCTCGACAGCCGAGCGGCGACCTCGACCACCTCCTCATAGGAGACGGCACAGACCGCACAGACCGCCTGGGTGACGATCAGGTCGACGTCGAGTTTCGCCAGCAGATCCTCGTCGAGCTCATACAGCGCCTGTCCCTCGGCCACGCGCGCCTTCACCGCCCTGTCGATCTCACCGGCGCTGAGGCCCGGCCGCAGCACCGTGCGCGTCAGCTGGGGTAGCGAACGCGCCTCGGCCGGGTAGTCGCACTCATGAGTGACGGCGACGAGGGAATCGCCGAGACCGAGGGCGCAGAGCATCTCGGTAGCGGAAGGGACGAGGCTTGCGATGCGCATCCGACGATCAATATGGCACTTATGACCGGCTCCGCGGACCGGAAAGCTATATTGCCTAGGCCGAATGGCCGACGACGATCTCCCCCGAAGTACCGGGCCAAATAGACGATGAGCGCACTGCTGCTCGTCCTTCTCCTCCTGCTGGTCGCGATCAACGGCTTCTTCGTCGCGGCCGAGTTCGCCCTCGTCCGCAGCCGCCGCGGCAAGATCGAGCAGCTCGCCGAGGAAGGCGAAAGCGGCGCCGAGGCCGTGGTCGAGCAGCTCGACAAGATCGACGAGTCGCTCTCGGCCTGTCAGATCGGGATCACGATGGCCTCGATCGGGATCGGCTTCCTTGGCGAGCCCTCGCTGGCGGTGCTGATCGAGCCGCTCTTCGGCAGTCTCTCGCACGGCGCCGCGGTCGGGCTCTCGGTGGCCATCGCGTTCGCCTTCGTGACCGCGCTGCACATCAGCGTCGGCGAGCAGGTGCCGAAGATGCTGGCGATCAGCCACGCCGAGCGCACCGCCCGACGCGTATCCCGCCCGCTCAACTGGTTCCGCGCCGCGACGGCGCCGGTGATCATGGCCCTGAGCGCGATCTCGAATTCGGTCGTGCGGCTGTTCGGCGTCGATCCGACCGATATCGAGGAGCACCACACGGCGGAGGACCTGAAGCAGATCATCGATCGCTCGAAGATCGGCGGGACTCTCGACCCGGGCGAGGCGGGGATGCTGGGCGGCGTCTTCCACCTGCACGAGCAGGAGGCGCGCGAGGTGATGACGCCGATCCCGGCGGTCGTCACGGTTGATGCGTCCGAGACCGTGGAGACGGCGCTGCGGCGCTGCGTCACCTCCGGGCACACGCGGCTGGTCGTGATCGAGGACGAGAACCCCGACCGGGTCAAAGGGATCGTCCACAACAACAGCCTCGCCCGGCTCTACATGAGCGACGGGCCCGAGGCGGAGATCGCGCCGGCCGTGCGCGACGCCGTGATCGTGCCGGAGACGCGGCCGCTCGACGATCTGCTCCACGATCTCCAAGTCCAGCGCACGTCGCTCTCGGTCGTCGTCGACGAGTACGGGCGCACGGTCGGGATCGTCACCGTCGAGGACATCCTCGAGGAGGTGGTGGGGGAGATCGAGGACGAGACCGACCCGCGCGCCGCGGCGCTGCGCCAGCTGGCCAGCGGCGAGTGGTTCGTGCGCGGCCACGTCTCGCTCGGCGACCTCTCCGACGCCGGGATCGAGCTGCCGGTCGACACCGACGCCTACAACTCGGTCGGCGGCTACGTCTTCGGCGAGCTGGGTAGGTTGCCCAAGCGCGGCGACACGATCACCGCCAACGGCTACACGATCCGGGTCGAGTCGGTGCGCGAGAACCGGATCGAGGCGGTCAGAATCAGCGGTTCCGTCCGCCAGGGCTCCTAGCTTCTCGGGGCAACCCGCGTTCTACCGAACCCTGGAGGTATCGCATGTGGGTTGTGCGTTTGAGCGACAAACAGCTTGAGGTGCTGAGGGCGCTGCTGCGTTCCGAGGAGCACCTGGGACCGGCGCTTCGGGGAGCCGTCGAAGCTCTCGACCTGGCCTGCTGGGACGACCTGCCCCAGGCCGAGCTGCCCTGGGACGAGGTCGAGACGATCGCCCGCCGCCAGAACATCTCGGTGGCCGACGTGATCTGGGACCTGGCCGGAAAGCGCTAGCTAGTTGTCCTGCCTCAAGACATCCCGAACGCGACTGACCGGAGGCCGGTTGCCGATTGAGCTGTGGCGTCGGGTGTGGTTGTAGTGGTGAAGCCAGTGTGGCAGGGCTTTTGCCCGGTGCTC
>Ga0190274_10000401_pt1 | contig 26821 bp, 24 predicted proteins | sample Popmic531T_FD_133002 | JGI IMG/M metagenome (GOLD analysis project Ga0190274, IMG submission 133002) | Populus adjacent soil microbial communities from riparian zone of Yellowstone River, Montana, USA - 531 T | ecosystem: Environmental > Terrestrial > Soil > Riparian zone | place: USA: Montana... | reverse complement strand
GACCTGCGGCTGGAAGCGGTCATGGAGGGTGTGCTGGTCACGGGAACCGCTACGGCGGCTCTCGACGGTGAGTGCGCGCGGTGCCTGGAGCCGATCACGGAAGACACCGAGGTCACGTTCCAGGAGCTGTTCGTCTACGACGGCCAGGACTACTCCTCCGAGGAGGACGACGGCGTCAGCAAGCTCGAGGGAGACCTGGTCGACCTCGAACCCCTGCTGCGGGACGCGGTGGTGCTCGCACTACCGTTCCAGCCGCTGTGCATGGACGACTGTCCTGGCCTGTGCGTCGAGTGTGGCGCCCGGCTGGCCGACGACCCGGACCACGCGCACGACGAGCCGATCGACCCCCGCTGGGCCGGGCTGAGCGCCCTCCAGCAGGACGAGCAGGACAAGTAAGACCCTGAGCACGACTTAGAATGACCACGCACGACCGGTCCGTCCGGTCCTGGTAGAGGAGAAAACAGTGGCTGTCCCGAAGCGGAAGATGTCGCGCAGCAACACGCGCCACCGTCGCTCGGCCTGGAAGGCCGTCCCGGCCAACCTGGCGACCTGCGCGAACCCCGCCTGCGGTGCCAAGCACCTCCCGCACACGGCGTGCGGCGAGTGCGGCCAGTACGGCGCGCGCGCCGACCGTCGTCAGGTCCTCTGACCGGTCCTGGTCCGCTGACCAACTACGCCGCGCTGCGAGCAGCACTCGGGGATCCCATCCTGGACCCCGAGCTGCTCGAGCGCGCGCTGACGCATCGCTCGTACGCGTACGAGAACGGTGGCCTGCCGACCAACGAGCGGCTGGAGTTCCTCGGGGACTCCGTGCTCGGCGTCGTCGTCACCGAGACGCTCTACCGCACCCACCCGGACCTCTCCGAGGGCCGGCTGGCGAAGCTGCGGGCCGCCGTGGTCAACGCGCGTGCCCTGGCCGAGGTCGGCCGCGGCATCGGCATCGGTGACCACGTCATGCTCGGCCGTGGCGAGGAGTCGACCGGCGGTCGCGAGAAGGCGTCGATCCTCTCCGACACCGTCGAGGCCGTGATCGGCGCCGTGCACCTCAGTGGCGGCGGTTTCGAGACGTCCGCGGTGGTCGTGCACCGCCTGTTCGACCCGCTCATCGAGGCCGCGTCCGCGATGGGCGCCGGCCTGGACTGGAAGACGTCGCTGCAGGAGCTCTCCGCCGAGCACGGGCTCGGTGTCCCCGAGTACGTCATCGCGGACGAGGGTCCCGACCACATGAAGACCTTCACCGCCCAGGTGCGCGTGGGCAGCGGCCTCTACGGCAACGGCGTCGGCCGTTCCAAGAAGGAGGCCGAGCAGGCCGCCGCCGAGACGGCGTACGGCGAGATCGCCGGCTCCTTCGATGCCGCCGACCCGGCCGCGGAGGCCGCGACCGAGGCCGCCGCCGACAGCGCCGACCGGGACTGACTCCCGCCGGTGCCCGAGCTGCCCGAGGTCGAGGTCGTCCGCGCCGGCCTCGAGCGCCATGTCGTCGGCGCGACGATCAGCGCCGTCGAGGTGCTGCACCCGCGCCCGGTGCGCCGGGACCCACGTGGCCCTGCCGGCTTCGCCGCCGCGCTGACCGGCCGCCGGATCGAGTCGGCCCGCCGCCGTGGCAAGTACCTCTGGCTGCCGCTCGACAGCGGCGACGCCCTGCTCGGCCATCTCGGGATGAGCGGCCAGATCCTGGTCCAGCCGCCCGCGGCACCCGATGAGCGCCATCTCCGGGTGCGGTTCTCGCTGGCCGGCTCCGACGAGGGCCGAGAGATGCGGTTCGTCGACCAGCGGATGTTCGGCGGCCTCTCGATCTCCGACGGGGGAGCGGAGCTGCCGCCCGAGATCGCTCACATCGCCCGCGACCCGCTGGACCCGGAGTTCGACGACGACGCGTTCGTGCGCACGGTCCGCAAACGGACCTCCGGGGTCAAGCGCCAGCTGCTCAACCAGAACCTCATCTCCGGGGTCGGCAACATCTATGCCGACGAGGCGCTGTGGCGGGCCCGGATCCACGGGGAGCGCCCCGGAGACCGGCTCACCGCCGCGCAGGTGCGTGAGTTGCTCGGGCACGCCCGCGACGTGATGATCTCCGCTCTCGGCCAGGGCGGCACGTCGTTCGACGCGCTCTACGTCAACGTCAACGGCGAGTCCGGCTACTTCGACCGCTCGCTGCACGCCTACGGCCGCGAGGGCGAGCCGTGCGAGCGGTGCGGCACGCCGATGCGGCGGATCGCGTTTATGAACCGGTCGTCGTACTTCTGCCCGGTCTGCCAACCATCGCCCCGGCGGCGTCGTACGCCGGCCACCCGAGCCCTGCCCGACTAGGTTTCGAGACGGCTCGGCTCACTCCGTCGCAGGCTCCGGACTGAGCCGACCCTCCTCAACCTCGTCGCTGATCGGGGACTTCGCGAGCTCAGTCCCCGCGCTCCGAGATTGACCCGTGGCGCGGCGGGTGGGACTCTTGAAGACGGCCCGCCCTCTCGCGAGTCACCCCCCTTTCCAAACCCCCGGAAGGCTTTTTCATGGCCAAGGCGCTGATCGGCTACATGAACAGCGACCTGCGAAGCCCCGCCCTTGCCGCCGAGAACGCTCGGCTGCGTGCGCGCGTGGGTGAGCTCGAGGCGCTCGCTGGGCGCCTGTCCGAGGAGAACGACCGGCTGGCCCAGGCGCACGCCGACGCCCTCCTCGAGATCGAGACCTCGCACCTGCAGGAGATGCAGCCCGCCTGAGCGGCTGCCCGTAGATAACCCGTCGCGGCCGCCGGCTCGCGACGGTAACGTCGCGCCCTTGTGAGCCGCCTGGTCGAGATCGTCGCCCCCCGTCGCTTCGGGACCGGGTTCCGGTGGCTGCTGGCCTCGTCGTGGATCTCCAACCTCGGCGACGGCATCGCGATCGCGGCCGGCCCGCTCCTGGTGGCGTCGATGACGCACGACCCGATCCTGGTCGCGCTCGCCGCACTGCTCCAGTGGCTGCCGCCCCTGGTCTTCGGCCTGTACGCCGGCGCACTCGCCGACCGCCTCGACCGCCGGCTGATCATCGTCACGGTCGACCTCCTGCGGGCGCTCGTGCTGGTGCTGCTGACCACCGCGGTCGCCACCGACCTCGCGTCGATCTTGCTGGTCCTGGTCGCGATGTTTCTGCTCGGCACCGCCGAGGTCTTCGCGGACAACACGTCCGCGACCTTGATGCCGATGCTGGTGCAGCGTGACGACCTGGCGATCGCCAACGCGCGGCTGACGACCGGCTTCATCACGGTGAACCAGCTGGCCGGGCCGCCGATCGGCGCGGCGCTCTTCGCCCTCGGCCACGCGGTGCCGTTCGGGGTGCAGGCGGTCGTGGTCGCGCTCGGTGCCGTGTTGATCTCGCGGGTCGTGCTGCCGCCGCACCGTCGAGAGCTGCCGCCCGACACCCACATCCGCCACGACATCGCCGAGGCGTTCCGCTGGGTGCTGCACAACGCCGCCGTACGCACCCTCGTGCTGACGATCTTCGTCTTCAACATCACCTTCGGCGCCGCCTGGTCGGTCCTGGTGCTCTACGCGACCCAGCGCCTCGGGATGGGGCCGATCGGCTTCGGGCTGCTCACCACCGTCTCGGCGGTCGGCGGGCTGCTCGGCACGCTGTCCTACGGCTGGATCACGCGCCGGGTCAGCCTCGGCAACCTGATGCGGGTCGGGCTGGTCTTCGAGACCTTCACGATGCTCTCGCTCGCGCTCACGACGACCGCCTGGGTGGCGATGGTGATCTTCTTCGCGTTCGGCGCGCACGCCTTCATCTGGGGCACGACGTCGATCACCGTCCGCCAGCGGGCGGTGCCGACCGAGCTCCAGGGCCGGGTCGGCAGCGTCAACCTGGTCGGCGTCTTCGGCGGTCTCGTCGTGGGCTCCGCCGTCGGCGGTGTCCTGGCCCAGCACTGGGGCGTGACCGCGCCCTTCTGGTTCGCCTTCGTCGGCTCGGCGCTCTTCGTGGTGCTGATCTGGGGGCAGCTGTCCCACATCGCCCACGCCGACGAGGCGGTCACGCCGACCGCTGCCTGAGCCGACCCTGGGCCTGCGGCGGTCGCACGGGTCTTGGCCGCCGCATCGGCATGCGGTTTGGTCACCAACCGCGCGAAATCGGCTCCGAAAGCTGCGGTTTCTGACCAATCGTCGAGGCGCTGAGACGGCAGCCCCCGCGACCACGCCGTCGCGCCATCGCGTCGGCCGAGAGGTTGTCGACATCAGCTCGCCCGCCACCTGGACCTGCCGTTTGGTCACCAACCGCGCGAAATCGGCCCGGAAACCTGCGGTTGGTGACCAAACGGCGTACCACCTCGGTCAGTGGAGCGCGTCCTCGCGCGCCTTCTTGGGGAGCAGGAACGCCACCACGAAGGCGACCGCGGAGCAGCCGACGGCGACCCAGAGCACGGCCCGGGTGGCGTGGTTCCAGCCGTCCTCGGGGATCCACTGGAAGAACAGCGTGCCGATCACGGCGACGCCGAGGGCGCCACCGAACTGCTGGACGGCGTTGAGCACCCCGGAGCCGGTGCCGACCTCTCGGTCGTCGAGGTCGGCCAGGATGACGTCGAAGAGCGGGGCGAAGATCAGGCCGGAGCCGAACCCGACGACCAGGAACATCGGGGCCAGCTCCCAGCCGGAGAGCACGGCGTCGGCGCCGCCGATCCGCCAACCGAGCCACAGCATCCCCACCGCGGAGATGAGCAGGCCGCCGTGCAGCACGTGCCGGCCGAAGCGCGGCCCGAGCGCGGCCCCGGACGCGGCGGCGCCGATCGCCATGCCGAGCGCCCAGGGAGTCATGGCGAGGCCGGTCCGTAGCGGCTCGAAGCCCTGGCCGAGCTGCAGGAAGAGGTTGACCACCAGCATCAGGCCGCTGAGCGACACGAAGAACACGCCGATGAAGAGCACGCCGGCGACGAAGCCCCGGTTGCGGAAGAGGGTCGGCTCGATGACGGGGTGGGCGCTGCGGCGTTCGTTCCAGACGAAGCCTGCGAACACGACCGCCGACGCTGCCATCATCGCGAAGCACCACCACGGCCAGCCGTGCTCGCGGCCCTGGACGAGCGGGTAGATCAGCAGTGCGGAGGCGAGGGTCAGCAGGACGGCGCCGCGCGGGTCGAGCCGGGCCTCGGGGTCGCGCGGGACGTCGGGCAGGTAGCGCCACGACAGGACCGCCGCCACGATGCCGATCGGGACGTTGATCAGGAAGATCATCCGCCAGCCGGTGCCGAAGAGGTCGGCGTCGAGCAGCACCCCGGCGAGGATCGGACCGAGGACCGCCGACAGGCCCATGATCGGCCCGAACGGGATGAACGCCTTCTGCAGGTCCTCGGGCGCGAACGACTGCTTCACCATGGCGAGCCCCTGCGGGATCATCGTGGCGCCGAAGAGCCCCTGGAGCACCCGGAAGGCGATCAGCAGCCCGACGCTCGGAGCGAGGCCGCACAGCAGCGACGCGAGGGTGAACCCGACGATGCCGATGATGAACATCCGGCGCCGGCCGACCTGGTCGCCGAGCCGCGCGGAGATGACGAGGCCGATCGCGAAGGACATCGTGTACGCCGCGAGCACCCACTGCAGGGTGCTCGCGCTGCCGCCGAGGTCGGCGCGGATCGAGGGCCCGGCCAGGTTGGCGACCGTGGAGTCGAGCAGGTCCATGACGTCGGCGATGATCACGACCGTCATCACCATCCAGCGGTAGCGGTAGCCGCGCTCGTCGTACAGGCCGTCTGGGGTCGCCGCCTGGCGAACACTGTTCGTTGTCACGAACAGTGTTCTAAACCCGAACGGTGTTCGTGTCAAGTACAGTGTTCGTCATGACGGACGGGAAGCGGGAGAAGTCGTGGCAGGCCGGCCCACTCCGGATCCGGGTGACCATGCCCGGTGAGCAGAGCCCGAGGGCGCCCAAGGAGCGGCTCACCGTCGACCGGATCGTCGACGCGGCGATGGCCCTGATGGCCGAGCAGGGGTACGACGCCGTCTCGATGCGGTCCCTGGCCAAGGCCCTCGACACAGGACCCGCCTCCCTCTACGCGCACGTCGCCAACAAGGAGGAGATCGACCAGCTGGTGATCGACCGGATCGCCGCCAAGCTCGAGATCCCCGAGCCGGAGCCCGAGCGGTGGGCCGAGCAGCTCAAGCAGCTGCTCCGCGACACCCTGGACCTCTACCGCGCCCACCCGGGCTCCGCCCGCGCCGCCGTCGCGATGATCCCTACCGAGATGGGCGCCATGCGGACCATGGAGGGGATGCTCGCCATCTGCACGGCGGGCGGCATCTCACCGCAGGCGGCCGCCTGGTTCTGCGACCTGTCGTCGCTCTACGTCACGTCGATCGCCGTCGAGGAGGCGATCTGGGTGGAGCGCCAGAACTCGACCCCCGCCGGCGAGGAGCCCGACCACGTCGCGATCGACGTCCAGCTCCGGTCGTTCATGGAGTCGCTGCCGGCCGACCGGTTCCCCCACGTCACCAGCATGGCCGCGGTGATGGTCGCCGGTGAGGGGCCGGAGCGGTTCGAGTTCGGGCTGGACGTGCTGCTGGCCGGCCTGGCCGCGGTCTCCGAGAAGTACGCCTGACCCACCCCCGGATGCCACGGATCGGGGGTGGCCCCCGGTAATGTGAGGCGCGCTGAGCTTCCCCCACGGCCGGCTGCGATCATGCAGCGTTCGTTTCAGTGCCGCCGCATCGACTCTGTCGATCGATTCCTGGGAGCCCGCGTTGTACCTGAAGAGCCTGACCCTGAAGGGGTTCAAGTCCTTCGCCTCGGCGACCACGCTCCAGCTCGAGCCCGGCATCACCTGCATCGTGGGCCCCAATGGCTCCGGCAAGTCCAACGTCGTCGACGCGCTCGCCTGGGTCATGGGTGAGCAGGGTGCGAAGTCGCTGCGCGGCGGCAAGATGGAGGACGTCATCTTCGCCGGTACGTCGGGGCGCCCGCCGCTCGGTCGCGCCGAGGTCGTCCTGACGATCGACAACTCCGACGGCGCGCTGCCGATCGAGTACTCCGAGGTCACGATCACCCGCACGATGTTCCGCAGCGGTGGCTCCGAGTACGCCATCAACGGCAACTCGTGCCGGCTGCTCGACGTCCAGGAGCTGCTCTCGGACTCCGGCATCGGCCGCGAGATGCACGTGATCGTCGGGCAGGGCCAGCTCGACACGATCCTGCACGCGACCCCGGAGGACCGTCGCGGCTTCATCGAGGAGGCCGCCGGCGTCCTCAAGCACCGCAAGCGCAAGGAGAAGGCGCTCCGCAAGCTCGACTCCACCGAGGGCAACCTGACCCGGCTCAACGACCTGCTGGTCGAGATCCGCCGCCAGCTCAAGCCCCTGGGCCAACAGGCCGAGGTGGCCCGCCGCGCGCAGACCGTCCAGGCCGACGTCCGCGATGCCCGGGCGCGGCTGCTGGCCGACGACCTGATGACGGCGCGCTCGTCGCTGCGGCAGGAGATGGCCGACGAGTCGATCCTGGTCGCGCGCCGGGAGCAGGTCGAGGCCGAGGTCGCCCGGCGCGGCGAGCTGGAGTCGGCGCTGGAGGCGGCCCTGCGGGAGGACCTGCCGGCGCTGGCCCGGGCCCAGGAGACCTGGTTCGCGCTGTCCGGGCTCCGCGAGCGGCTGCGCAGCACCCAGTCGCTCGCCGGAGAGCGGATCCGCAACGCCGCGGGCACGGCCGACGTCGAGGAGGCCCGGTCGGGGCGCGACCCTCAGCAGCTGGAGGCCGAGGCCGCCCAGGTCCGCGAGCAGGAGCAGCGGATCACTGCCGAGGTCGATGCCCACCGAGTAGCGCTGGAGGAGGCCGTCGCCGGCCGCCGCGCCGCCGAGGACGCCGCCGCCGAGGAGGACCGCAAGATCGCCGCGCTCCAGCGCGCGGCCGCCGACCGTCGTGAGGGCCTGGCCCGGTTGCACGGGCAGGTCAACACGCTCCGCTCGCGCGCGAGCGCCGCCGACGAGGAGGTCGGCCGCCTCAGCCTGGCCCGCGAGGAGGCCGTGGCGCGCGCCGAACGCGCGCAACGCGACTTCACCTCGCTGGAGACCCGGGTCGCCGGGCTCGACGCCGGCGAGGAGGGCCTCGACGCCGAGCACGAGGCCGCGACGGCCTTGCTCGACGACATCGAGGAGCGCCTGGCCAAGGCCCGCGACGAGGCGCTGCAGGCCGACCGCGACCGCACCGGCCTCGCGGCCCGCAAGGACGCCCTCGAGCTCGGCCTGAACCGCAAGGACGGCGCCGGCGCGCTGCTGGCCGCGACCGACACCGTCTCCGGCCTGCTCGGCTCCGTCGCCGCCCTGGTCACGGTGCGCTCGGGCTTCGAGACCGCGGTCGCCCAGGCGCTCGGCTCGGCCGCCGACGCGGTGGCCGTCGCCGACGCGGACGCCGCCGTACGCGCCATCGCACACCTGAGGGGCGACGACCTCGGCCGCGCCGGCATGCTGCTCGGCGGTGGTCCGGCGCAGACTCGCGACTCGGCCCAGGACTCGGCCCAGGGTTGGCCCGGCCTGCCCGCCGACGCGACGTACGCCGCCGACGTCGTCGAGTGCCCCGACACGATCCGCCCGGCGCTGACCCGACTCCTGTTCAAGGTGGCCGTCGTCGACGACCTCGACGCCGCCCGTGCGCTGATCGCCGCCGAGCCCGACCTGACCGCGGTGACCCGCGAGGGCGACGTGATCGGCACCCACTTCGCGTCCGGCGGCTCCAGCAGCCAGCCGAGCCTGATCGAGATCCAGGCGGCGGTCGACGAGGCCGCCGAGCAGCTGGCCGAGGCGGTCGCCTCCTCGGAGCGGCTCGGGTTCGACATGTCCCGCCTGGAGAGCGAGCGGCTCGAGGCGCGGAAGCGGGTCGACGTCGCGCTGGCCAAGCTGCACGAGTCTGACGCGACCCTCGCGGCCGTCGCCGAGGAGCTCGGCCAGTACGGCTCCCAGGCGCGCGCGGCCCGGGGTGAGGCCGACCGGCTGACGCAGGCGATCGAGAAGGCCGAGGAGGCGCGGGTCCAGGCCAGCGCCGGCCTCACCGACCTCGAGACCCGGCTGGCGGCCGCGGAGGACGCGCCCGAGGAGGAGCCCGACACCACCGTCCGTGAGCAGCTCGCCGAGGCGGCTCGCGCCGCCCGCCAGGGCGAGATGGACGCGCGACTCGCGCTGCGGACCTCGGAGGAGCGCTCCCGGGCGCTGCACGGTCGGGCCGACTCGCTGCTGCGTGCCGCCGAGAAGGAGCGCGAGGCCCGGGCCCGGGCCGCCGAGCGTCGCGAGCGGCTGATCCGCGAGGGACAGGCGGCCGAGGCCGTCGGCGTCGCGGTCGGCTACGTGCTGAGCCGGCTCGAGGTCTCCGTGCACCGCGCCGCGGAGGCGCGAACCGCGGTCGAGCAGTCCCGCAGCGGTCGCGAGCAGGAGCTGCGTGAGGTCCGGGCGTCGCTGCGCGACCTCGGCAAGGAGCACGACGAGCTGGTCAACTCCGTGCACCGCGACGAGATGGCTCGCACCCAGCAGCGGATGCGCATCGAGCAGCTCGAGGAGCGGGCGCTGGAGGAGCTCGGTCTCGACGGCGACGGCCTGGTCGCCGACTACGGCCCCGACCAGCTGGTCCCGCAGCACCCGATCGAGGGGGTAGGCGAGGACGCCGAGGGCGAGCAGACGCCCGCTGCCATTCCGTACGTCCGAGACGAGCAGGCGAAGCGGCTGCGCACCGCCGAGCGCGCGCTGCGTGAGCTCGGCCGGGTCAACCCGCTGGCGCTCGAGGAGTTCTCGGCGATGGAGGAGCGGCACAAGTTCCTCACCGAGCAGCTCGAGGACCTCAAGAAGACCCGCAAGGACCTCCTCGACATCGTGCGCGAGGTCGACTCCCGGGTCGAGCAGGTCTTCACCGAGGCGTATGCCGACGTCAGCAAGGCGTTCGACGCGACCTTCGCCCGGCTGTTCCCGGGCGGCGAGGGCCGCCTGGTGCTGACCACTCCCGACGACATGCTCAACACCGGCATCGAGGTCGAGGCCCGGCCGGCGGGCAAGAAGGTCAAGCGGCTCTCGCTGCTCTCCGGTGGCGAGCGCTCGCTGGTCGCGGTGTGCTTCCTGGTTGCGCTGTTCAAGGCCCGCCCGTCGCCGTTCTACATCCTCGACGAGGTCGAGGCCGCGCTCGACGACACCAACCTCGGTCGCCTCCTGGAGATCTACGAGGAGCTGCGCGAGAACTCGCAGCTGCTCGTCATCACCCACCAGAAGCGCACCATGGAGGTCGGCGACGCGCTGTACGGCGTGACCATGCGCGGCGACGGCGTCTCCGCGGTGATCAGCCAGCGGCTGCGCGAAGCCGAGTCAGCGTGAGCGATCGCCCCATCCGGTCCGACTTCGTCGCGTGGCGGACGGTCACGACCCGGTGGCGCGACGACGACGCCTACGGCCACCTCAACAACGCGACCTACTACGAGCTCTTCGACACCGCCGTCAACGCGCACCTCTACGAGGCGACCGGTGTCGACGTCCGGAAGCTCCCACAGATCGGCGTGGTCGCCGAGACCTCGTGCCGCTACTTCCGCGAGCTCGGCTTCCCGGCACCGATCGAGACCGGGCTGGTGGTCGACAAGGTCGGTCGCTCCAGCGTGATCTACCGGATCGGGCTCTTCCAGGGCGAGAGCGACGAGGCGGCCGCCGAGGGGCGGTTCGTGCACGTGTACGTCGACAACACCGACCCGGCTCGATCGGTCACGCCGATGCCCGACGTGATCCGGGCCGCAGTCGAGCCGTTGCTGCGCGGCGATGCCGGGACCGCCCGACCCGTGTGACACGGTGGCGGAACGGGTAGTCGTCGGACTGTCCGGTCTCTCGGGAGGTACGCGCGTGGTCGCAATCGTGGTCGTGATGGTCCTGATCCTCTTCCTGGCGGGTCTGGTGGTGGCCTACGTCGCCTATCCACACCGCGGCGAGCGGATGCCGGCCACCCCGTGGCTCGGTGACGCGATGGCCAAGGCGGCCGACGCCGCACCGCTGCTCGAGGAGGAGGACGACCGGATCTTCGAGCTCAGTGGCGACCACGAGGAGTCCGAGCGCCGCCGCTGACCGGTTTGTCGAGGGCCTCTGATTGGATTGGGCCATGGGTGACTGGCTGTACCTCGTCATCGCGATCGCGGTCATCGCCGTCGCGCTCGTTGTCGGACTCGTCGTCGGTCGAGGCCGTCGTACGCCGCCGGCGGCTCCTCCGGCTCCGACGCCGGACGTCGTCGTACCGCCACCGACCGACGCCGACGTCGCCGAGCCGGCCGTCGAGCAGCCGGTCGACGTCACCCCGACGCTCGAGAAGCCCGAAGGCACCGCCTCGCGGCTGGTCCGGCTGCGCCAGCGCCTCGCCGGTTCGCAGAGCGGCCTGGGCCGCGGCCTGCTGGCGCTGCTCTCCCGCGACCGCCTCGACGAGGACACCTGGGAGTCGATCGAGGACACCCTGATCACTGCCGACGTCGGCGTCGCGCCCACCCAGGAGCTGGTCGAGCGGCTGCGCACCCGGTTGCGGGTCGAGGGCAACGGCGAGGACCCGCGCACGGTCCTGCGCGAGGAGCTCCTGACGCTCGTCGACGCCGGCATGGACCGGCGCCTCCAGGTGACCGGGGCCGAGGGCAAGCCCGGCGTCGTGCTGGTGGTCGGCGTCAACGGCTCCGGCAAGACCACCACCGTCGGCAAGCTCTCGCGGATCCTGGTCGCCGAGGACCGCAAGGTCGTGCTCGGCGCCGCCGACACCTTCCGGGCCGCGGCCGTCGAGCAGCTGGCCACGTGGGGCGAGCGGGTCGGCGTCGACGTCGTCCGTGGAGCCGAGGGGACGGATCCCGCGAGCGTGGCGTTCGAGGCCGTCAAGGAAGGCGTCGACACCGGGGCCGACACCGTCATCGTCGACACCGCCGGGCGGTTGCAGAACAAGGCCGGCCTGATGGACGAGCTCGGCAAGGTCAAGCGGGTGATCGAGAAGCAGGCTCCGGTGACCGAGGTGCTGCTCGTGCTCGACGCCACGACCGGGCAGAACGGCCTGATCCAGGCCCGCGTCTTCAGCGAGGTCGCAGACGTGACCGGCATCGTGTTGACCAAGCTCGACGGCTCCGCCAAGGGCGGCATCGTCGTCCAGGTGCAGCGCGAGCTCGGCGTACCGGTCAAGCTCGTCGGTCTCGGCGAGGGTGCCGACGACCTGGCGCCGTTCGAGCCCGCGGCGTTCGTCGATGCCCTCCTGGGCTGACGAAACCTCGTCGGGGCAGCCGTAACACCGAAGTAACAAAGCGGGGGATCTCGTTTCCTGACCGCAACACACGGCAACGCGGGTCGAAACCTCTGCCTTCGAAGGTGTCTGGCAATGGGGCGGACCCCCGGAGCCGACAGTGCGGTCGTCGCCGACACCCGCCCTCCCGAGATTTATCCCTGGAGGTTCTGTGGACGGCTATTACGCCTTCATGCTGGTGGCGACAGCCCTCGTCCTGATGATGACCGTTCCGGCGCTGGCGCTCTTCTACGGCGGCATGACCCGCTCGAAGTCGGTCCTGAACATGATGATGATGTCGTACGCCGCCTTCGCGGTCGCCGCCATCGTCTTCGTGCTCTGGGGCTGGTCGATGGGCTGGGGTGGCGACGGCGCGGGCAACGGAAACGGCAAGCTGATCGCCAACCCGTTCGACATGTTCGGCCTGGACGGCGTGTCGCACATCAACTACATCTACGTGGTCTTCCAGCTGACGTTCGCCGCCATCACGGTCGCGCTCATCTCTGGTGCCATCGCCGACCGCGTCAAGCTCGTCTCGTGGATCGTGTTCGTCCCCGTGTGGCTGACCGCCTGCTACTTCCCGATCGCCCACAACGTGTGGGGCGGCGGCTGGCTGGCCGGGCAGCTCGCCAAGGGCTCGACGTTCGCGCAGGACTACGCGGGCGGCACGGTCGTGCACATCAACGCCGGTGTGGCGGGCCTGGTGCTCGCCCTGGTCATCGGCAAGCGCGTCGGCTTCATGAAGGAGCCGATGAAGCCGCACAACCTGACGCTCACCATGATCGGCGCCGGCCTCCTGTGGTTCGGCTGGTACGGCTTCAACGTGGGCTCGATCGTCTTCACCCCCGACTCGCTCGCTGACCCCGCGGCGTTCTCGGAGCAGTTCCAGGGCGAGACCGGCGTGACGTTCCTGAACACGACGATCGCGACCTGCGCCGCCATGCTCGCCTGGCTGATCATCGAGCGGATCCTGCACGGCAAGGCCACCTCGCTGGGCGCCGCGTCCGGCATCGTCGCGGGCCTCGTCGCGATCACGCCCGCCTGTGGTGCGGTCAGCCTGGTCGGTGCGATCGTCGTCGGGGCCGTCGCCGGTGGCGCCTGCGCCGCTGCGGTCGGCCTGAAGTTCAAGGTCGGCATGGACGACTCGCTCGACGTCGTCGGCGTCCACCTGGTCGGCGGCCTCGTCGGCACCCTGCTGATCGGCCTCGTGTCGACCTCCAGCGCCCCGGGTGGCATCGACGGCCTGTTCTACGGTGGCGGGTTCTCCTCGCTCGGCGACCAGGCCCTCGCAGCCCTGTTCACCATTGTGTGGACCGGTGTCCTCACCACGGTCATCGCGTTCGCGATCAAGTACACGATCGGTTGGCGGGTCTCGGCCGAGGCCGAGGTCGAGGGCATCGACAGCGACCAGCACGGTGAGTCGGCGTACGACCTGCACAGCGGTCTCGGCGGTGGGTCCAGCTCGCCGTCCTCCGTCCTCGCCAAGAGCACCGTCACGGAAGGGGCGAACGCATGAAGCTCGTGACCGCGGTGATCAAGCCGCACAAGTGGGAGGACGTGCGTGAGGCGCTCGAGACCTTCGGCGTCACCGGCATGACGGTCAGTGAGGTCAGCGGCTACGGCCGGCAGAAGGGCCACACCGAGGTCTACCGGGGCGCGGAGTACGACATCGCGCTCGTCCCGAAGATCCGCATCGAGATCGTCGTCGACGACGAGGACGCCGAGGACGTGGTCGGCATCGTGGTCAAGACCGCGCAGACCGGCCGCATCGGCGACGGGAAGGTCTGGGTCAGCCCGGTCGACACGGTGGTGCGGGTCCGCACCGGTGACCGTGACTCGGCCGCCATCTGATCCCTGAGGTGCAAGTCCGGCCCGGCTCCCCGGCGGGGAGCCGGGCCGGTGCTTTGATCGGTCCACGCACCGCCCGACCCCAGCCCGAACCCTGAGGAGTCTCGTGAAGCTCGTCACCGCCGTCATCAAGCCCCACAAGTGGGAGGACACCCGCGCCGCCATCGAGGCCGCCGGTGTCACCGGGATGACCGTCAGCGAGGTCAGCGGCTACGGCCGGCAGAAGGGTCACACCGAGACCTACCGCGGCGCCGAGTACGACATCGCGCTGGTGCCCAAGATCCGGATCGAGATCATCGCGACGGACGAGGACGCGCTCGCGATCGTCGAGGCGATCTCGGCTGCCGCGCGCACCGGCAAGATCGGTGACGGCAAGGTCTGGGTGAGCCCGGTCGAGTCGGTGGTGCGGGTGCGCACGGGCGACCAGGGAGAGGCAGCACTCTGAGTTCCGCTGACCGCGCTCGACGCACGGCCGAGGCAGACGCTCTCTGCGCCGAGGCCTACCGCGACAGCGGCGGCCCGGAGACAGGGGCGGCCTTGGTGGCCGTCGGGGGGTACGGGCGCAGCGAGCTCGCGCCGTACTCCGACCTCGACGTCGTCCTCGTCTCCGACGAGGGCGTGGATGTCCGGTCGGTGGCGGAGCAGGTCTGGTACCCGCTGTGGGACTCCGGCGCCCGGCTCGACCACTCGGTGCGCACGATGCCGGAGATGGTCGCGGCCGCCGATGCCGATCTCAAGGTCGCGCTCGGCCTGCTCGACGTCCGGCACCTGGCCGGCGACCCCAACCTGACCCTCCGGCTGCGGACCACGATGCTCGCGAGCTGGCGACGTACGGCGAAGGAGCGGCTGCCCGCGCTCAAGGCGATGGTGTGGGCGCGCCACGAGGCGGTCGGCGAGGTGGCCCACCTGTCGGTGCCCGATATCAAGGAGGCCGAGGGCGGCCTGCGCGACGCGACCGTGCTCAAGGCGCTGGTGGCGACCTGGATGGTCGACGTCCCCCACGTCGAGCTGGAGCGGGTCCGGCTCACGATGCTCGATGTGCGTGACGCGCTGCAGGACAACGCCGGTCGGCCCACGGACCGGATCAACCCGGAGCAGTGGAGCGATCTCGGGCACGCGCTGGGGCTCGCCGACGCGCGGGCCGCCCAGGTCCACGTGCGCGAGCTGGGCCGTCGGATCACCCACCTGTCGCACCTGACCTGGCGCCGGGTCGATGCCGCGCTGGCCCGGCCGGCGCCCAACCAGCGCGCCCGCAGGCCCGAGCTGACCCCGTTGGCCGCGGGGGTCGCGCTGGCCAACGGCGAGGTCGTGCTCGACCGCTCCGCGAAGCCGGCCGAGGACCCCGTGCTGCTGCTCCGCGCCGCGACGGTCGCGGCCGAGCACGACGTCGTCCTGGCGCCCGCGACCGCGGCCCGCCTGGCTCGTGAGGGCGTCCCGTTGCCGACCCCGTGGCCGGCCGAGGCCCGGCAGCTGCTGGTGCGGCTGCTCGCCTCGGGGCGCGGTCTGCTGGGTGTCTGGGAGACCCTCGAGGAGACCGGCGCGCTGAGCCGGGCCCTCCCGGAGTGGGACCGGATCCGGCTGCTCCCGCACGCCTCGGCGATCCACCGGTTCACCGTCGACCGGCACGTGGTCGAGACCTGCATCGAGGCGTCCGCCCTGATCCGCCAGGTCGCGCGCCCCGACGTGCTCATGGTCTCCGCGCTGCTGCACGACATCGGCAAGGGGAGCCTCACCGAGCACAGCGTGGCCGGGGAGCCGATCGCCCGCGAGGTCGCCACCCGGATGGGTTTCGCGCCCGACGCGGTCGACCTGATCGCGCGGCTGGTCCGCTGGCACCTGGTGCTCGCCGAGACGGCCACGACGCGCGACCCCGACGACCCGTCGACCGTGGAGCTGATCGCCCGGCGACTGGAGTCGGCCGAGGCCCTGGACCTGCTGCTCGCACTCTCCGAGGCGGACGCGAAGGCGACCTCGCCGAAGGCCTGGTCGTCGTGGCGCTCCGGGCTGATCCGCGACCTGGCCCGGCGGGCTCGGGCGACGCTCGACTCAGGGGTCGCGCCGCCGCCGATCGTCACCGACGACGTACCCATCCCGCAGGAGGTACGCCGAGGCTCCGCCGCCATCACGGTCGACCACGACGCCGACGGCACCCGGGTCACGGTCATCGCGCCCGACCGGGTGGGCCTGCTGGCCGACCTGGCGGCGATGTTCGCGCTGCAGCGGATCCCGGTCCGGGCCGCCCGGGCCTGGGCGCAGGAGCAGTACGGCGTCTCGGTCTGGGAGGTCGGGGAGCCCGACCTCGACCCGGCCGTCCTGCGGACGCGCTACGAGGCCGTCGTCGCCGGCCGGGTCGAGGCGGCGCAGCGGCTGCGCCGCGCGGCGCCTGCCGACGCGCTCGAGCCGACCGTCGCCGTACGCCCCGAGGCCTCGTCGCACGCCACCGTCCTCGAGGTCCGCACCGGCGACTGGCCGGGCGTGGTCTACCTCGCCTGTGCGGCGCTCGCCGACCTGGACATCGCGGTGCGCTCGGCACACGTCGACACGCTCGGACCGCAGGCGGTCGACGTCTTCTACCTGCAGGAGGCGCACGCCGGGGTGCTCAGCGACCAGCGCGCGGCCGAGGCCGCGCACGCCGTACGGGCCGCGCTCACTCGGCCAGTCACTCAGGTCGAGGGATCTTGACCGTTCCTCGGTGCAGGTCGACCTTCCACACGGGGTGGGCGTCGTCCTCGTCGGGCGTCGGCACCACCTCGGTCTGGTTCTTGTGGTCGTCGATGTCCTCACGGGCCCGCGCCGCTCCCGGGTCGAACACGCCCAGGCCGGAGCCCATCGCACCCCCGACGGACACGGCGTCCGGGTCGGGGTGGGCCACCATCCTGGTGCCCATCCACACGATGAGGGCGAGCAGCAGCACCGATGCGACGATGACCGCCAGGATGACCATGCGGCCAGCGTACGGCGTACTGGGGCGTCGCGGTTAGGCTTGGCGCCTGTCTGACACTTCAGGACCACGAGTAGGACCACGACTTGTTCGCCACACTTTCCGACCGGCTCGCCGACACCTTCAAGAATCTCCGCGGGAAGGGCCGCCTCTCCGAGGCGGACATCGACGCCACCGCGCGCGAGATCCGCATCGCCCTGCTCGAGGCGGACGTCGCGCTGCCGGTGGTCAAGGAGTTCGTCGGCGCCGTCAAGGAGCGGGCCCGCGGCGAGGAGGTCAGCGGCGCGCTGAACCCCGCCCAGCAGGTCGTCAAGATCGTCGACGAGGAGCTCGTCAACATCCTCGGCGGGGAGACCCGCCGGCTGCGCTACGCCAAGACCGGCCCGACCGTCATCATGCTCGCCGGCCTCCAGGGTGCCGGCAAGACGACGCTGGCCGCCAAGCTCGCGCTGTGGCTCAAGGAGCAGGGCAAGAGCCCGCTCCTGGTCGCCGCCGACCTGCAGCGCCCCAACGCCGTCAACCAGCTCCAGGTCAACGGCGAGCGCGTCGGCGTCAAGGTCTTCGCCCCCGAGCCCGGCAACGGCGTGGGGGACCCGGTGAAGGTCGCGCGCGACGCGATCGAGGAGGCCAAGCGGACCCTGCACGACGTCGTCATCGTCGACACCGCCGGCCGCCTCGGCGTCGACGCCGAGATGATGCAGCAGGCGGCCGACATCCGCGACGCCGTCCAGCCCGACGAGGTGCTGTTCGTCGTCGACGCGATGATCGGCCAGGACGCCGTCATCACGGCGCAGGCCTTCCTCGACGGGGTCGGGTACGACGGCGTCGTACTCACCAAGCTCGACGGTGACGCCCGCGGTGGTGCCGCGCTGTCGATCGCGTCGATCACCGGCAAGCCGGTCATGTTCGCCTCCAACGGCGAGAAGATGACCGACTTCGACCTCTTCCACCCCGACCGGATGGCGTCGCGCATCCTCGACATGGGCGACATGCTCACCCTGATCGAGCAGGCGGAGAAGACCTTCGACGCCGACCAGGCGGCGAAGGCGGCGGCCAAGCTGACCGGGCAGGGCGGCGAGTTCACCCTCGACGACTTCCTCGAGCAGATGCAGCAGGTGCGCAAGCTCGGCTCGATGTCGAAGATCATGGGGATGCTGCCCGGGATGGGGCAGTTCCGCGACCAGCTCGAGAACTTCGACGAGCGCGAGATCGACCGCATCCAGGCCGTCATCCAGTCGATGACGCCGGCCGAGCGGGCCAACCCCAAGATCATCGACGGCTCCCGACGGCTCCGGATCGCGAAGGGCTCCGGCCGCCAGGTCTCCGACGTCAACCAGCTCGTCGACCGCTTCTTCGAGGCGCGCAAGATGATGCAGTCGATGGCCAAGGGCGGCGGCATCCCCGGGATGCCCGGCATGCCGGGGATGCCCGGCATGGGCGGCGGGAAGCGCGGGAAGACCAAGGCCCAGCCCAAGAAGGGCAAGGGCGCGAAGCGCTCCGGCAACCCCGCCAAGGCCGCGCAGGAGGCCGCCGCTGCCAAGGAGAAGGCCGCCAACCCCGGCAACCCGTTCGGCGCCCCCGACGGTGACGAGCCCGTCGACTACGAGCAGGCCGCCGCCGCGCTCAACCTGCCGAAGGACTTCTCCAAGTACCTGAAGTGAGCCGGTCCGGCGGTGTGACGGTTTCACCGGTGAACCGGTGAAACCGTCACTTCTCAGGCAACGCAACGCCTGAGAAGTGACAGTGCTGCCGGAGGAGTGTGACTGGTGGGGCGCTCGGCCGGTGTGGAGACGTGGCAGACCCGGATAGGACGAAAGGCGCCCTGGTGACAACCCTCATCGTCGACGGCGCGAACGTCGTCGGCAGCCGCCCCGATGGCTGGTGGAAGGACCGCGCGGGTGCGGCCCGACGGCTGCACGAGGCGCTGCTGGTCGCGGACACGTCGTACGACGAGATCGTGCTGGTGCTCGAGGGCCAGGCCAAGGGCGGGGTGAAGGCCGGGCGCGACGGGCACGTCCGCACCGTGCACGCGAAGGGCTCGGGCGACGAGACGATCGTCGAGCAGGCCCGGGTGGCCGCCGATCGCGGCGACCGGGTCGTGGTCGTCACCGCCGACCGGTTCCTGCAGGCGCGGGTCGGGGGAGTGGGCGCCCAGGCGCTCAGCCCGTCCTGGCTGCTCGACCAGCTGTGAGCCACTCATCTCCCGTCGAGACACGTGAGATGGCCCTTTTCCACAGGTCCTGAGGGCCAGTTCGCGTGTCTCGACGGCCTCGGCGGCAGCCGAGACCGGCCCGGTGAGGAATGGATACCCGGTGCGGAGCCGCAGTAGAATGGCCGGCGCACAGGGTTTCACGCGTCTTGGAGGTGGGTTCGGCGCGTCGTTCTGACGCACCCGAAAGGCACCCTCCCGTGTCACCCCTTGCCTCCTACCGCAGGCTCTTCGAGCTCGCGGGCACGACGTACGTCGTCGTCGCGTTCCTCGCCCGGCTGCCGCTCGCCATGAGCCAGCTCGGCACCCTCCTGCTCGTGTCGGGCGCCACCGGCAGCTACGGCCTCGGCGGCCTGGCCGCCGGCGCGCTCGCTGTCGCCAACGCCGTCGGTGCGCCGTTCGCGGGCTCCCTCGCGGACCGGCTCGGACAGCGCCACGTCGTGCTCGTCCAGTCGCTGGCCGGCGCCGCCTCGCTCACCCTGCTCGTCACCCTGGTGCACGTCGGCGCCTCGGACGCGGCCGTCGTCGGTGCCGCAGCGCTGGCCGGCCTCACGATGCCGCAGGTCGGGCCGCTCGCGCGCGTGCGCTGGCGGCCGATCACGGCGCGGACCGGCGCGCAGCAGCGCCGGCTGGTCGACGTGGCGTTCTCCTACGAAGGTGCCGCGGACGAGGCGTCCTTCGCCGTCGGCCCGGCGCTGGTCGGACTCGGCGTGGTGGCGATCTCGCCGAGCGGCGCGCTGCTGCTCGCGGCCGCCATGCTCGCCGCCTTCGGTACGGCGTTCGCGCTGCACCCGACCGCGCGCAAGGTGCGCGGCGAGGGAGCAGCCCTGCCCACCGGGCGCCTGGTGACCCCGGTCCTGCTCGTGCTGGTCGGCGCGCAGCTCCTCATCGGCACGCTCTTCGGCGCCACCCAGACCGGCACGACCGTGCTCGCCACCGAGGTCGGCCAGCCCGGCCTCGCCGGCCTCGTGCACGCCATGCTGGGCCTGGGCAGTGCGCTCGCCGGCATCGCGACGGCGTACATCCCCGACCGCATCGGCCCGGAGCGGCGCATCCTGGTCGCGGCCGGCGCCCTCCTCGTGCTCTCGACGCCGCTGCTCCTCGTCGACGGCCTGCCGGCGCTGATCGTGAGCGTCGCGGTGCTCGGTTGTGCGGTGGCGCCGTTCATGATCGGCGTCTTCACCCTGGCCGAGCGGGTCGTCGCCCCGGGCCGGGTCGCGACGACGATGACCGTGCTCGCGAGCGCCACCGGTCTCGGGTACGCCGTTGGCTCGACCATCGCCGGCAGGCTCGCCGACCACCACGGGTACACGTCCGCGTTCGCCGTGACGGTGTGCGCGATGGCGTGCGCGGTCGTGCTGGTCACGCTCTCCCAGCGTCGGCTCCGCGCCGCGCTGGCGCCGTCCGCCCCGGAGCGTCAGCCGGTCCTGGTCTAGTGTCGCGACTCGGAGGTCCTTGATCGGTTGGCATGCTCGGGGTGTGTGCATCGCAAGGCGCCGGAGCGAAGCCATACCCGTTCGTCTCGCGAGCGACGGCAACGCCGCGAGGTGCGTGCCCTGGGTGCGCGAAGCGCTCCAGGACTTCCGAGACGGGGCACTAGCCTTCGGTCGGACCACCCTGGGAGAAGGTAGGGAATCACGATGGCCAAGATCAGTCAGCAGTCCGGAGCGCCGGCGACCGCGATGCTCGGGCTCGGGGTCTACCGCCCGGAGCGCGTGGTGACCAACGACGAGATCTGCGAGGTGCTCGACTCCAGCGACGAGTGGATCCAGACCCGCTCGGGCATCCGGACCCGTCGGTACGCCGGCGAGGAGGAGACCCTGGTCGAGATGGCGACGCGGGCCGCGCAAGCGGCGCTCGTCGCGTCGGGCATCGCGGCCGACCAGCTCGATGCGGTCATCCTGGCGACCTCGACGCACGCGCAGCACACGCCGGCCGCGGCACCGATCGTCGCCGACCGGCTGGGGTCTCGGGCGGCCGCCTTCGACGTCTCCGCGGGCTGCGCCGGCTTCTGCCACTCGCTCTCGGTGGGATCGGACCTGGTCCGGGGCGGCAACGCGCGCTACGTGCTGGTCATCGGGGTCGAGAAGCTCAGCCTCTTCCTCGATCCCACCGACCGAGGCACGGCCTTCATCTTCGCCGACGGCGCCGGTGCGGTCGTCGTGGGACCGGCAGACGAGGCCGGCATCGGTCCTGTGGCCTGGGGCTCGGACGGTTCGCAGTCCCACGTCATCACGCAGGAGCCGGGTTGCCAGGCCGTCGACCACGACCACCCGATGGTCGTGCGGATGGAGGGCACCGCGGTCTTCCGCTGGGCGCCCTTCGCCATGGCCGATGTCGCCCGCGAGGCCGTGGACAAGGCCGGCCTCTCGATCGCCGACCTGGACGTCTTCGTCCCGCACCAGGCCAACCTGCGGATCACCGAGACCCTGGCGCGCAACCTCAAGCTCCCCGACGACATCGCGATCGCGCGCGACGTACAGGACTCCGGCAACACCTCGGCCGCGTCCGTGCCCCTGGCCATCGAGGCGATGCTCCGCAAGGGCGAGGCCAAGGCCGGGGACACGGCCCTGCTGATCGCGTTCGGAGCCGGGCTGAGCTTCGCCTCGCAGGTCGTCACGCTCCCTCCCGTGGCCGGTCTCTGAGTCACAGCAGGTCGCGGAGGCGAGCCGCCAGCGAGTCCTTCACGGCCTGGGTGACCGCCGCCTCGATCTGCTGGTTGAGGTCGTCCTGGTCACCGAGGTTCGCCAGCAGGGCGCGCAGGTCGAGGTCGTCGATCGCGCGCGTGAGGATGTCGTCGGTCTTCAGCGCCGCGTTGACCACGGAGTCCGGGAGCGCGCGGATCGCGGCCTCGAGGAGGCCGTTGAGATCCGCGTCGTCCAGGGCGTCGTCGACCAGGTCGGACGCGGGAGGCAGCGTCCCGTCGTCCTTCATCCGTTGTACGGCGGCCAGCAGGCCCTGGTGCAGCGCCTCGATCTCGGCGTCCGTGCGGGTGCCGGGTTGCGCGAGCTCCAGGGTGAGCGCTTCGCGGCTGACCCCGAGCTGGCACGCGGCACCGTCGATCCCGAGCAGCACGAGACGCTCGGTGAGGCCGTCGATGCCGTCGGCGCGCGAGGTGACCGTGCGCTCGACGCACGGGTCGGCCGGCTGAAGCGGCTCGAACGACCCGCCCCCGTTGGCGACCTGGACGCCGAGCACGCCACTCACCAGGACCACCGCGACGATCGGCAGGCCGGCTAGGCGGCGGAGCGCGGTCATGGGGTCGTTCGCCTGCGGGGCCAGACGACGGTCAGCAGGGCGAGGAGCGCGAGGCCGGCGCCGATCAGGAAGGAGTCACGGAAGGCCCGGGTGGCCGCGCGCTCCAGCTGGGCGTCGAGGTCGCGCTCGAGGCGGGCCGCGGCGGGACGCTCCTCAGGCTCGAGAGCGGCCGTCTCGAAGGCGTGGGTCAGGTCCGGCACCTGACCCTGCTGCTGGGACAGCTCGTCGCCGAGCGCCTGGGCGATCGCGATCTTGTCCTCCGGCAGCAGCTGAGCGTCCAGCACCAAGGACGCGATCGCCTCCTGGGCCGGCACCTGGGCGTCCTGCAGGTCTGCGGTGAAGACCGGCGTCAGGATCGCCAGCCCCACGACCACGCCGAGGTGGCGGGCGCTGATGGTCCACCCCGCGTGCCGCACCCGCGGCAGCCGCATCTCCATCGCCTGGGCCGTGAGCCGGTCGACGGTCAGCCCGAGCCCGAGGCCGACCAGCGCCTGGGGCGCCACCGTCCAGATGAGGTCGGCCGACGGCAGGAGGGCGAGACCGGCCAGTCCGCCGGCGATCAGGAAGCAACCGGCCGCGACCTCGACCTCGGGTGGTGGTTGCAGGTAGCGAGCCAGCGGGCGTGCGGCGAGGGCGGCGAGCGGTACGACGGACACCGTGAGCGCCGCGATCCCCGGTGACTGGCGCCAGCCCTCGACCAGGAGCAGGACCAGGAGGAAGAGCGCCGCCGTGAGCGCGGCCGACAGCAGGGCGAGGGTGAGGTTGGGGCGGATGGCCGGACGATGCCGGTCGGGTGCGATCTCCGGCTCGGCGGCCACGGCGAGCGCCGCCGGCACGGCGAGGACCGCGAACGGCACCTGCACCACGAAGATGGCCTGCCACGAGAACGCCTCGGTGAGCAGGCCACCCGCGAACGGGCCGACGGCCGTGCCGACCACACCGGCGGTGACCCAGGTCGCCACGCCGCGGCGCTCGCCGTACACCGCCACCAGGAGCTCCAGGCAGCCGATCAGCGCCAGCGCGCCGCCGAGCGCCTGCAGGCACCGCGCCGCGATCAGCACCTCGATCGACTGCGCGACCGCGCACCATGCCGAGGCGCCGGCGAACGCCGCGATGCCGGCAGCACTGATGATCCGCGGCTGGGTCCGACCGAAGACCACGGCCGCCGGTACGACGGTGAGCCCGAGCACTAGGTTGAACGCGATCAGCACCCACGCGACCTGGGTGACGGTTGCGTCCAGGTGCCGGAGGATGTCGGGGAGGGCGAGCGTCACCACCGCGGAGTCCGCGAGCACCAGCGCCACGGTCACCGCGAGGAGGGGGGCCACGGCACGACGCACGCGGCCATCCTCGCAGCGAGCTCAGCTGATGCCCACCAACGCCGCCGACCGCTCCCACAGTCCGTCGATGACGGACTGGTCGTGGGCCTGCTTGTTCTCGCGGCCGTCGGCCTTGAAGCGATCGAAGTAGCGGCCGTTGATCTCCGGATCGGGACCGCGCTCGGCGAGGGCGATCAGCGGAGCCGCGCCGTCCGGGACGCTGATCGTGGCCCAGCGCTTGAGCGGAGAGCGGTAGACGAGGCCGACGAACCACGAGTCACGGCCGAACGAGCTGCCCACCGGGCCGGGGTGGACGGCGACCGAGACCACGCCGTCGTCCGCCCAGCGCTGGGCGATGCCGCGGGTGAAGGCGATGTTCATCAGCTTGCCGGTGCCGTAGGCGCGGAGCTCGATCGTTCGGCGGTGCTCGTAGTCGAGGTCGTCGAGCACGATCTTGCCCATCAGGTTGCCGACGCTGGAGGTGTTCACGACCAGGGACGACGTGGCCGCCGCGAGCTTGGGGCGGAGCAGGTTGGTGAGCAGGAACGGCGCCAGGTGGTTGACCTGGAAGTTGGGCTCGTGGCCGTCGTGGGTCAGCTTCGAGGGGGCGAAGGTGCCGCCGGCGTTGTTCATCAGGAGGTCGAGCGTCTGCACGCGCTCGCCGACCTGATCGGCGAGGCGGCGTACGTCGTCGAGGCGCGAGAAGTCCGCGACGAGGGGCTCGGTGCCCACCGCCTCGGCGACCGGCCGGAGCTTGTCGGCCGAGCGTCCGGTCACGTGGACCGTCGCGCCCTGCGCGGCCAGCACCCGCGCGGTCTCGGCCCCGATGCCGTCGCTCGCTCCGGTCACCAGGACCGTGCGGCCCGCCATCGTCTGATCGCTCATGCCGCGAGCCTAGGGCGTGTCTCCCTAGGCCGTCTGGCCCGACGCGACCTTCGCGATCGCGAGCGACACCGCCCCCAGGACCTCGGCACGGTCACCGAGCTCGCCCGCGACCACCTGGACCGCGGCGGCGGTGTCGGGCTGGGCATACCGGTCGACGGCGGCCCGGACGCCGGCCGCGAGCGCCGCGGACGTGCCGAGCGAGCCGCCGAGCACGATCGCCTCGGGGTTGAGGCTGTTGCAGAGGTCGGCCAGGGCGCGTCCGACCGACCGGCCGGCGTCGCTGAGCACCCGTCGTACGCCGGCGTCACCGTCGGAGTCGAGCTCCAGGACGCTCTCGATGGACAGCTCCTCGTCGTACGCCGGCTGCAGCACCGCGAGCAGCCGCGGCGCCGAGACGACCGTCTCGAGACAGCCCCGGTTGCCGCACCGGCAGACCTGGCCGTCCTCGCCGACCTGGACATGGCCGATCTCCCCGGCGATGCCGGTCGCGCCTCGGTGCAGCCGACCGCCGAGCACGATGCCGGCGCCCAGGCCGCTGGCGACCTTCACGTAGAGGACGTCGCCGAGACCGCGGGCGGCACCGTGCCCGAGCTCGGCGAGCGCACCGAGGTTGGCGTCGTTGTCGGCGAAGACCGGGACGTCGAGCCGGCGGTGCAGCTCCTCGCCGGGGGAGAGGTGGCGCCAGCCCGGCATGATCCCGGTGCGGATCCGCGCCGAGCGCCGGTCGAGAGGGGCGGGCACGCACATCCCGACGGCGTGGAGGTCGGTGCGTTCGACGCCGGCGGTCGCGAGCCCGTCACGCACCATCCGGGCCGCGCGGTCCAGCGCGTCGACGCCGTGGGCGTCGACGTCGAGGGTGTCGATCTCCTCGGTGAGCACGACGCCGCTGCGGTCGGCGACCGCCACCCGCACGTGCCCGTGGCCGACGTCGACCCCGGCGACCGCTCCCTGCGGGGTGCGCAGGGCGACCAGGAGCGGCGGCCGCCCGCTCCCGCCCTTGTGCGGCCGGCCGCGGTCGGCCGTCTCGACGATGTCGCCGCTGCCGATCAGGTCGGTGACCAGGCTCGAGACGGTGGTACGGGAGAGGCCGGTGCCGCGCGCCAGGTCGGCCCGGCTCATCGGTCCCTCGCCGGCCAGCAGGCCGGTGATCGCGCGTCGGTTGCCCTCGCGCAGCCGCTCCAGCGCTCCTGCCGTCACCATGTCCGCGAGCCTAGAGCGATTCATCCGGAAGATGAACAAAAAAGGCGACGCGGGGCGATCTTTACGCATTGACCGGGATGAACGGGCCGTTCCTACCGTGACGGGAGTCACTCCCCTTGATCTCGGCAAGGAGAACCACATGTTCCGCAACCCCTCAGCCCGACGGCGCGCCTCGGTGCTCGCCGCACTCGCGAGCGGCGCTCTCGCCGTCACCCTCCTCCAGCCCACCTCACCCGCAGCGGGTGACGAGGCGCTGCCCTACCAGGACCCGAACCTCCCCACCGCCCAACGCGTCACCGACCTGCTCGGCCGGATGACGCTCGCGGAGAAGATCGGCCAGATGACCCAGGCCGAGCGGATCGACGTCGACGCCGACCCGACCCTCATCACGACCAACGCGCTCGGCAGCGTGCTCTCGGGCGGTGGGTCGGTCCCGACCGACAACACGCCCGAGGCCTGGGCCGACATGGTCGACCGCTACCAGGAGGCCGCGCTCGACACCCGGCTCGGGATCCCGTTGATCTACGGCGTGGACTCGGTGCACGGGCACGGCAACCTCCAGGGCGCCACGGTCTTCCCGCACAACATCGGCCTGGGTGCCACCCGTGACCCCGGGCTCGTGGAGCGGATCGGCCACATCACGGCCGAGGAGACCCGGGCGACCGGTCCGCAGTGGGCGTTCGCGCCGTGCATCTGCGTGGCCCGCGACGACCGGTGGGGCCGCACGTACGAGAGCTTCGGCGAGACGCCGCGGCTGGTGAAGTCCATGGAGACCGCCATCGACGGCCTCCAGGGCAAGCCCGGCCAGCTCGACAACGCCGACCGGGTCCTCGCGAGCGCCAAGCACTTCGCGGGCGACGGGCTCACGACGTACGACGAGGCGGCGGCGGGCACCGGCGCCTACCCGATCGACCAGGGCATCACCACGGTGTCGCGCAAGGAGTTCGACAAGCTGGCGCT
>Ga0190274_10000400_pt1 | contig 26831 bp, 21 predicted proteins | sample Popmic531T_FD_133002 | JGI IMG/M metagenome (GOLD analysis project Ga0190274, IMG submission 133002) | Populus adjacent soil microbial communities from riparian zone of Yellowstone River, Montana, USA - 531 T | ecosystem: Environmental > Terrestrial > Soil > Riparian zone | place: USA: Montana... | reverse complement strand
CTCATTCCCCTAATTTACTAGGCAGTCGACAGTGCTATAACTCAACAACCCGTCAACCCAACAACCCAACAACTCAATTCTCCCATTTCCCCATTCTCTCATTCTCCCATTCCCTCATTCCCCTAATTTACTAGGCAGTCGACAGTGCTATAACTCAACAACCCGTCAACTCAATTCTCCCATTCTCCCATTCCCTCATTCCCTCATTCTCCCATTTCCCTCATTCCCCTAATTTACTAGGCAGTCGACAGTGCTATAACTCAACAACCCGTCAACCCAACAACCCATCAACTCAATTCTCCTACTCTCTCATTCTCCCATTTCCCCATTCCCGCCATTCTCCTGATTCTCCCATTCTTTTAATTATTTTCACCGACATAATAATTTCCGGATTGTTACGGGGTTATATATAATTCCGGTTATCACATCCGGAGATAAAACCAGGCTTGAATACAAAAATTACCATATTACTGTTCGCTTTAACTGTGATGTTCACGGTAGATGCTCAGGCACAGCTAAAAGGTAATGCGCGACAAAAAAATATTGCCACAAACCGTGATACCCTGGTTTTGGATACCCTTAGTATTATCCCGGGATCCATTGCATTTTTTATGACTGATGGGTCTGTTTTTCCAAAGCCGGTTGATTGGAAATTTGATGAACCATCATCAAAAATTATTATTCCTCGTACGCAGGAAAAAATTTATCCTGATTCATTGCTGGTGGTATATAAAGTTTTCCCATTGTTACTTACTCAGACATATCGTAACAGGGACCGTTCTGTAATTGAAAAAAATTATTCCGGACTTTATAATCCCTTCAGTTATGAGGAAGGGGGATCTGACAATAATATTTTTAAAATGGAAGGGCTGCAGCGGAATGGAAATATTTCAAGAGGAATCAGTTTTGGTAACAACCAGGATGTAGTGGTGAATTCTAGTTTTAACCTTCAGCTTTCTGGAAAAATTAATGAAGATGTAGAAATACTCGCTGCAATTACCGATAACAATATTCCGGTGCAACCTGAAGGGAATACCCAGCAAATTCAGGATTTCGACAAAGTATTTATACAGTTGTCCAGGAATAAAACCAAATTACTTGTAGGTGACTTTGAACTCAGGCGTCCGGAAAGTTATTTTATGAATTTTTATAAGAAAGCACAGGGCGGACTGATATCCACTGCATACCAGCCCGGTATCAGAAAGGATCAGCAAATGCGCACAAGCGTTAGTGGCGCAATCTCAAAAGGAAAATTTGCTCGCAATGCATTTGATGGACTTGAAGCCAATCAGGGCCCATACCGATTGACCGGAACCGACAACGAATCTTTCATCATCGTGCTTTCAGGAACAGAGAAGGTTTATATCGATGGTGTAGCAATGGTAAGGGGTGAACAGTTCGATTATATCATCGACTACAATACCGCAGAAATTACGTTCACCACACGCCGCCCTATCACCAAGGACAAACGTATAGTAGTGGAATTTCAATATTCTGATAAAAACTATTCGCGCACGTTGCTTTTCTTTAATCAGGAATATGAAGATCCCCGCTGGAAAGTAAAGGCTAATATTTATTCTGAACAGGATTCCAAAAATCAACCATTGTTGCAGGATCTTGATAATAATCAAAAACAATTGCTTGCTGCTGTCGGCGATAGTGTACAGTATGCATATTATCCAAATATTGACAGTATACCATTCAATTCGTCCGAAGTATTATATGCCAGACGAGATTCAGTTGGTTTTTCTTATTTTGATTATTCCACAGATTCCCTTGAAGCATTTTATAGACTGGGCTTCACTTATCTTGGTGCAAACAAAGGAAATTATATACCTATAGCATCAAGCGCAAACGGTCGTGTTTTTCAATGGGTGATTCCAATAGGAGGGGTGCCGCAAGGAACTTATGATCCTGTAATATTGTTGGTGGCTCCCAAAAAACAACAGTTGTTTACACTCGGTGCGGATTATAAAATTTCACGCAACAGTAAAGCATTTGTGGAAGCATCGTATTCAAACTATGATGTGAATCGTTATTCAAGCAGCGACAAGGCTAACGATGGTGGATATGCTTTTGCAGGTGGTTTTGAACAAATAAAAAGCTTGTCAATGGATTCTGTTAAAGGATGGCATTTAACTTCAGCTGTAAGATTGGAACATGTAAATAAATTGTTCACTCCCATCGAAACATTTCGCAATACTGAATTTACGCGCGACTGGAACTTAGGAAATTCAGTGTATGAAGGCGATGAAAATGCAGGTGGCTTATCGCTTACTTTATCGAAACCACAACAACTCGTCTCTTATCATTTCAAAACTTTTTTGAAAGGTTCCGATTATACAGGTTTCATGAATTTATTAAACAGCAGGGTCAATGTAAAAAAATTCCTGTTGGTAGTTGATGGGAGTTATTTGAACAGCAGCAGCACAATTGTCAATACACAATTTTTAAGATCCACTACTGATCTGTCAAGACCAATTTGGAAATTAATTCTTGGTGGCCGGTATGAACAGGAGCGGAACCGGATTCAGGATGCAGTTACCGATTCAATGGAACTCAATAGTTTTTCATATGATGCAGGTAAATTTTATATCACTTCACTAGATACTGCAAAAATCAGATTCCGGATTGATTTGTCGAGACGATACGATTATACAGTAAAACACAATGACTACAAGAAATCAACTGAGGCTGATGAAGCGTCAGGATCAGTGGAGTTTACTGGAAACCCTAAAAGCAGGTTGGCAATAACTTCTGGATACAGGAGGTTAGAAATTGTCGACAGCCTTCTCACTCCTCAGAAACCGGAAAAGTCTTTATTGAACAGAGCTGAATACACTGCCACCATCTGGAAAGGACTCATCACTTCTTCAACTTTTTATGAAGTTGGGGCCGGTCAGGAACTAAAAAAAGAATACGCCTATCTTGAAGTAGCTCCGGGAACCGGTGTTTATACCTATGCCGGTGATTATAATAACAATGGAGTTAAAGATCTCGATGAATTTGAGGTAGCTGCATTTTCGGATCAGGCAAACTTTGTGAAAGTGTATTTGCCAACCACGGAATATGTAAAAACACATACTAATCAGTTTAACGAAGTGCTCACTCTGAATCCTGCCGCCTGGTTTCAAAAACAGGAAGGATGGCAGAAATTAATCGCCAGGTTTAACAACCAGACTTCATTCAGGATCGATAACAAAACATTGGATGATGATTTGTGGAAATCATTGAATCCTTTCAGGCAGGATGTGGAAGATGATCAATTGTTGGCCACGAATTCATCTCTGAGAAACACACTTTCCTTTAACAGGAACAGTACTGTTTTTGGTATGGATTTAACGTGGCAGGATAATAGGAGCAAGTCGATTCTCACCAGCGGTTATGAATCACACGAGTTGAATAGTTTTATTTACAATCTCCGTTGGAATATCACACGAGTGTATAGCCTGATGGCAGGCACCGAACGTGGAGATAAAACAAATCGTTCCGAATATTTTTCAAATCGCGATTACAACATTCAGTTTTATAGCGTTGAACCTAAATTTAGTATTCAGCCGGGAATTGCATTCCGGGCTACAATCATATATGAATATCTTTTTAAGGAAAATGTAATTGGGGAAGCCGGGGAATTATCAGAACAGAATACAGGAGGTGTTGAGTTAAAGTACAGCTCTGTTAAAAGGGGAGTCTTCTCTGCAAAGTTTAACCTGATTCAAATTGATTATAATGGTGTAGAAAATACTCCTGTTTCGTATGAAATTCTGGAAGGACTTAAGAAAGGAAGAAACTATACGTGGGGAATGTCAATACAACGAACACTTTCAAACAGCATCCAGGTGAATCTGAATTATGAAGGCAGGAAACCTGAAGGAACTAATATGATTCACACCGGTGGAGTGCAGGCAAGAGCCTTTTTCTAAAAATGAAAATTACTTGAGGGTAAGATTAGTGGATCCAATCAGGTTGCTTTCAACATAAATTTCAATAGTGTATTTTCCTTTTGTGTACTGACTGCCTTTTGTCCAGTAAAGACATAAATCAGTTTGCTTATTGTCATAATCAAATGACTCACGCGTGGTATAAAGAGTAGCCTGGTTGTTAAATGGAAATGTTTCAGAGCTCGTTGACATCACCGCACCGTCAGGACTGAGCACTCGAATGTAAGCATCCTTGTTGCCTTTATCAATTACGAGATTTTCAAGCACTGTAAAACAAATACGAATTTTGGAGATAGCCGAAGCTTTGGACGATTCGATTTCCTTTCCGCTTGATTTATATTTCACTCCCGTTGCTTTGACATTCATGGTTTTCAAAACCGAACCAATTGCAACTTTGTTAGCAAGCATGGTATTTTCCTGAGTCAGGTTCTGAACCCGTCCTTTTTCTGAAAGCAAACTGTTGTTGAGGTCAGAATTCTGAGTATTCAATTCGTCATTCACAAGCTTCAGTGAGTCCAATTGAGCAATGTAATTGTCATTCAATGTGCGAAGTGAAGTTAATTCTTCACGGGCTTTACGTAATTGGGCTGCATCACCGGAGTTAATCAGTTTTTGAATTTCAGCCATCTTCGATTTTATTTCTTCGTCCTTGGCTGATAACTGAGTTTGAAGAGTAGAGTTTTCCTGGTTTATCTTTTCGTACTCCACTTTCATCCTTTGGAGCTCGGCCGACAAAGATTCTTTTTCTGATAAAGTACTTTCAAGGGTCATGCTAACCTCATCAAGCTGAGTCTTTTTGTCAAAGAATTGCCAAAGCAACAATCCATTAACACCTAGTAATATGGAAATGACAACTATTACAATAACCTTTTTAGAGTCTTGTTCTTTTTTGTCAAAATCGTTTTGTTGCATTGGATTCTCGTCCATAACAGGGAGGATAGACTACGGTTTAAGAGGGGATCAAATTTTTAAAAACAGGCTACGAAGTTAATATATTAATGAATTACAGTCAATTATTTATTCAAAACAGTGTTTTCACGGTTTTTTGGGCTATTTTTAAGTGTTCAATTTTTTATTTCACCACTTTTTAACTGGTTTTTTTATGTTTTTATGGATCAATGACCTTGTCAATCTTTTTTATCCCGAAGTCTGTGCTGCCTGTAACAATGGGTTATACAAAGGCGAAAAAACTGTTTGTACTAATTGTCTTTATCACTTGCCGAAAACGAATTTTCACAAAGAGGCCGAAAACCCTGTGGAAAAGCAGTTTTGGGGAAAAGTGCCAATTCATTCAGCTACCTCGCTTTATTATTTCAACAAAGGTGCCCGGGTTCAACAGCTTATACATCGGCTTAAATATCATGGAGAAAAGGAGGTGGGCCTTTTTACAGGCAAAGTATTAGGTAAAGAACTTATTAAAGCAGACCGATTTTCTTCTGTAAATCAAATAGTTCCGGTGCCTTTGCATGCTAGTAAACTGAGGTCAAGGGGGTTTAATCAGGCTGATTTTTTCGGATTGGGTTTGTCTGAAGCCATGAATTTGCCATTTACTTCCGATTTCCTTGTCAGGGAAAAGGCAACCGCGACCCAGACTCATAAGTCCAGGTTCGAGAGGTTCGAAAACGTGAACCGCTTGTTTGTCAGGAATCCAAAATACCAATCCGAACCAGCTCATTTTTTACTGGTGGATGATGTCATTACCACTGGCTCCACTTTATCATCATGTGCAGCTGCATTGATGGAAATCCCCGGGGCAAAAGTGAGTATTGCAACCATCGCGTATGCAAGGCTTTAAAAAATGTATTTTTGCAGACTATATACAGTTATGGCTGAATCAATTTTTATTCCCGGTACGCTTACAGCTAAAAAAGACCGATACGAGGCCCTGATACCACAACTTCAGGCTCTGGTTTCCGGCGAAACGGATTTTATTGCTAATCTGGCCAACATTATGGCTGCCCTTAAAGATGCGATGGGATTTTTCTGGATTGGGGTTTACCTGGTTAAAGGTAACGAACTGGTGGTGGGTCCTTTTCAGGGACCTGTTGCCTGTTCCCGTATTGGTTTTGGGAAAGGGGTTTGTGGTACTTCCTGGAAAGAAAAAAGAGTAATCAGAGTCGATAATGTGGATGAATTTCCAGGTCATATTGCCTGCAGTTCGTTGTCAAAATCTGAAATTGTATTACCTGCTTTCAAAAATGGGGAAGTCTTTCTGGTACTCGATATTGACAGTGAAAAATTGTCGGACTTTGATGAAGAAGATGAGAAACAGCTTGGAGCTATCATTAAAATTATAGAACGCCTTTGAAACAGATAATTGCTGCCACGCTTTTTCTTGCTGTGATTTTGATGGTGCATGGTTGTGCCAATAGAGTGATTCCAACAGGTGGTGAGAAGGATATTCTGCCACCGGTTCTGCTCAATGCAACACCTGGAAATTATCAGGCAAACTTTACTGCAACTAAAATTGTACTCACGTTCGATGAATATGTGCAATTAAAGGATGTGCAGAAACAGGTGATGATTTCTCCTCCTATGAGTCCACCTCCTCAAATTGAAATACGAAAGAAAAGTATTGTAGTCACGTTCAGGGATTCACTGAAAAGCAACACCACTTATACTATGAATTTTGGCAATGCTATTGCTGATTTCACAGAAGCTAATTCGTTAACAGGGTTTGAATATGTGTTTACCACAGGCTCTATTCTTGATTCGTTAATCATTGCAGGTGTCATGAAGGATGCCCGTACCCTGAAAACCATGAAAGCAGCACTTGCTTTATTATATGATTCAGAAGTTCCGGATTCTGCCATTGGCATCACGCCTCCATTATACTATGCCCGTACCAACGATGACGGAACTTTCAAAATTCACAATGTGAAGGAAGGTGCATACAGACTTGTAGGTTTGGATGATAAGAACGGCAATTTTACCGCTGAGTTTGCAGATGAATCCATTGGCGTAGGGACAGATATTATTTTGCTGAGAGATTCTGCTTTCATGATAGCGTATTTGTCGATGCAGATTCCGTCAAAACAATCCATCAAAAACACGTTTCGTGAAGTCCCCGGAAAATTAACCACAGGTTTTGCCAGGCCTTATGGAGAAATAAGCTGGAAATTTCTCAGCACTCAACCGGAAAAAGTAATCCCTCAGTATAATTCCAATAGGGATACCGTTATATTGTACTGTTTCCCCGAAGCATCAGATTCAGTGGAGCTGGTTTGGTACAATGAGCAAGGTGTAATTGATACAATCATGTATCGTGGTGAAAAACCAAAAACACAGGCAAAAATTGCCGCTACAAAAAAATTATCGGGAACGGTTTATCCGCAAAATGGAGCAATGCTAACCCCTGAAACTTTGCCGTCAATCCAATGGGCTGCCCCACTTAAAAGTTTTGATTTGACAATGCTGAAATTAGTTCACGATTCCGCTGAGGTGCCGGTTCATTCTGAGTTTGTGGATTCGTTGCAGACTAAAATAAATTTCTCCGCACAGTGGCTGGAAGGAAAGTATGAAATTTTATTACCCGCAGGAATTGCAGAGGATTTGTATGGCCGCACGAATGACACCATCATCATTACATTAACTATTCCAAATGAAAGGGCCTCCGGCAGTATCGCATATGTGTTTCTTCCTTCAACAGGAGCTGAAATGTTATTGCAACTGGTCAACGATAAGGATGAACTCATCAGGCAACGCAAAATATCCGGCAAGCAAAAAGGTAGTTTTGAACAGGTGGATCCAGGACAGTATTATTTACGTGCGGTTTACGATTCAAATTCAAACGGACGTTGGGATGCAGGAGAAATCCGCAAACGTATACCTCCCGAAAAAATGATTTATTACAGAGACCCGGTTACAGTCCGAGCCAATTGGGAAGTAGAAGTTGATTGGACAGAATAAATCAAAGAACCAATTTCTAATTTTAAATTCCTAATTTTTAATTTACTCCCATGTTTCGTGTTACATGTGCCATAGTCTTGCATGAAAACAAAATTCTCGTGACCCAACGAGGCCCTGCTATGCAACAGCCTGGCAAATGGGAATTTCCCGGGGGTAAAATCGAGAATGGTGAAACAGAAGAGGAATGCATAATCCGTGAATTGCAGGAAGAACTTAATATTACCGTGGAGCTCATCGGGAGATTGAAAGATTGCATTCACGATTATGGTGATTTTCAAATAACCCTCATCCCTTTCCTCGCCAAATATGAATCAGGTACTCTAACGCTCGCCGAACATATGAATTACGCCTGGCTTTCGCCGGATGAATTAAAATCACTCGACTGGGCCCCGGCGGATGTAGAAGTGGTTGAAGAAGTATTGAAATTATTTTAATCAACTTGATCACCCCCTCGGCTTGCAACTCCCTAACTTCTAATGACCAATGACTTTTCTTCCAAATCATTAACTTTACAAAAATTTTAAAGTTTCCCCCATGTCATCCGAAAATCCATCCATCAACTCCTCCCGAGCTCCCGAACCAGTTGGGGCTTATCCACATGCCCGTAAAGTGGGAAATTTACTTTTCCTTTCCGGAGTAGGTCCAAGAGAAAGAGGTACTAAAAAAATTCCGGGAGTGGAACTGGATGACAATGGTAAAATTGCTTCATACGATATCGAAGCTCAATGCCATTCGGTATTTAAAAATGTAAAGGTCATTCTCGAAGAGGCCGGCTCATCTTGGGACAAGATGATTGACGTCACCGTTTTTCTAACCAACATGAAAGACGATTTCGCTACCTACAACCGCCTCTACGCCGAGTACTTCAAAGACGCCCAACCCTGTCGTACAACAGTGGAAATCAATTGCCTCCCAACACCAATCGCAATCGAACTCAAAGTCATCGCCACCATTTAATGTAAGCTCAAATGCTGGCATCGCCAGTATTTACAACGTCGAGCGAAGCCGAGACGTCTATACCGTCATAGCGAGCGGAGTCGAGCTACCCTAATTTTCAATTTTTTCACTCAATTATCCAAAAAATACCTATATTTGCACTCGTATATGATAGAGGAAGGGGACGATGTCCCCTTTTTTAATACACAATGGTGACCAAAGAAAGAATAGAAAGTCTTGTAAATGAGTGGATTAAGTCCACAGATTGCTTCCTGGTTGATGTGAAAACTCCTCCCGGACGCATAGCTGTTTCCATCGATAAACCCACAGGAGTTACTATCGAAGAATGCAGCAGCCTGAATCGGTATATCACCGATGCCCTGGATCCTGAATTGGTTTGGGAAAACAACGAACTGGAAGTGGGTTCACCGGGTATGGAGCAACCTTTAAGGGTGCCTCAGCAATACCTGCGACGAATTGGAAACCAAATCCGGGTAATTACAACTGATGGCCGTGATCTGAAAGGAGCACTGCAAGCAGCTGATGAAAATGGAATCGATTTGCTGGAAACGATTTCAAAAAAAGTAGACAAGAAAAAGGTGCTTACGGAAACGAAACATCATCTTGAATATTCAAAAATTAAAGAAACAAAATTAATACTATCATTTAAAATTTAACAGTAATGGATCATTCAATCCTGATTGAATCCTTCTCGGAGTTCAAGGAATTTAAAAGCATTGACCGCGCAACCATGATGAGTATTCTTGAAGATGTCTTCAAGAATATGCTTCGTAAAAAATATGGATCTGCCGATAACCTGGATGTGATTATCAACATCGATAAGGGTGACCTTGAGGTATGGCGTAACCGTACTATCGTTGAAGATGGCACAGTGGAAGATGAAAACCTTCAGATACCTTATTCTGAAGCAATCAAAATAGAACCTGATTTCGAAATTGGAGAAGAAGTTACAGAAGCTATTAAGCTTGAAGCATTCGGTCGCCGCGCAGTATTAGCCGCACGTCAGAATCTGCAGGCCCGCATCATGGAACTGGAGAAAGATGGCATCTATAAAAAATACAAAGACCGTGTAGGAGAAATTATCACCGGTGAAGTTTACCAGGTGTGGAAAAAAGAAGCACTCGTACTTGATGATGAAGGAAATGAATTGTTGTTGCCAAAAGCAGAACAGATTCCTTCCGACTTCTTCCGTAAAGGAGATTCAGTAAGGGCTGTTGTACTTCGCGTGGAAATGGTGAACGGCACTCCTAAAATTATTTTATCACGTACATCACCGGTGTTCCTCGAGCGTTTGTTCGAACAGGAAGTTCCTGAAGTATTTGATGGATTGATTACAATCAAAAATATTATCCGTGAACCTGGTGAGCGTGCGAAAGTTGCAGTGGAATCTTACGACGATCGTATCGATCCTGTTGGAGCTTGTGTAGGTATGAAAGGAAGCCGTATTCATGGAATCGTTCGTGAATTGAAAAACGAAAATATTGATGTGATTAATTACACCAATAATATTTCACTTTATATCACCCGTGCATTATCACCTGCTAAAATATCTTCCATTAAACTTGATGATGATACAAAGCGTGCCGCAGTTTACATGAAGCCTGACCAGGTTTCACTTGCAATCGGAAAAGGTGGTCACAACATTCGTCTGGCAGGAAAACTCACAGGATATGAAATCGATGTATATCGTGACTCGGATGAAGCAGAGGAAGATGTGGATCTCGATGAATTCTCAGATGAAATTGAAGACTGGATCATAGAAGCTCTCAAAACTATCGGATGCGATACTGCAAAGAGTGTGCTTGATCTGACAGTTGAAGATCTGGTGAAACGCACCGATCTTGAAGAAGAAACTATCAAAGAAGTGATGCGAATCCTTCGTTCAGAGTTTGAATAATTATTGCGACAGTTTTGAAAGCTGTTGCTGAAAAAGAAACCAGAAAAAATAAATAATGTCAGAAGCTTCAACAATAAGACTCAGTAAGGTACTGAAGGAATTCAGCATCGGGATCGACCATGCCCTTGATTTTCTTGAAAAAAAGGGATTTAAGGTCGATAAAAACCCGAATGCTAAGATCTCTGTTGAGGCCTATGAACTTTTGCAGAAAGAATTTCAGACCGACAAGCAGATTAAGAAAACTGCTGAGGAAATCACCAACCAGAAACTGAAGAAGGATAATGTGGTGATTGAGGCGAAAGCGGTTGTTGAGAATACCAAAGAAAAGGAAACTGAGGGAGATGACAGTCTTGCACAGGATCTGATTAAAATTAAAAAGGACGCCGCTGAAAAAGCTGCGCCGCAGGTAACAGTTAAGAAAACTAAAAAAGCAGACGAGCCTGAAACTCCGGTTGCTGCTGCTCCGGTTCCTCCACCTGCTCCTGTAACAGAAGTTATCAAAGCGAAGGTTGAAAAAAATCAGCCTCGTATAATTGATAAAATTGATCTTGCTGCTCTCGAAACTCCGAAAGCAAAAAAGGCGGCAAAGAAAAAAGCGGAAGACGAAGCGAAAGCTGCGGAAGAAGCGAAGCCCGCTGCTAAAGCTAAAGCTGCTGAGAAAGCAAAGGAAAAAGCAAAAGCTGAAGACGAAGAAAAAGCAGCAGAAAAGGCCAAATCAAAAGGGAAGATCAAAACAACTGAAGTTACAGCTCAGGAAACTGAACAAGTTGCTCCTGTTGCAGAAGTGACTCCTGAAGTAACTCCAAAAGCAGAAACACCTGCTCCTGATGTAACTCCTGAACCACCGGCTCCAACTGCACCGGAACCAAGCATGCCGTTCCGTATGGATCGCGACAAGCTGACCGGTCCAACTATTTTAGGAAAAATTAATTTGCCGGTTGACCCTCCAAAGAAAAAACCGGTTGCATCTTCGTCAACTATCGATGATGACAAGCGTAAGAAAAAACGCAAACGTACTGAGAAGAAAGTGTCAGGTACTGACAGCAATCTTCCTGCACGTCCAACAGAAATACGTACTGAACCCTGGAAACGTCCGGGCGGACCTGCAGGAGGACCTGGTGGAAAAGGAAGGAAATTCACTCCTGCCACAGGACCAAAAGTAGAACCTACCGAAAAAGAAATTCAGGATCAGATCAAAGCAACACTTGCACGTTTAAGTGGTGCCGGAAAATCGAAATCATCCAAGTATCGTAAAGAAAAACGCGAAGCTTATCATAAAGCGGAAGAAGTAGCAGCAGAAGAAGCAACACAATCGAAAACGATTCAGGTAACTGAATTCGTTTCTGCTAATGAACTGGCAAAACTTATTGGTGTACCTGTTACAGATATTATTGCGGCTTGTATGAGCCTTGGTATTATTGTATCCATCAACCAGCGTCTTGATGCGGAAACATTATCAGTTGTTGCTGAAGAATTCGGATTCAAAGTAGAATTCGTTTCTGTAGATGTTCAGGAAGCTATCCAGGAAAAACCTGATGAGCCTGAAGATCTTTTACCACGTGCACCAATCGTTACCGTAATGGGTCACGTTGATCATGGTAAAACATCGTTGCTGGATTATATCCGTAAAGCAAATGTAATCGCCGGTGAAGCCGGAGGTATCACACAGCACATCGGTGCCTATGAAGTAAGTCTGGACGATGGTAGAAAAATTACATTCCTCGATACTCCCGGTCACGAAGCGTTTACCGCCATGCGTGCACGTGGGGCAAAAGTTACTGACGTTGCAATTATCGTAATTGCGGCTGACGACAGCGTGATGCCACAAACTATTGAGGCAATCAACCACGCTCAGGCGGCAAACGTACCTATCGTTTTTGCTATCAATAAAATTGATAAACCAGGCGCAAGTCCGGAACGAATCAAAGAACAACTTTCAAAAATGAATATCCTCGTTGAAGAATGGGGTGGAAAATATCAGTGCCAGGAAATTTCTGCAAAGCAGGGATTGAATGTATCTAACCTTTTGGAGAAAGTATTGCTCGAAGCAGAATTGCTGGAGTTGAAAGCGAATCCGAATAAAAATGCAGTAGGAACAGTTATCGAATCCACTCTTGATAAAGGAAGAGGTTACGTAACCACTATCCTTGTTCATAATGGAACTCTCGAAGTAGGTGATATTGTTCTTGCAGGTCAGTTCGCAGGACGTGTGAAAGCATTGTCTAACGAACGGGGTGTAAAATTGGATCATGCAGGCCCTGCACAACCGGTAATTATGTTAGGTATGCCGGGTGCAGTACAAGCCGGTGATCAGTTTAACGTTATGGATGATGAACGTGAAGCAAGAGAGATTGCGAACAAGCGTCTCCAGTTACAACGTGAACAAGGAATTCGTACTCACAAACATATTACACTCGATGAAATCGGTCGTCGTTTGGCAATCGGAAACTTCAAGGAACTTAACGTAATTGTTAAAGGTGACGTGGATGGTTCTGTGGAAGCACTCGCCGATTCCTTATTGAAACTTTCTACTGCTGAAATCCAGGTGAACGTAATCCACAAATCAGTGGGTGCGATTACTGAATCAGATGTATTGCTTGCATCTGCTTCTAACGCGATTATTATCGGATTCCAGGTTCGTCCTGCAATGAGTGCACGTAAACTTGCCGAGCAGGAACAAATTGATATCCGACTTTATTCGATCATCTACGATGCAATCAATGAAGTTAAGGATGCGATGGAAGGAATGCTTGCTCCGGAATTCCAGGAGAAAATTGTGTGTAACCTCGAAGTTCGTGATGTATTCAAAATACCTAAAGCAGGAACAGTGGCCGGTTGTATGGTACTCGATGGTAAAATTACCAGGAATACCAAAATACGTCTCGTACGCGATGGTATTGTAACATACTCCGGAGAACTTTCTTCACTCAAACGTTTCAAGGACGATGTGAAAGAAGTGGCAACCGGTTACGAATGCGGACTTAGTATCAACAAGTTCGATGACATCCAGGTGGGTGATATTGTAGAAGGATACGAGCAGGTTGCAGTTAAGAGAACGCTTGCATAAATCTGATTATCAGATAATTACAAAATAAAGTACAATATTCAACGGGCATCTGTAACAAACTGTTACAGGTGCCCGTCTCATTTTCAGAATATACTAAATTTGTAATTCAGGCCTCAACCAACCATGACCGTTTCGGAATATAATAAGTGTGTCGACAACTTCTCCGACGGAGTGTATCGCTTTATTCTGCATAACGTCAGGGATAAAGATGATGCCAGGGATGTGGTACAGGACACCTTCGAGAAATTGTGGATGACCTACGACAATGTAAATTTCGAAAAAGCAAAATCCTATATCTTCACCACAGCATATCGTACTATGGTGGATAAAATCAGAAGGTCGAAAAAATTCAGCATGATGGAAGATTCTCATCTGAATACATTAACTGAAACCAGGCAATATTCGGATTTGAAACAGGTACTGAATGAAGCATTGACAAAATTACCTGAAATACAAAAATCTGTGATTATGCTCCGTGATTACGAAGGATACAGTTACCAGGAAATCGGAGAAATCACGAATCTTAATGAATCACAGGTTAAAGTTTATATCTATCGCGCAAGAAATTTTTTGAAAGAATATATAGGCAAAATGGAAAACGTGATATGATGTGTGCTCATGAAATTTCTGATAAGATGATTACGAATTTTAAACGAATATACATATTACGAATAGTTGGCTTACCAATGACCAATGACAATTGACAAATGACCAATATAAATAAAAATAACTACGAAGAATTCTTCATCGATTATTTCGATGGAAATCTTACTGCTGAAAAAACAGCGGAGTTGTTTTTATTTCTCGAATCCCATCCTGAACTTAAAGAAGAATTTAACAACTTTTCAAATGTGCAACTGGATATTCCCGAAATGCAATTCCCCGATCACAATTCCTTGAAAAAAACTGAGGGAAGCATATCAGGTATCGATGAGAAATTAATTGCTTCATTGGAAGGTGATCTTTCATTCGAGGAAAAAAAGGAACTGGAATCCTTCATTCAATCTAACCCACAGGTAAAAAAGGATCTTGAAATTTACAAAGCAACTGTATCTGTTCCTGATATGTCGGTGGTTTATCCTGATAAAAATTCACTGAAAAAACCGGTACCATTTTATATTGCATACCGCAATGAAATGCGTTACGGAATTGCCGCTATACTTTTGCTTGCTTTCATTGCAGGAATGGTTAGCGTGTTTAATCGGACAATGGAACAAAAATCCATTCAGGTTGCTGAAGAATCATCAGTGAAAACATCGGTTCCACCATCACAAATTACAGATACAAACAAATCAGAAAACACTTCTTCTCAAACTGAGAAGAAAAAATTGGCTGATAAAGAAAACAGTTCTTTACCTGAAAAATCGGCTGACGTAAATCACAAAGACATAAAAGCACCTGTTCAGAAAAAGGGTAAAGAAAAACAACCGTTAAAAGACACTGCTGTAGAGGAAGAAACCCCTGTCCAGATGGCTGTGGTTGCACCGGCAGGACAATTACCCGTTACGCAGGAAAACCCACAGGAGGAAACACAACCTGTTGTGAAATCAAATCAACCGGTCGTTACAAATTCCGGAGAACAATACTTGACTGTCTGGGAGGCACTAAAGCAATCATCAGAAAAAAGTCTGAAAAAAATAGTTGCTAAAGAGGAGCCTGTACTCGCTTACGCGGATGAATCAGCAGATTCCAAACCTACACTGGCTGATGTAGTAAGTAAGGGACTTGAAAAAGTTTCCAATGATAAAGTGAAACTCGATACTGATAAACAAAACAGGCATTTCAGCTTTTCAGCCGGTAATTTCAAAATTGAAAAAAGGTAACATTTCCTACTAATAATTTTTAATTCAGGAATGACCCTGGAATTTGGAGGCAGTTTGAAGCCATTCTCTTTCCGGAAGTAGATTTTCATGAATAAAAATGCCTCAAAATCCCTCGTGATGAGGACTTTAGCTCAGGGAACAAATTCATTAAAATATTGACAATTTCTCTGTAACATTCCAATACACTCACCCGTCCTACCTCTAAATAACACCGAAAACAATCAGAATATGAAAACTATAAAATCGCTATCACTCTCATTTTGCAGCCTGCTTTTGTGCTTCTCATCCTATGCCCAGCAACCATTGAATTTCGACAAAATCAGAGTTGCCGGTTCGGCCAAAGTAATATTGAAAAAAGGGGATGTACACAGTATCAAAATCGAAGACGATAATTCTTCACTTGACATCAAAAATATTGCAAACACTACCGAAGATGGATGGCTTGTAATATCAGGTTCCGCCGATGAAATTATTGTAACAGCATACACACTTAAGAAAATTGATATCAGTGGATCCGGTAAACTGGAAACTGATGGTACATTCAATACAGAAGATATTGAATTGCGCGTGACAGGTTCCGGCAAAATTGAAATGAACGTGATTGCACAAAAAATTAAAGGTGTTATCAGCGGCGCCGGCAAAATTGAATTGGAAGGTACAGCAGATGATTTTAAAGTTGAAATAAGCGGATCAGGAAAAGTTGATGCCGAGCATTTAAAAGTGAAAACCTGTACTGCAAATATCAGCGGAAGTGGAAAATGCCTGGTTGATGTAACAGACGAACTCAATTCAAACATTAGCGGAAGTGGCAGTGTATACTATGTGACAAAACCGTTGAACATGAATAGTAATGTATCTGGTGTTGGAAAAATTGCTGATGCAAACAGTGTGGATCAGGATACCACCAGGATTACTTTTGGTAAGAAGAAAGTGCTAATAATTGATGGTGATGGATCCGATATCAGAATTGCATTCAAAGACTCGATAATGAATGAACGGAAAAAAATGAAAGCACATTGGGCTGGTTTTGAAATGGGAGTAAACTTATTGATGGACGATAATTTCAGTAATTCAGCTCCGAAGGGTTATGATTTCCTGGATCAGCGTCCCGAAAAATCAATTGCATTAAATTTCAACCTTGCCGATTATGAAGTAAACCTGCTGAGGAAAAACATCATGCTGGTAACAGGTATCGGTTTCTCCATTCAGAATTATAGGTTCAATTCAGATTCATATCTGGCACCTGATTCCAATTATGTAACAGCAATTGGAGATCCCTCTTTTACACTCAACAAAAACAAATTGGTAACAGGATATATTAATGTGCCCTTGTTATTCGAATTCAACACCAGTGAAAATCCTAAAAAGACTTTTCACTTTGCAACCGGAGTCATCGGTGGTGTCCGTGTCCACTCACACCTGAAATTGGTTGAGGATTCAGGCGACAATGAAGTGAAACATAAAATATTCGATGATTTTAATGTGAATCCATGGCGTTTGGATGCTACGGTACGACTCGGTTACAGAAACTTTACCGTTTTCGGAAGTTATGCACTCACAAACTTCTTCAGGGAAAATAAAGAACCGGAATTGCATGCGCTCACAGTAGGTGTGCGTTTGCTAGGCTGGTAAGAAACTCCGCAATCCTGTTATGTTAGGTTACGGTTTCATTGAGGTCGCAGCCGGGGTGGTTCCCGGCTGTTTTTTTAGTAATTTTCTGCAACCCAATATTGTATTTTTTTATTTTTCATTTTGAGTTGAACATTTAGGGTTCCTTCAGAGTTGAATTCACGTATTATACCCGAATCTTTTCCAAATCCCATTGATCCTCAATTCTTTTCCTGATTTCCTCACATTTTCTATCTTTGCGCCATGGAACTTAACGATCAGGAACAATTACGTCGCAACGCATTAAAAGAACTTTACAGCCTTGGAATCGATCCTTATCCGGCTGAACTGTTTGAAATCACAGCAGATTCTCAATTCATCCTGGATAATTTCGAAACGAAAGGAGCAGAATTGATAAACCTTTCTATGGCAGGTCGTATCATGAGCCGCAGGATAATGGGGAATGCCTCTTTTGCCGAATTGCAGGATTCAAAAGGAAGGATACAACTTTATTTCAAAAGAGATGATGTGTGTCCGGATGAAGATAAATCGTTATACAACACAGTTTTCAAAAAACTCCTCGATATCGGTGATATCATTGGTGTAAAAGGATATGCATTTAAAACACAGATGGGCGAAATCAGTGTGCATGTTACCGAATTTAAAATTCTTACAAAATCACTTCGTCCACTCCCGGTAGTGAAGGAAAAAGATGGAGTGTTATACGATGCTTTTTCTGATCCGGAGCAAAGATATCGTCAGCGTTATGTGGATCTTATTGTAAATCCTAAAGTGCGCGACACTTTTGTGAAACGTACAAAACTTACAAATTCCATGCGTTCCTATCTTAACGATTGTGGTTACCTGGAAGTTGAAACTCCAATTTTGCAACCATTGTATGGAGGAGCTGCGGCAAGACCATTCAAAACGCATCACAATACACTCGACATGACATTGTACATGCGTATCGCGAATGAGTTGTATCTGAAAAGACTCATTGTAGGTGGCTATGACGGTGTGTATGAATTTTCAAAGGATTTCCGCAATGAAGGAATGAGCCGTTTCCATAATCCTGAATTTACTCAGATGGAATTATATGTAGCCTACAAGGATTACCACTGGATGATGGATCTTGTAGAGGAGATGGTAGAGAAAATCGCACTAGATCTTCATGGTAAAACTACTGTTCAGGTTGGAGAAAATATGATCGATTTCAAACGTCCATGGAAAAGATTCTCAATGTATGAAGCGATTCATCATTTCACAGGTACCGACATTTCAGAAATGACAGAACAGGAAATTCGCGGCGTTGCTGAAAAATTACATATCAAAACTGATGACACAATGGGTCGTGGTAAATTGATCGATGAATTGTTCGGTGAAATGTGTGAACATAAATTGATTCAACCTACATTCATCACTGATTATCCAGTGGAAATGTCGCCGCTTGCTAAAAAGCATCGCACTAAACCTGGACTGGTTGAGCGATTTGAAGCTATTTGCAATGGGAAAGAAATCTGCAACGCCTTCAGTGAACTGAATGATCCTATCGATCAGCGTGCACGATTTGAAGAGCAACTGGAGCTTGGTAAAAGAGGAGATGAAGAAGCAATGCAACTTGATGAAGATTTCCTTCGCGCAATTGAGTATGGTATGCCACCTACAGCAGGTTTGGGAATAGGAATAGATCGACTCACTATGATCATGACCAATTCGGCATCCATTCAGGATGTATTATTTTTCCCTCAAATGCGACCTGAAGCAAATGTGGGTGGCCTTCAAAACGAACAGGGCATTGAAGGAATACCAGCACCGTGGAGTGAAGTGCTTACTAAAATGGGAATCACTTCAAAGGATCAACTGAAAACACTCAATCCAAACAAGCTTTTTAATGACCTTGGCGGGATGCGTAAGAAGTTGAAGATAGAAGAGCCCATGCCGGATATTGCGGAACTCCGTACCTGGATGAACTAGTCGAAAGAATTATTTTTTATTTTGTTTCTATATGAATTACTGAAATGAGGAGAAAGGTGAAAGTCAATTAATCAATGACTATCATTTTTCTCCTCATTAGTTTTTCACTAGTCGTCAATTCATAAAAATAGGTTCCGGATGCAAGACCCGGTGAAAAAGTCTCTACATGTTTTCCGTAGGAATATTTTTTATTTTCGATTAAAATTGCTGCCACTCTTCCGGTAAAGTCGAAAAGTTTTAAAGTAATATTTTCTTCCTTGTGCAACTTGAAACTGAATGAAGTTTGATTTGAAAAAGGATTAGGAAAATTTTGTTCGAGTACCGGAGAACTTTCAGGATAATTTTCATCGTTCGAACCTAACCATGTTGTGTTTATTAATGCAGTCCACAGTGAAAGCTGTGAATTATTCAATCGGGTCCATATCGGTCTGATTACTCCGTTATGGGCAGTTATATTGGTGTAATCTCCGAAGAAGACGCCGTCATCAGGAGTAAAAGGCGAATCGCTGATCTGGAAATTTTGAAATGTAACACCACCATCAATTGAACGGGCCATGTAAACTTCTGTTCTGGTATCAGGATAATTTCTTCTGTCATAAAAAACAAACCAGAGATGCCCTGTTGTTTGATCTATCGTCATCCAGGTAAAAAATTGGTGATTATTGGAAAGGTCATCATTGACTTTTGTTGGTAATGACCAGGTGTTTCCGCCATCAATAGATTTTACAAGCCAGATATCTGTATTTGTAATTCCATTTCGCTGATCACTCCAGTTAATATAAATTGTGCCATTGTTCAGGCCGCCACTTGTGTCACAGGTTGTCACAGGCAATCCGTTTGCACGACTGATATCGGGAATTTCAAAATCCCAGCCACCGGGAATGGAAGTAACAAATACATCCTGATTAAGCCAAGTTATTCCTCCGTCAATAGATTTATCGAAAACAATTCCTGCCGGTCCGGCCCACGACACATATACTTCACCGTTAGGGCCAATAGCAGGTACCGCTCCTTCCACTGTATTGTCTTCGTCAATACAATCACCTGATACCTGGTTTATTTTTACAGGGGAGCTCCAGGTCTGACCCTGGTTAACAGATTTTGAAAACAGTATTCTGCTGCTATCAGCAGGATCAAAGCTTGCATAGTCATCAAATTCAGTCCATGTCATGTAAATGGCGTTATCAGTCCGGTCAATGGATACCCAATGTTTATCCTGCATCTTAGACCCATTCAGTCCTACATATGTCCCATTACTCCAGACATCACCCGGAGAATTGGCTTTCTGACACACAATACGGTCGATCCAGGATCCAGAAGGAGGGTTTGATAGGTGAAAAAAATAAAAACTGCCTGTTGTATCACATGCTATTACCGGATCACCCCACACCCCATAACTGGAAGTAAGGAATCCTTCCATCCATGAAGCTCCACCATCAGTGGAATAATAATAATTATCAATATTGGATCCTGCCACCAGTTCGTTGGTGTTGTTTGGATTGATTGCGATGGAGGGTTCGTTCGGAAAATTAGTGGTGCTGATTAAAATATTAGGATGCTGGGCATTCGCATTGTTAAAGATTAACCAGCAAACAATCGCAAATAACCAACTTCTCTTTCGTTTCAATTTTAAGCTCATAAATTATAATCAGGAAAAATGTTTTTACTCTCGTTTCATAATCATTTCAACAAATTCATCCGGGCTTCCCGCAATACGAGTTATACTTTTAAAATTGTACTCCCGTGTATTTAGAAATTGATAGATGATCAATTTTTCAATTATTTTGCCATTCAGTTCCATTTGAGATTTCAGCACGAGCTTTTTACTGGACTCCCATGTGCCCGTAAAGAACCAGGTTTCACCGAAATTGTCAATTGTATACATGAATGTACTGTCGCTTGCGGAACTGTAGCTGAAGATCCGCGTTGCAAGATAATTTCCTTTTTCAGGGATATTCGCCTTTTCATTCAGTTGAATTCCCCAGCCACCCGCAATTTTTTCTGATGTGTGAGCAAGTTTGTATTTGAGGGTTTTTGAGTCGACAACTTTCACCATCTCACCTTTCCACTCTCCATTAAATGCCGCCAGCATTTTCATGCGGTCAGGGGGCTTGTTCTGAGTTTGAGATAATGTTACAGTAGAATTTAAAATCAGAAGGAATGAAAGTAATCGGGTAATTAGTTTAATTAGTTTCATAGAGAAAGGGGGTTACCGATAATTAAATACGGACAAACAACAGGATGCTTATTACAAAGCTATCGTTTTAACGGTCAATTTGTAATGTTTTGATCTTTTTTTACCGAAACCCTATACTTTTTTACCCGGTATAATGAAGCAATGAAAAAAATGCGTTTTCTTATGGAGGATCTTGAGACCAGGGCAAGTGTGCTGTTGGAATCAGGTAGTTTTATCGCCCTAAGGAAAGATCATGGTAAAACCTGCGCCTTGTATGAACTTTATGGAAGGTATGTGGAGGTTATTGTCAAATTCAGGGAAGTAGAGGTTATTGATTTTATTGACGATACTAACCGTTTGGCAGCATATGTGAAAAAGCGTTCCGTAAGATCCTTTTTTGCCTGAATTTTTCGAAATAAAAAAGGCGGACTTACAGGTCCGCCGGTACCAACTTTAACTTCAACTTTGTTTTTAGCCACGATATATATAATCGTTCAGTTCAGAGATGCTGCTTTCGAAAGTGAAAGTATCATTCAGTATAAAGTAATTCTGTTTATCGACAGTATTGTGATACGCAAATTTTGCAAGATCCAGTTTGCTTGATTCAAAAGTCATCAAATTCATTAACTCTGCAACCTGGCGTGAAGTAATCTGGTTTGCCGAGATTGCCTGTTTTGCAACTTGCATCCTGCTGCTTTCAAAACTCAATCTGTCAATAGTATTTTTCAATTGATCAAAATCATATTCATTCATCCCATATTGTACAGGTACAGGAGCACATTGATTTGGAACCGGTGCTGGCATATAAACAGGTCCAAGTGCAGTAATTTTGTTGATTTGGAAATGTCCGAACTTATCAATGAATGCATGTACTCTTGAACGTGCAGGTATTTGAATGTAACCGCTGAAAATAATTCGTGGTTTTGAATATGGTCCGTAATAACCATTGTCAAGTCTGGTTACTTCGAGGTAGTGGTTGCCAGGAGCAAGATCACCGGAGTGAAAAAAATTAACCGGAGTTTCGAAGCATTGGTTGTCGAGAGTTAAAGTAAACCAGGCTTGATGTTGAAGTCTAAGGTTTAGTTCCGACGCCAGGTGCGATGCTTTCAGCTGCACGGAGGCGACGATGATTGCAGATAGAATCAGTAGTCGTTTCATAATAGGGTCCTCCATTTTTTAGTGAGATAAACCCTGCATTCCAACTCTTGTGCCAAAAATTTCAACATCCCGTTTAGCGGCTATATGAAAATAAAAAAAGCATCCCGGGGGTGATGCTTTTCACTAAACAAGGTTTGGGAATTAAGCGGCCATGATACTGCCGATGTGGATATTTTCAAGAAAGGGTTCCAAAAGGTCGGTCGACGTAAAGGCCCTTATGTTATCCACTTTATTGCCTGTCATGTGATACCATAATTCAATGTAATAATCGTTGAGGTGAAAAAGGTTTACACGGTGCTCTGATTTTTCATAAACATGCAAAAAGGTAGCTCCATGCCAAAGGTACCATGCTTTCTCATCAAGGGTGAGTTCGTTGAATTCGTTTATGGATACATGATTCGTCATATGTGTGTTTTTGTTTAAATGGTATGCTACCAAAATATCCCCGGGCTGGTCGGGATGAAGCATTTTTTTGGTGAATGATGTTTTTAAGGTGGTAACTGTTCTCTTTTTGCATGGTGTACCAAAATCCCGAACAGCCCGAAAAAGCAGGCAAAACTCATATTTTGATCATGATATAGATCATATTATTCCTTTGAGCCCTGAAATAGTTTTGTATTGGTTTAATTAAAAATACAATTAGTAATGAAAAAGAAAATTGCCGCATTCTTAATAGCTGTCTTCATAATTGCGTTTCCATTCCGAAAAGCGTTCCTGTCGCATGAGGAACCCGGTATTATGATGATGTTATCGTTTTTACTCACCCTGGTTGGGATTTTTGCATTTTACTACCTGACGATACAGGATCCTAAAGAAAACTGATTTTAGAATTCATGGTTACCCCATCATCCGGAAGCGACACCGGGTGATGGTTTTGTATGCATAAATATAGGAGGGTTATTTTCACATGGAAAGCACTTAATTTATACCCATTTATGTGAAAAACAGTAAGTTGAAGGGTAAATTTTGAAGAAATTAACCAATAAAAAACCCCGCACTTCTGCGGGGTCCAAAAACCAACTTTAAAACGATCGCCCGGGAATGGGGGATTGTATCGAGAGCCTCCTACTTAATGGTGCTGTGTTGTTCAGCAATCCTTTTTTGATAAAGTAAAATGGCGACAGAAATCAGTGTAATAGGTAGTATAAAAAGTATCATTTCGTTTTGTTTATGTCACAAATGTAAAGTCTTAAAATGGCCCAATCGAAGAAATTTGACAAACAGCCTTAATTTTAGGGTAAACAACCAAAGGTACATTGCGAAAGGTTTTCAGGGCTTTTTGAGTCCGGATTTTAAGAATCATCAGAATATTCTATAGTGCTTAAAATCAATCAAATAAATGCAACTATTTAGATCACCCCAAAATTGAAAATTCTTAGAATTTTGGGTGAATTTTGAGGAAATACCCTTTTTTGGAGTTAGGTGCGCCTAAAATCTAAATAAACGTTTTAGTAGCTTTGCTCCAACCATGGGTAATTCATTCACAGAAGAGAACTACCTGAAAGCAATTTACAAACTTTCAGAAGGCAATGAGCTGGTCACAACCACTGACATTGCTACGATGCTCAACATCCGTTCCGCTACAGTAACTGATATGCTGAAAAAGTTGGCGGTTAAAAAGTTAATCCGGTATGAACGTTATAAAGGACTTCATCTTACTGAGAAAGGCAGAGCAATCGGTGTGAAAATTATCCGCAAGCATCGGCTATGGGAATTGTTTTTAGTTAAACACCTGAAATTCCGTTGGGATGAAGTGCATGAAATTGCAGAACAACTTGAACATATTCAATCGGATGAACTGATCAACCGGCTTGATGAAATATTAGGATATCCTAAAAGTGATCCGCACGGTGATCCAATCCCGGATAAAAATGGTGTTTTTGGTAAAACAAGGGCAGTTCCGCTCTCTGATGTGAAACCTGAAACAACTGTGACGGTTTCAGGAGTTGTAGAAAACAGCACCACATTTTTGCAATATCTTGATAAAACAGGAATAGCACTGAGTGATAAAATTAAAGTGCTTTCAATCGAACCATTCGACAGATCACACTGTATTACCATCAACAATGGGAGTCAGATTTTTATCAGCGAAAGTGTGGCAAAAAATATTTTGGTGACACTGGCTTCATAATTTTATTGCCACTACAAATGGCATCCGGTATTTTTGAACTGAACCTTGCAGATTGAATACTTCCACAACTGCTATATAAATTCCAGCAGGAGCTCTTGTACCTGAGTCGGTAATGCCATCCCATATAAATGCATCTGATGTTGACAATAAAGTGTTTTTTGCCTGATCCAAAATAATTTGACCATTTGAATTATAAATCCAGGTATTTGAAATATATCCCGGAGTTCCTGTTTTTAATGTGATAGTCACCACATCGTCAACTCCATCATTATCGGGAGAAAAAATTTCCGGGAATAGTGATACCTGGTTCCCTCCGGGATTCACATCCGCATATTGTGAATTTTTTAATCCCGGTGTTGCAAAGCCCGCGGAAGCAGCTGCGGAATGCCAGGAAGAAGTGTAACCAGATTGAAATTTCGGATTTATTTTTTCCAATGAAATTCCTTTATAATCTTCAAGCAATTCAAAATGGAATGTTTCAAAGTAATGAATCTGATCAACAATCTTTACATCCACAGAAATGGCAATATGTCCTTCATCAATATTCATTGAAGGAAGGTTTGGTACTTCCATAAAATTGAATGGGTACGAACTTTGATATTGCATCGAAACCACAGAAGGATTTTCAGTCAATACAAGGTAGTCTCCAGGAAATAAAAGCCACGGTTCTTCCACAATTTTTTCTGATTCATCAGGCACGCCTGTTTCCGGATCAATGGATTCAATTTTGAATTTACTGATATCTATAATTCCATTTCCGGAATGATATAATTCTACAAAATCAAATCCATCTGTAAATGGATTGAAAAGAATTTCATTTATCACAAGTCCTGTATTGAAAATAGAATCACCAATTCCAAATCGCGAGTTACTTCCAGGTGCAATAGTATTGCCTGAACAATCGGTGAGCTGTGAAACTGTGACAGTGTTTATAATTCCTGGAGTTATTGGTGAATTAAGTGTGAGCCTTATTCGCTGAAGAAATGCATCTTCGAAAAATGCTTCAACTGGAATATTTGCAGGAGTGATAAAATAATTTGAGAGTGATAATGCCACATCAGGATCAAGCGATTCATTGAATACTAAAATTACAGAAACAGAATCCACGCAAAAGCTTCGAAGCAACACCGGCGGCTCTTCATCAAGAATAGTTCCCGCCACACTATTTAAAGCACCGGGTGTGCCTCCAAGCGGATGTTCACTTGGTAGCCAGTTGTTGCTTGCCGGACAGGTAAAGTCCACATCCAGTTTTTCAAGAGACCATCCCCCATCTTTTTTGAACGAACTTCCATACCAGGTATCACTGTAGATAACGGAATCAATCGGGATGCCAAAAGGATCACGTATTGCCAGTTTTTCACCTGTGTTTGTGAGTGAAATAGAAGAAATAGCTGCAAATTTCCCAAATGCGGAAAATAATGAAGTATCCCCATCATCACAGATAATCACATATTCACCCGGATTTATAATTACAGCAGGGAGCGCGCGGCTGGTACCATCGTAAAATGTCCATCCCGATAAATTAACTGGTACTGAATCCCTGTTGTAAATCTCGCAATATTCCTGGGCGGGAAGACCTGAGGGAGGATCAGGATCAGCCATCACTTCTGTGATGACGATGGAGAATGGTACGGCACTGATTGAAGAATTTTTTGTAACAATGCTATCTTCCACCTGGAAGGCGCACATTAAACAGATAAATAGGAATTGCATTTGAAAAAGATTAAAAAAGTTAGAAAAAAAGAAACTGAAAAAAATTGACCATTAAAAAATGGTATCCTGAGAAGTAAAGATATAAATTTTAATTCAATTTGCAGAAGCACTTCTTTTTTCAACTGCTAATTTTATCTTTGTATCAAGCAGTCGGAAAAACCTATTCCGGCAAAACTGTCCTGATGGGAAATATGTCCGAATTTTTAAACAAGGCTGGCGAACTTCTGCATTACCCTCTGTTTATTTTTGGAGCTACTGAATTTTCTGTTTGGTACCTGCTCAAACTGCTGATTGCTGTTTTCATACTGAGCTGGTTGTCAAAACGACTTCGGAATGTGCTTGTGCACAGGGTCTTGATCCGATATAATGACGACATAGGTGTTCGGCAGGCTATTGGAACAATTGCCAGATACATTTTCTTTGTTTTCGGGTTGTTTGTAGTCATTCATGCTAGCGGAATTGACTTGAGCGGTTTAG
>Ga0190274_10000399_pt1 | contig 26840 bp, 24 predicted proteins | sample Popmic531T_FD_133002 | JGI IMG/M metagenome (GOLD analysis project Ga0190274, IMG submission 133002) | Populus adjacent soil microbial communities from riparian zone of Yellowstone River, Montana, USA - 531 T | ecosystem: Environmental > Terrestrial > Soil > Riparian zone | place: USA: Montana... | reverse complement strand
TTGTTTTGCTGTTGAAAATTTCATCGCGTCCATCTGCAGGCTTTATGGAATTAATAAAATTCAAACTGTTTTTAAATTCCTCTAATTGATTCACCGGCTGCGAAACAGAGGGCTTGATGGAATTGAACAGCCGCACATGCGGAGTGCGGTTGAGAATCAGGTTGTCGAGCATGATGTTGAGGCCGGTCATGAAACTTACCAGCGTAATAAACATCGCGATTCCAAAAGTGACACCTGCCGCCGCGATTGCCGATTGGCGGAAGCGGGCCAGTAAAAGCGTTTTCGAAATATCGAGTATTAAAGGAACCTTCATCACTGTAAAGGCAAATAAATTTCCTGATCCTTTTGCAAACCTTTCACGATTTCAACCCACTGCATGTTTGTTATTCCGGTAGTCACTTGCGTAGTTTCCTCAGGAGCGGTAAGCACGCGATTGTCGTGCATTAAATACGCTGCGGGAATGGTTAGTGAATTATCATTTTTACGGATTAGTATATTGGCCTCCACCGTTAGGTTCGGATAAAGCACTTCCGGCAAGTTTACAAAATTGGCATATACGGTAAATGTGCGTGTGCGCGAATTCATAATCGGCTCCACCCGCATAACCACACTTTCAAATACTTTGTCGTGATAGCTGTCCATAGTAATAAAAACACGCTGGTCTTTTTTAATTTTCACGATATCGAATTCATCCACCTGCAATTCAATTTCAAACTGACCTGCAGCACCTACAATGGCAATCGGAGTTTGCGTAGTAATGAATTCACCGGGCTCTTTAAGGATGTCGTACACGAGACCGTTCAAATTGCTTTTAATAATGAAATCCGATTGCTGTTTCTTTGATATCTCGAAAGTATTCACCGACTGCCGGTATTTTTTTTCAAGTTCACTCTTCATCTGGTTGTATTGCAGCAGCACGGAATGATATTCGGTGGTAGAAGATTTATATGCAAGCTCTCTCCGTTCCTGATCCTGTTTCGAACCTACTTTTTGTGCCCACAAATTATTCTGACGCACAAGCAGCACCGAATCGTTCAACATTTTTTCACGAGCCAGTTTCAAACGTCCTTCGAGTTCCAAAAGTGTATTGGACGATGGGCCGGTTTGTTCCTTCGACAACTCCATTGCAATGCGTGCGTTTTCGGAATTGTATGCGGATATGGCGTTGTCAATAATAAATAATGGAGAGTCCTTAGCAACACTATCGCCTTCCTTAACCAAAATAGATTTAATAATTCCGTTGCCTGCAGCAAACACTTCATATTGTCCGGCCGCTTTAACGATGCCCGAAGCATACACCGATTCCGAAATCGACTGCTCAATAACCTTTGTTGTATCGGCTGATTTTTTACACCCTGAAAAACCGATCAGCATTGCTCCCAAAAAACTTCCTAAAGCAAGACCCTGAAAATTTATTTTCATATAAAGCTGTTTATCATGGATAAAAGTAAACGCAAATAAGGCAGAAAAATAGTGATGGGGCGTGATAATTATCAACCTTTTGGGAAAAAGCCATTGTCCCTTCGACAGGCTCAGGGACCGGGGGTGAAAGATGAAGTTCCGTCAAAATCAGGGAATCCGTGAAAATCCGTTGAATCCGCTCAATCCGTGTTCCTTTCGACCCGACCATTCCGGACTATACTGAGGTACCAACAAAAAAGCCGCTTGTCTTTAAAACAAACGGCTCTGTATATCGCAACAACTCATCAACCCATCAACTCAATTTGCTTTCACAATTTTAATCATTCCCAAAATTGAAAACAACTTAATAAAAGGGTAAACAGGGTCAAACTCCCACCATTTAGTGGCAAAGTTTGGCCTGGCTGCGAAGTGGTGGTGATTGTTCTGGAAAAGTTCTCCAAGAAGCAGGAAATCAATGAATAACGTATTTTTTGAATGATCGCCATCGGTGTAGTTTGTGTAGCCGTATTTATGTCCGGCCCAGTTTACTACAGCGCCCTGGATGGGCCCCATGAAGAAGTGGAACGGCAGGAACAGCCACATCCACCACTGGGTTGCGAAAATTACGTAGAATCCGATATAGGCAGCTGCAAACAGGTAGCGGGAGATGTTGCTTTCCGCGACTTTCTCCATAGCTGGCCATGAAGGAATATTTTTATCGAAACGTGCTTCCGGCTGTACGGTATTGTGTACGAGGGCCTGGTAGTAATCTTTTGTGTGCCAGATCATACTGAAAGCATCCCTGAAATATAAAGGTGAGTGCGGATCCTTTTCAGTATCGCTATAGGCATGGTGCATACGGTGCATCACGGCATACGCGCGGGGGTTCAGGTAGGATGAGCCCTGCGTAAACCAGGTGAATATCCAGAAGAACTTCTCCCATAAAGGACTCATTGTAAACATCTTGTGTGCGCCATAACGGTGATGGAAAAAAGTCTGGGCAAACAACGACAGGTACCAATGCAGTACCAGGAATAGAAATATAGGCATGAGGGGATTTGGTTTTAAGGGTGCAAAGGTGCGAAAAATTTGGCAGTTCACACTGACTTTTGTCATGCCCGGGGCGATGCGGGCTGGTTGCCAATAAAGTGAGAACAGGGGGAGGGGGGAATTGTTTGGAGTTGTTGGTAAAATTTGAATAAAGGCGCTTGCGCGGATGGGGGATTACTCAAATAAATAGGTAGGTTGAAATATCTTATTTAGTTTTGTTTATCGGCGAGTTTTTATGTGCTGAATGCTTTGGGAGCATTGTTTTGAATTCGAAGATAAAATAGTGTGAATTCTTTAATCGGAATGTTTTGTGTAATTGTATTTCAATTATAAATAAGTTATATGTAATTATTTACGATGAAAAAAATAGATATATCTTCTACAGCCATAGAAAAAGGAATTGACATTGCAAAAGTTTTTGTAGAAAAACTAATTTATCCTTCGGCCGAAGAGATGGGGCTTTTGTTAAAAGACGGAATTTCGAAATGGCGTTTCAACAACCAGGTAAAGACACTTGTCAATGCTAAATCTATTTGTGAAAAAAATGGTGTAAATCCGCGTATGATTTCTCCAAAGCTACTATGTCCTTTGCTTGAATTTGCCAGTTTGGAAGATAATGAAAAACTTCAAGACAAGTGGGCGACACTTTTAGCGAATATGGTCGACTCGGACCAAAATGTGGAAAACCATGTATTTCCCTACCTTTTAAGTCAAGTCTCTGTTCAGGAATTCGAAATTCTCGAAATTACTTTTGAAATCAAAATAGCCCGAGTCACAAGCCTCAGCAAAGATCTTGAAGATTACATTGACTCTAAAGACCAAATATTGAATGAAATAAACGCTGAAATTACTCCACTAGAACTGGAAATGAGTAAACGAAGAGAAAATAATATCCATAATCCTAAGAATTATCAAAATTTATGGGATCTTCAAAACAAATTAAATGAACTTAGAAGTAAGAAAAGTTCACATGAGCGAACTCAAAGTAGGATTGAACAATCCATTAACCAATCTGAACTGATTACCACTAAAGACCTAAGAGAGTTTGAAATTTCTAACCTTGTAAGACTTGGTGTTGCAAAAGAAATAATTCGTTCTTATGGTTACGTGGATAGTGCAAGAGTTGCAGTGAATAAAGGCGCCAGTCGCCATGAATCCGATAACTACGTTAACCTTGACGATTTGTCAGTGACGATTGAAACAGAAACAGTAGAGTACGAGTTAACCGAACTTGGTGAATTATTTATAAAAGCATGTCAAGAGAAAAAATAACTGCACATGACAGCGGTTTAGCAAAAGCGGGCTGATTTACCTCGTAGAAATATTTGTGGAACATTCAACATTTGATCTTCGAATCAACTTTAGTGCTAAAACTCCCCGTCATCGCAAACCCACGAAACTTCACCTGCAACTGTTGCGACTCGTGCCAATAATAAATTTATTACCATTGCCGATTTTTTTGAAACCAAACAAAACCCTTCAAAATGGACTTATTACTTCAAGCCGATTTAAAAAAATTAACAAAGCAATATTTTAATGTTGCACTTTCTCATATTGACAAAAACGTTGAACTAAGCGAGACACTTAAAAAAGTTGTTTCAGCATTACATATAAACGAAGAAGCAGAGCTTCCGGGATATGAAGAACGGAAGATAAAATTCGGAAAATTTGAAAATCGTGAATTTGTAGTAATGATGACAGACATTAGAGCATCGACCTCAATAATCAATAGTCAAAATGGCCTGGTTAAAATGTTCTTGATTTTCTATGTTTATGCTGGTATTGTTGCCAAAATTGTTGATAATTACAACGGTTCATCAACCGAATTTTTAGGTGATGGTGTTTTAAATCTTTTCGGTACCAAAGAATTTGGCAGAGATGAAGCATTAAAGAATAGCATGAGAGCAGCTTGGGCAATAATGGAAGCAAGAGAAACTGTTCTTAATCCATTCTTTATCGTAAATGATTTGCCGCCAATTAATTTCGGGATTGGTATTGACCATGGAATGACGATTGTAACTCAATTTGGGTATCGAAATGACACGGACTTGAAAGCATTTGGACAGTGTGCTTACAATGCCTCAAAGTTGTGTAAAAAAATGAATTTAATCGTAGTATCAGAAAATTCTAAAAATGTTTGGCCCAGCGGAGAAGGTGGTTCTTTAGTGTTTAATAATCCTGAAAATATTGACGGAAAAATAGCTTATCCAACTTCCAGATTATCAAAATCAAATGATGGAAAACAAAATTGACTTTCTCAAAACAGCAATCTCTGATGCTCAAGAATTAATCAGGTTCATTGACACCAAAACTGCAATTGTTGTAACAATTTTAGGTGCTTATCTTGTGTCTTTTTTTGCTTCGCTTGACAAAATCATTGAATACTCTTTTGGTTATAGTTGCTGGTTCTGGTTTTTTCTAACTTCTTTTTTTGTTTTTCTAACCCTTTGTATTATTGTAACAGCAAGAATAATAAGGCCGACTAACAATCCACTTGACAACATTAACTTTGGTGGTGCAACCAATCCAACCTTGAAATTTTTTGTAACTCCTAATGATTACTCTAAAGGTTTTTTACATCCATTTGTAAACTCCAAAGTGTTCAAACTAAAAGAAAATTTTGAAACATATATTGAACAATTAAGAACTTCAACTGACAATGATATTGTTAATTCATTGACTTTGGAATTGTTTAAAATTAGTTTCATAAGAAACATTAAAAATGACCGCTTTAATACTTTGCTTTGGTTTCTTGTGGTTACGACAATATCTTTTTTTGCAGCTTACTTATTTTTTAGCATAGAAACGCATACTACCATTGAACAACTTAAACTTCTTCATAGACACTGTTGTGGTGCATAGCTTCGAACAAACTTCAAGCGAACTTCAAACAGTCTTGCACCGACCAAACAAAACTACTGCAGCTAACAAAACATTCACAATTGGTGATGTTTCGTGATTCAAATCCAGTTTTTCGGTTGTCGAAAGTTTTGAACTCTGCATAACCATTTGTAGCTAAAAAGCCCACACATCGAAAAGCCGTAAAATGTTAGGGGTCAATCCAGAATGACTTTGTATATGACTATTTTATTGATAGAATAGCATTTTCCAAATATTTTTCAAAATCTATTTTCTGCAAAATATTTGCAAATTTCCATTTTTGACGTATCTTTGCAGTCTAATTTCAAATGACAACAAAATGATAATAGAATTTAGTGTAGAGAACTATTTGTCTTTCAAGGATTTGACAACGTTATCTATGGTAGCCGCCAAATCATTTAAAGAACATAAAGACACCCACATTCTAGAAGTTGACAAGAAACTTAACCTTTTAAAATCAGCTGTAATTTATGGCAACAATGCGAGCGGAAAGAGCAATCTTCTGGAAGCAATGGGCTTTATGAAAGCAACAGTCCTTAATTCATTCAGAGATGCTTTAGTTGAAAATAGCGAAAGAAAATTTCCTCTTGAAAAATTCATCCTCAATTCAAAGACTGAAAATGAATCAAGTTTTTTTGAAATTTTATTCATTCACAAAAGCGTAAAATATCGTTATGGTTTTGAAATTGATTATGAAAAAGTAGTTGCAGAATGGTTGTATCATACAACTAGCAAAGAGGTTTATTTATTCAAAAGAGATTTCCAAAAAATCGAAGTCAATAAGACTGCATTCAAAGAAGGATTAGGCAAAGAAACTGATGTAAAAGAAAATGTGCTTTTTTTATCCTTGCTTGCAACTCTAGGAAAAGAAACATCTAGCGCAATCGTAGATTGGTTTAAAAAATTAAATTTCATCAATGGAATTCACGATAGAGGGCATAAGAGATACACTATAGACAAACTAAAAACCGACAAGAATTTTTTCAATTGGGTTTTACACTTCATTAAATATTTAGAAATTTCAAATCTTTCTACAACGGAGGAAGATGTTAATGACATTGACTTAGAAACATTGAGAGAAAAAGAAAAAGATGAAGAGATTATAAATTTATTTACAAGTATTCATAAAATTCAATCGAAACAACCAAGAAGAGACCAACTAATCACATACCATAGAAAGTATGATGAAAACAATAACTTTATTGATTCAGTTCCTTTTAACTTTGACAATCAAGAATCTGAAGGAACAAAAAAGTTGCTTTATTTATTAGGACCTTGGTATGACACTTTGAAGAACGGTAAAATATTAGTGATTGACGAGCTTGATTCACGACTACATTCAAATTTAACCTTGAAGCTTGTTGACTTCTTTCATAAATTCAATAAAAATAATGCACAACTAATTTTTGCAGTTCACGACATCTCAATCTTAAATAAAGATACTTTCAGAAGAGACCAAATTTGGTTTGTAGAAAAAAACCAATTCGGAGCATCAGAACTTCTTTCATTGGCGGACTTCAAAACCGACAAAGTGAGAAATAAATCTGCTTTCGACAAGAATTACACACAAGGAAAATACGGTGCTATTCCATATTTCGAAATTGATGAAAAACTAAATCAACTTTTGTATGGGAAAGCACGATAAATTCAATGAGAAAAAAGTAGCTGCATACAAAAGGGAGCTAAAAGAAGTTGAAACCAAACAAGGAAAAAAAGACCCTTTAATTGTTTTAAGTTTTAAAAATTTTGATATTAATCAAGGTCAATCCTTTGAAGAATGGCAAGCAGAGGAGCTTTTGGCTGTTGCAGTTAGCAAATTACGAGCATTGTGCGAATATACAATTCCTCAAGCGACCAATGCTGGAATGCTAAGAATTTATACCAAAGTTTCGTTCCCTCCTAAATCTGGATTTGAACATCCGAAACATATTCCACCTGACATAGACTGGTGTTCTATGCATATCGGAAATAAACCTTGTGTCATTGGTTACTTTGAGGAAAATATTTTTCACATTGTTTTTCTTGACAAAGACCACGAATTTTGGATTTCAAAAAAGAAGAATACTTGACAATAAAAGAACGAACACCTAACAGCATCTACAAGAAATTGACGGCTCCTTGATTAATTGAAGCTTTGTGAATATATCAAAGTTTGTGCTTGGTTAATTTTGAAGTGTTCCAAAATCACCAACTTCTTAAATCCACATAACATTAGATATAAGCTAATTTCATCACCTCAATTAATAATCATGGCGGAACCACAAAAAAAATATCAAGTATTTGTAAGTTCGACTTACGAAGACTTACAAGCAGAAAGACAGGAAGTAATGCATGCGCTTTTAGAATTAGATTGCATTCCATTGGGAATGGAATTATTCCCTGCTGCTAATGAAGATCAATGGAGTTTAATAAAAGGAGTAATTGATGACTGTGACTATTATTTAGTTATAGTTGGGGGACGATATGGCTCAATCAGCTCAAAAGGCCTAAGCTATACTGAAATGGAGTATCGTTATGCTCTAGAAAAAAATAAACCAATTATTTCATTCTTACATAAAGACCCAGACATTTTACCAAAAAACCGAACAGAAAAGACTAGTGAAGGACAAATGAAGTTGGAACTTTTTAGAAAACTTGTTCAACAGAAAATGTGTAAGTTTTGGGATTCTGCAAAAGACTTAGGCTCTGTTGTGAGTAGAAGTTTAATTATGCTTCAAAAAAAACATCCTGGGGTTGGTTGGGTCAAAGGTAATGTAGTATCAAATACTGATGCGCAAATTGAGATTTTAAACCTAAAACAAGAAATTGATCGTCTCAAAGCCACTTCATTGTCAAAATTTCCAACTCCTCCATCCGGTTCTGAAGTATATGCACAAGGGGAAGACAAAGTAAATATAGGCTACAACTTTTACAGCAAAGATGCACTAAAAAAGGAATATTCATGGGTTCACAATACGGAAGTAAAGTGGAACAGTATTTTCTTTGAAATCTTACCATTAATGATTGATGAGGCTTCTGATAACAAAATAAAAGAAACATTAAATACATTTCTTTATCACGAACGAAAGGATAAATACAAAAAGGATAAAGACGTAAAAGAACATTTGATTACAAATTTTGAAATATTTGATAAAGATTATCTTACTATTATTATTCAAGCGCGTGCTTTAGGACTTATTGTAAAAGTCAATAAAATGCGGATTAGCTCTGATTCTAACTTGCATTGGACCCTTACTTCCTATGGTGACGAAATAATGAATCAGTTGAGAGCAATTAAGAGAAAAAAATAGCTTACTCCTATTAAGAAAATAATAATGTATTTCAAATAATTAATAAATGAAACCCTTCCTCAAATACCTTCTACTCTCCTTCGGCATCCTCTTCCTGCTTGTCGCCATCACCTTCATCTCCATCAAAAAAGCGGATCAAAAGGTTTTGGAGATGGAGAATTTTTATGAGGGGCAGCAAGCGAATAACCAGGTTTACTCGGTGCCTTCGGAGTTTATAGATGGGGAGCGGTTTTATATTAAGATTCCTATGGCAGATGGCGATACGCTACTGGCATTTGGAGATACCGGCGGAGGAAATTCGATGATACTGCCTGGCACGATTGAGAAAAAACAACTGCAATCGAAATTGCATTCCGGACTACTCAAAGGCATCATGCCCATCGAATATATTCTGTTCAACGATTTGGTAACGGATACCCATTTCCCGGAACCGGGGCCATTGCGGAGTTTTGTCATTCGCAAACCATTCAACAGGGTTACGGAGCCCTGCCTGGTAATTCCCCCCTTGGATGATGAACTGAAATTCTTTACTAAGGCTATGCCGGATATGGATGCTTTTTTAGGTCAAAACTTTTTCATGGGCAAAGCCTGGACGATCGATTATCCCAACCATACGATCCTTCTCAATACGCCGCTTTCTGTAAATGAAAAGATCAATCCCGATGTACAGTCGATAGGCTTTAAGAAAAACAGCAACGGTGAAAACATCTATGGACATCCCAGTATGGTTATTGAAGTGGAAGGTGAAAAAATACCGGTGCTGTTTGATACCGGCGCCACGATTGTGCTTTCAGAAGATGGTAAAAAAGCATTTAACACCACTGCTTTCACCAAAGGCGGTTCCTTTATCGCGGCTTCGGTGTTTGATAAATGGAGGATAGCACATCCGGATTGGAAAGTTTATTTAAAGGCCGATATGAAAAATGATGTTATTGAAGTGCCACTTGTAAAAATCGGAAGCCAGGAAGTTGGTCCCGTACTTTTTGCCAAACGGCCCGATGCAAACTGGTCGGAGGGCATGATTAACTCCATGGACAAAGTGGTGAAAGGCGCCATCGGCGGTTCGGCATTGAAGTATTTGAAAGTGACGATTGATTATAAGGCAGAGCTGATGAAATGCTCATTGTCGTTCCTTTAGTTAGTCGATCTTATTCTACATACAGGATAAGAAATTGGCAAATCATAATTGACTTTGATTTACCCAACCATCGTACCTTTGTGAACTATTGGACAATGTATTCATGAAAAGATTTCTATTCACCTTATTGTTGATTAATTGCTTCGGACGGGTGTTTGGGCAAGTTCCTGAATCAGCAATGTTGTTATATGACAAGGGTGTTGAATATTTTAATTCTGGTGAATATGCAATTGCGGATTCTCTTTTTTCTAAAGCAATCGATATCTATAGTTGGCCTGCGCCCTACTACAATAAAGCTTCCATCAGTTACAGGAGGAATGATTTAAAGTCATATTGTGTTAATTTGAAGATGGCAGCTGATTTAGGGGACAATAGGTCTCAAAAAAATTATCTAATTAAATGCACGTCAACTGATACTGTCTATAGAACAATTGACTCTTTAGTTTGCACAAAAGAAGAGTCCGCATTTTATGAAGTAATTAAGGTTTCACCATATTTGTATCAAATGACCTATGCCAAATATGTAAATGACAGCATGATTACAGGCTATTCTATTGATAAAAGAGATACCACTTATACGATTTTTAAAGATATTGAAATGCCTGTTTTTCCCGGTGGTGAAGAAGGCCTGGTGAAATATTTATCAGAAAATATTAAGTATCCGAAATATTCCAGAGACCATGGAGATACAGGAAAAGTCTTTGTCACTTTTGTTATAAATACTGACGGAAAAGTTATCGAAACCAGAATATTGAGAGGTGTTTCCATTGAGATAGACAATGAAGCATTGAGAGTAGTAAATAATATGCCGATATGGAAACCAGGGATGAAAGATGGTTTTCCGGTAAAAGTCCAATACAATTTACCAATGAATTTTACATTGAGATAATCACATACCAGTAAACATATCTGCTTAAAATGGAAATACTGCCCTAACTACACATAACAGATAATTTTATTAAGCCTGGTAATTTTAGAAAAGAATGAGATTGGGGCTTCTAGTTAATGGTAAGGCGAAAATGTGTAAATTCGGGTTCGCGACGACAATACAGGATTGATTTTGTATACTATTTCAAAGAAGGGTGTTTTCACTAAAGTCATTTCGAAGGAATCACAATTTCGAGTACCAGAAGAAAAATTAAAAGTGAAATTTACATTTATAAACTCATTAAGAATTCATGCTTAAGGCAGGAAAATTAAAATAAAATAAAAAAGAGATCTAAGTACTTTTGTATTATGATAATTCGAAAAATTAGTAAGAAAAAATACCTTGTTTTATTTTTAATATTTTGCTGTAATTTACTATATGCACAAAATCCATTGGTAAAACAATGGGATAAGCGCTTTGGTGGCGACCAAAGAGATTGGCTGAAAACATTTGTAAAAACATCAGATGGTGGTTATCTACTTGGAGGTTATTCGAGATCTGATAGCAGTGGTGATAAATCACAAAATAACTGGATACCAGGTAGTGGCCATTATGATTTCTGGGTTGTTAAAATCGATTCATTGGGAATTAAACAATGGGATAATAAATATGGAGGAATGGATTATGACGAACTGTGGTCTTTGGAACAAACTGGTGAAGGTGGATATATTTTAGCAGGGATTTCAAATTCCGGAATGGGTGGTGACAAATCACAGCCTTCATGGGGGCTTAATGATTATTGGATTATTAAAATTGATCCGTTTGGTAATAAGGAATGGGACAAGCGGTTTGGAGGAACCGGCACTGAAAATCTTCGGGCTGTTGATCAAACAGATGATGGCGGTTACATTTTAGGGGGATATACCGGTACAGGCATTAGCGGGGATAAGACTCAGCCCACATGGGGTGTTTGGGATTATTGGATTGTTAAAATAGATTCGTTAGGTACTAAATTATGGGATAAAGATTACGGAGGTACGGATATGGAAATATTTTCAACCGTTAAACAAACTAAGGATAAGGGATTTTTAGTGGCAGGAACTTCCTATTCAGGAATTAGCGGTAATAAAACTGAGGATACCCGGGATACCACGTCATCGACGATAAATTACAGAGGAGATTACTGGATTGTAAAAACGGATTCACTTGGAAGTAAAATATGGGATAAACGTTATGGTGGATTTAGCAATGACGAATTAACTTCAATATTTGAAACCTCTGATAATGGTTATATCCTGTCTGGCGGATCTCATTCAGACAGTGGCGGTGATAAATCTCAGTTTTCATGGGGCTCTACAGATTATTGGATTGTAAAAATTGATTCAATTGGAAATAAGCAGTGGGATAAAAGATTTGGGGGGATTGGTGCAGAAGGATCTTTTGGCTCGAATATTTTTCAGGTCGCTGATGAAGGATATGTAATTTCAGGTGTCTCCTCATCACCAATAAGCGGCGATAAAACAGAAGGCAATCTTGGTGGACAGCAATGCTGGATTGTAAAAATTGATTCCATAGGAAATAAGTTATGGGATAAGATAATTTTAACCACAGGTTTTGAAACATATTGTTATGGCATTCAATCAAATGACAGCTGTTATGCCTTTGCACTTCATACCACGTCAGGAGCAGGAGGTGACAAATCTGATTCATGTCGTGGTTCCGATGACTACTGGATAATTAATTATTGTGATACATCAAACATAGTCCAAACAACAGCATTTTCTGTTGATGATTCATCGTATTGCGGAGAACATTGCTTTAACTTTACTGATCTTTCAATAAATTCTCCCACATCATGGGCATGGAGTTTCCCCGGAGCTTCGCCCAATACATCAAACGATCAGCATCCTCAGCAAATTTGTTATTCGGTCCCTGGAACGTATACTGTATCATTAACAGCATCCAATTTAAATGATAGTAATACTGCGGTTTATCCCAATTTCATAACTATTTATGGCGCCCCTTCTTTACCTTATATTTCCATCAGTGGCCCGAACGGGGATTCATTAACATCAACACCAGCATTATATTATCAATGGAATATTAATGGGCAAGTGATACCAGGTGCAACTTCACAAATTTATCTTGCACAAGGAGCAGGTTCATATACTGTGACTACCACAGATGCCAACAATTGTTCAACAACATCATTTGCTGTTCTGATTACGGGTATTTCAAGTGGAATTCAAAACGTATATTTAAATATTAATCCCAATCCTATTTTTGTTAATCTTGAAATAGAGATTGGTTTAGCTACCAATGAAGAAGCCATCTTTAATATATGTAATCCACTCGGCCAGGAATTTTTAACATATAAAAAAATGATTCCAGTTGGAATTAGTAAGGAAATAATCGATTTGGATAATCTAAATGCGGGAATTTATTTTTTAACATTAAAATTTAATGATAGAATGATTACACGAAAATTTATCAAAAATGTTAATTAATACCCAAACTGGTCGGAGGGCATGATAAACTCCATGGACAAAGTGGTAAAAGGCGCCATCGGAGGTTCGGCATTGAAATATTTGAAAGTGACGATTGATTATAAGGCAGAGCTGATGAAATGCTCTTTGTCGTTCCTATAGGCGGGCGCTCTTATTCTACTTACCGAATAAGAAATTTGCAAATCTTTCGTTATTAGTGGAAATCCATGCGAGCATGAATCATAACCACTACCTTCCACTCAGCTTTTTAATGATATTGTTTGGCACTAATGCTTTTTCGCAAGACACACTTATTATAGCGAATGACCACAGGTACAAGGTTGGAATTAAATTCAATTATGAGAAAAGCTCTTCCTATCAATACGAATACGACAATGATGACATTGGGGTGCTGGTTTTTGGTGTTCAGGTATGCCGTAAAATAAAGCAGACTAAATCTTCTTTTGAATCAGGAATTTATTTTACGACCAAAGCAAAACAATACGAAGCGAGATTTACAGATTCTTTTCAAAACCCAAACCCACCCCATTATTTAACTTTTCCACTCACCGTTTACCACCATTACTTAACCATACCAATTAATTATCGGCTTGATACAAGATCCATTTATTTTTCAGCAGGATTATTTGGAGATATAAATTTGTATCACGACGCAAGAGACTATAAGGCCTATGTTGACAGCATTCAGGATTATGGCACTGACAGGAGATTTTATCTTGGCTGGAATGTGAATCTTGGTATGGAAAAATCTGTTTCTTACAGGATGAATATTTTTGTGGAAGCCCGTGTAGCTGTAACGGTAAGTTCACTTAAACAGGAAGATGGAGGTTTCTTCATGACCCACGGAAGCATTGGTTCTTCCAATGTAAATTATGGATTGGGAGTTGGAGTTAATTATAAATTGCAACGGAAAAACAAACAGGGGACTTCGGGTTGACCAAAATGGCTCTGATCTGGTTGTCGTCATACCTGGTCGTGCAAAACATTGCGCCCCTACGGGGCTTCGTTTTTCTTATTGCATGACGTTTCTACCCACATGCGTCCCCTCCGGGGCCGGTCGATTGTGCATTGGGTCGTTAAAAAGAGTTGTGCAGACGGATTGTGAATTAGATCGAATGCTTCTAATTATTTGCATCTGCTCTATGATACAATGCTCGAATTAATTGTCCCGGAGGGACAGCATGTGGGTAGAAAAAAGCGAGTTCCACCAAACAAAAAAGCCCCGTTAGGGGCGTAATGTTTTGCATGACCGCGATGGCGCATCAGAGATGCTCGAATTAATTGTCCCGGAGGGACAGCATGTGGGTAGAAAAGAATGGTCACCCCTCCACCCCTAAAGCCCCGTTAGGGGCGCAATGTTTTGCATGACTGCGGTGGCGCGGAATACTTTTGAAAATTAATTTTTATTATTTATTTGGATTTATCATAAATCGTTTTTATTTTTACTTCAATTCATTTTTTTATTTACTTTTTAATACATTTTTCAAATGGCAAACACTTACACTAAAATTCACATTCAAACTGTTTTCGCTGTCCAAAATCGAAATTGTGTTATACGGAAATCCTGGAAAGAGGAATTGTATAAATACATTACCGGGACTATTCAGAATTATGATCACAAGCTATTAGCAATTAATGGCATGCCGGATCATGTACATCTGTTCTTCGGAATGCGCACAACACAATCCATTTCGGATTTGATGAAGGAAGTAAAGGGCTATTCTTCAAAATTTATTAATGACAATGGCTTCACCAAAAACCAATTCTCATGGCAGGAAGGTTATGGCGCATTTTCTTATAGCAAGTCGGATGTCGATAAAGTTATTAATTACATTAAGAATCAGGAAAAACATCATAAAACCAAAACCTTTACAGAAGAATACCTTGAGTTTTTGCACAAATTCGAGATTCCTTATGATGAACGGTATATTTTCAAACCGATAGATTACGATCCTGAATAAAATCGCAAATCTAATTTTTCATTGATCAGAGAACGTTGTGTGGTTTTATTCAAAAATCAAAGGAATAGCATGCTACCATCTTTTTCAAACATTTAAAATACATTATCCTTACCTCCCCTTTTTAGCTAGGAATTATGTAACTTTAAGATGAAATCTTGTAACAGTCACTATTGGGGCTACATTTATTTTTGTTACACTGTGAGAAGCCATGTATTAAATACTGTAAAATTACTTAGGCTACCGTTTTCGGTATTTTTACTGCCTATTTCGCTGTTTTCATTTTACTACATACAACCTGAATTAAGCTACCAGCTAGTGCTTGTGCTGGTGATCTGGCATTTATTGGTATTCCCTTCAAGCAATGGCTATAACAGCTTCCACGATAAAGATGAAGGTCCCATTGGGGTGTTAAAAGCTCCCCCTAAACCTACCCAATTGCTGCTGCAGGTTTCAAACACCATGGATTGCATAGCCATTTTGTTGTCAGTATTTGTCAATATAGGATTTGCGCTTTTTGTGATTGCATTTATTGTGGTGTCGCGGCTTTACAGCAACCGGATTGTGCGACTGAAAAAATATCCTGTTGTTTCTTTTTTAATTGTGTGTTTGTGCCAGGGGTCGGGTGTGTTTTGTGGGAATGTAATTGGATTGTCGTCAGCAGATTTATTTTCAAATGTCTCGGTTGTATATTCAGCAATTGCCTGTTTCTTTTTCATTGGCACCATTTACCCGCTTACACAAATTTACCAGCACGAATCCGATGCCAGGGATGATGTAAAAACACTAAGCATTCTGCTGGGTAAAAAAGGAACATTTGTTTTTTCCGGCTTTATGTTTGTAACCGCCACCCTTTTTATTTATTTGTCATTTGACATTACAGCATTGATTGGGAATTTCTGGCTATTCAACATTGTGATGCTGCCTGCAACACTCTATTTCGTTTCCTGGGCATTCAGATCGTTCAGGAATTTAGCACAGGTTAATTTTAAAAACACCATGACCATGCTGGTGCTTTCCTCAACTCTTAATAATATTTATTTTTTAATTCTCTTAATCAAATAAGTATGTCTTTTATCATCGATATAGCAACCGTAGTTCCTGAATACCCTGTTTCAAAAGCAGAGGTGTTAGATTTTTACAACCACGCACTGCAAACAGGCAATATGCCCGACATTCAAAAAAAGCTTCACTTCATTTTAGAAAAAACTCAAATAGAAGGTCGTTTTAGTTGCATTCCTGATTTTAATTCACAAACAAAGGAGCTGTACACCGACAACAACTACCAGCCTTCGGTAGAAAAGAGAATGAGCGTATATAAAAATAAGATTGTACCTCTCGCCTGCCAATCTATCTATAAAATATTGAGTAGAAATAAAATTGAACCTGCTGAAATCACACATCTGATTACAGTAAGCTGTACGGGGATGTTTGCCCCCGGACTTGAATTTTTGGTGGCAGATCAAATGGGGTTGCAGCATACTGAAAAACTGGCGCTGAATTTCCTGGGTTGTTATGCTGCAATCAAAGCACTCAAACATGCGAATTACATAGCGGAGGCGAATCCGAAAGCCTGCATACTTATTGTCAGTGCTGAACTGTGCTCACTGCATTTCATTCCTTCAATTGCCGATGAAGATCTGGTAGCCAATTTATTATTTTCAGATGGAGCGGCAGCTACAATAGTTTGTGGAAATGAAAACCCACACATTCAAAACAAAATAGTGCTGAATATTGATACAACAGGCTCTGCCTCCATTCCGCACACTACCGATTTAATGACCTGGGATATTTCGTCATCAGCTTTCCGCATGTTTTTGAGTAAATATTTAGTCCAGGCAATAAAAGAAAATATCCATCGAGTAATCAGCAGTTTTGCCACAAAGAATATTTCACACACCGATTACTGGGCTATACATCCCGGGGGAGTACGGATTTTAGAAGGAGTTAAAGAAAGTCTCCAGTTACTTGAACTCCATATTGAAGATTCCAGGGAAGTGTTGAAGCAATATGGAAACATGTCGTCTCCTACTATCCTGTTTATTCTATCCAGAATCTTTCAAAAAATCAGGCATGGTGATTATACCCTTGACAAAAATATAGTGGTATGCGGATTTGGACCAGGTGTAACTGTGGAAATGATGCAGCTTCAATCCGTCAAATACATCGCACCACATTCATCCAAACAAAAAGTTACAGCTCATGCAGTTCAGGTTTAGATCGTATGAAAAAGAATACCTTGACAATAACATTATTGCCACCGGGGATCTGTATCAGAATTTAACTGAGCTGGATGTTATCAATACATACCTCGGCGGTTATAATGCATCCCTCGAAGGGTTTTCCGACATTCTTAAAATTAAGAAAACCATTCATACCATCCTGGATATTGGCTTTGGTGGTGGCGATTCCATAAAAATATTTTCAAAGTTTGCTTTAAAATCTAAATTAAAACTATTTTTCTATGGTGTTGATTTAAATAACGATTGCATAAAATATGCAAGTGAAAATCTGTCGGCGTTTCCCAATAAAAAATTGATTTGCGACGACTACCGAAACATCACCTCTGAACTTCTTGGGAAAATTGATATGATTCATTGCAGTTTATTCCTTCACCACCTTACTGATGAAGAAATAATAGAACTGTTAAAATTCTGTAAGGAGCACAATTGCATCTTTCTTGCGAATGATTTGCATCGCAACCGGTTGGCTTATTACAGCATCAAATTTCTGACAGCCCTGTTTTCAAAATCATGGATGGTAAAGAACGATGCATGCCTTTCTGTAAAGCGGGCATTTAAGAAGGCCGAACTGGAAGCAATGCTGCAAAAAGCGGGATACACCGAATATTCCGTAAAATGGAGTTGGGCATTCAGGTATATTGTAATTGCGTATAAATGAAGTATGATGTAGTCATAATAGGCGGCGGGATAGCAGGACTCACTCTTTCAATCGATTTAAGAAAGAGAGGGCATCACATTCTGGTAATTGAAAAAGGAACTTACCCACGCCATAAAGTTTGCGGTGAATACATATCGATGGAGTCGTATAATTATTTGCATCGTACTTGTCCGGCCCTGTCTGAATTCAACCTGCCGTTGATCACTCAATTTAAATTAAGTTCCACTTCCAGCCAGGCATTTCAAACATCGCTGGATTTAGGCGGGTTTGGAATCAGTCGCTATCTTTTGGAACATTTACTTTATAACGAAGCAAAAACGAAAGGTGTGGAATTTATGCTCAAATGCAAAGCACTCGAAGTTAAATGCAATGCAACCGGTGAAGATTTTGCTATTCTGACCAATGACACAACTATAAATTCCACTTTAGTTTGTAACGCCACGGGTCGCAAATCGGCTTTCGAAACCAAAGCAAGGAATTCAAAAATTTCCGAAACTAATTATGTGGGCATTAAATACCATATCAAAATTGAGAGAACAGCTGATCTTGTTGAAATCCATAATTTCCCGGGAGGATATTGCGGAATTTCAGCAATTGAAGAAAACAAATCCTGCCTTTGTTACATGGCAAATTCCAAAAATCTCAAAAATGTAAATAATTCCATTCCGGATTTAGAGAAAGTGTACCTGCATCAGAACCCGTACTTAAAGCAAATTTTTAACACAGCTTCATTCCTGTTTAAAGAACCACTGACCATAAGTGGCATTAATTTCAAGATTAAGGAGCCTGTTGTCGATGGCGTTTTCTACCTGGGTGACTCTGCAGGAAGCATTGCACCTGTTACAGGCAACGGCATGAGCATGGCAATCCGATCAGCGGCAACACTTGCAGAATTAATTGACGGTTTTTTCTTAAAGAAATTTACCAAACAGCAACTGGTTGATAATTATACAGGTTTTTGGAAAAAAGAATTCTCCACAAAAATAAAATTAAGCCGTCACTTTCAAAAACTTTCTGAATTTCCTTTGCTTACAAATATGAGTATCGGGCTATTTAAACCATTTCCGGTATTGGCTAAAACCATAATCAGTAAAACACATGGCATTCCATTTTAAAATAATTTTTATTTATATTAAATAACATCCCACAATGAAAATAAATGACAACCCGCAAGACGCACGATTGACAGCAGGTAAAAATATAAGTTACTGGACCGACAGCGCTAACAATGCGGAACAAAATTCTTTAAAGGAAAATCTCGAAACAGATGTGGTAATAATAGGTGGTGGTATTGCCGGAATAAGTGCCGCATATTGCCTTGTAAAGTCCGGGAAAAGTGTGGTGTTGCTTGAGGATGGATATATTGGTAGTGGAGAAACAGGAAGAACCACAGCGCATTTCGTAACAGCATTGGATGACCGGTATCATCATCTCGAAAAGATTTATGGAGAAGAGCAAACTAAACTAATTGCTGAAAGTCACCAGGTAGCTATTGACTTTGTAGAGCAAACCATCAAAACAGAAAATATAGATTGTGGTTTTGAACGGGTGGATGGCTATTTATTTCTTCACCCCTCTGATAAAGATGATGCCCTTGACATAGAACTCGCAGCCGCCCTCAGAGCAGGTGTTGAAATTGAGTTGGTGAATACGACTCCCGGCTTATTGCAAAAAAATTCCGCACTTCGCTTTAAGAACCAGGCGCAGTTTCATCCATTAAAATACCTCAATGCATTGTCAAAAATAATTCAGCAAAAAGGAGGAAAGATATTTACGAATACTCATGCTTCCACAATAAATCAGGAAGGTGTTGTTACTGATGATGGTTTTACGGTAAAAGCAAAACATGTGGTAGTCGCGACCAACAATCCGGTAAATAATCTTTTCGCTATGGTTGATAAGCAATTTGCCTATCGTACGTATGTGATTGGTGCACTGGTAAAAAAAGATTTAATTCCGAAAGCACTTTGGTGGGATACCGGTGATTTTAACGCCAACTCCAAAATTCCTCCTTATCATTACGTACGTGTACATCCATACAATGAGCAATATGATTTGCTGATTAGTGGTGGCGAAGATCATCCGATTGGTGTGACAACCAAAACAGAAGTCCCTGAAGAAAAAAGGTACCAATTAGTGGAAGCATGGACACGAGACCATTTTCCCATAGGCGAAGTACTTTACGGATGGTCGGGCCAGGTACTTGAACCGATGGATGGCATTGCGTATATAGGACGAAATCCGCACGATCATGAAAATGTGTACGTAATAACAGGAGATTCCGGCAATGGTATGACCCATTGTTCCTTTGCAGGATTGCTAATTACTGATTTGATTAACGGGAAAGAAAATAAGTGGGAAAAACTATACAGTCCTTCAAGGTTTACTGTTAGCGAAACAGGTCAAGTTGTGAAACAAATTGTGAACGAGTCTCTTTCATTTTTAACACAAATGCCCAATTTCAACAACACGGATGAACTGGACTCCATAAAAAACGGGGAAGGAAAAATAGTGAATATGCTTGAAGAAAAATTCGGAGTGTATCGTGATCAAAACGGATCTTTGAATATTGTATCCGCACAATGCACACATTTAAAATGCAGCGTGGTTTGGAATGCCGATGAATTGAGCTGGGATTGTCCTTGCCATGGCAGCCGTTTCACATATGCCGGCAAAGTTATAAACGGTCCTGCAAATTTCGATTTGCCCACCTTCATGTACAATGAGACTGCTAAAAATTTAGAAAAAAAATAAAACCATGGGAATGATTTATACAGCTATTGTCGTTTTGGGCCTTACAGCTATTTTAGGTTTATATTTATTATCACTCATTTTGCGGAACAAATCCCTGCCCAAAGGTGTAACCATAATTCATGGCTTAATGGCCGGGGCAGCATTGATATTGCTCCTTATTTTTTGCTTTTTCAACAAGCCCGGCCCATGGGAAAGCATGATTACCTTATTAATTGCAGCTTTCGGTGGTTTTATTTTGAACTACAGGGACATTACCGGCAAGACGGTTCCTAAATGGCTGGGTATAACTCACGGCCTTGTTGCGGTGACAGGGTTTGCGTTGTTGATTTACTTTGCTTTTTGGTAACCATAGGTATTTCCCCTTTAGCGAATTTAAGTCGCATTTTCGAAAAAAATATGATGGCACCATTACCGGGGACAATAGCATTCTCCGGAAACCTTTTTTGCAGGTTTGGATCTTTAATATAAATTTATTCAATCTACAGAACCCGGCATTTGTCATGCTACTGTAAAATATCATTTGGTTTCGAATCGCAGATTGTTGCCGATTTCAAATCTTATTTAGTTTTAGCACTCACTCAACACACACTATTTTATGCCAAAATCAAAATCCATTATCCTCATCCACAGAAACTTTATCTGCGAGCATACCTAAACAAGCTATATACAAAGCAAGCGAAGATTTTCTTATGAAAGGAATGCCAAATATTTCACGGGTTGACATGGCAGTTTTTGAAATTAACAGATACTACATTTTTGAGAGAAAACGCGATTGTGACGAGTTCATGACATCTTGTAGTTGCATTTCTACAATATCATAGTTAACATTTTCATAATTCCAAAGGGGTTACAGCAGCCAATTGATATTTATTTTACTTCAATTGTTGCGAGCATCTCTTTAATTTTTATATTTGAAAGTGAGTGCCTCTACCTGAATTTTATTTAAATAGGAATGATTCTCCAGTTTTTATCTCAATAATTTTAATGGCACTATTTATTTTGGAGTTGAGTAATAAATATATCTCATGAAAAAAGCGAAATTCATTATCTTTTCAGCTATTATTATCTTATAAGAGTAAGATATGGATCAAACCGAATTACCGATAAACGTATCGTAATAAAAGAATGATATTCACAATTCTATCGCAATCACAATTGATATTAAAATTATGTTCAGAACACTAACTATTTGTTTGCTTTTGATCCTTTCAGGATTCAATCCGGCTCTTTCTCAAAATTCTTTATATTCTTATTATGGCGATTCAGCCAGTTGGGATGTCGGATCAAAAGCAATTGAAACTTTAGATGAAAACATTCTTGTTGCTGGTTATTCATGGTCAAATGGCGGATATAATGGAGTGTTGCTAAAATTAAATCCGGCAGGAGATACTTTATGGACCCGAACCTTCAGCGATACAACAGGTAATAGTCAGATAACCGGGGGCCAGATAACTCAATTGGCTGACTCAGGATTTATGCTTGTTTATTCTTTGACAGACCAGTCTTGTAATGATCATATTCTTTTTTTTCGACTGAATAATGTTGGTGATACTCTTTGGACAAAGAGGTTTGGATTTGCACATGACAAAACAGATTATATCTGTAGTGTTATTGAAACTTCGGACAATGGATTTATTGCAGTTGGAGAAAGTGATCATGGAAACACCTCAACCACTGATATGAGAGGGTTAATAATGAAACTTGATGAGAATGGCGATACACTTTGGACTAAAACATATAAGAATTTTCGTGAAGCCTATTTTCAAGATATTAAAGAAACTCCCGAGTCTGATTTCATAATTTGTGGAACTTCACTTGATGCAGATAGTACAAATGGGTTTTACATCAATCTATTAAAAATCGACGAATCCGGGAATCTTTTATGGATAAAATATATAGGAGTACCTGGTTTTTCAGCAGCAAGAAATATAATAGTTGCAGATGATGGCTATATTTTTACAGGTGAAACGGTAGTTAATAATGAATTTAAAAATTATATTTTAAAAACCGATACATCAGGTAATACCATTTGGTGTAAAAAATATGAACTTGGGCCATATATTGGTGTCAATTCAAAAATGTCGAAATGTTTATCAGGGGGATATTTTTTTTCTGAAAATATAACTGATTCAACTTTGATATCGAAGTCCCTGCTTGTTAAAATGGATGATAATGGCATACCAATCTGGACTGGTTTGTATGACGGAAAACCAGCCGCGGCTGTTGTAGGAATATGTGGAACCAGTGATGGCGGATGTATCCTTACAGGGACTTATGCCGATACGTTAAACGATTTTCCAATGGTCTTCTTAATTGATGAAGATTTTTTAGTTATAAAAGTTGATTCTACTGGATTTGTTAATTGCCATTACAGTCAAATCAATGTTTCATATAGTTCTGTAGCTACTTCGGAGGTTTTTTTACCACTTGAAATCTCCTCAGGAATAAATCAGTATGATCATTTGATAATTGTCAGCAGTGGGTATCCCGGAGGAAATACCTGTTCTGTGACAGGTCTGTTTAATAATTTTACAGATGTTAATACATTGAACGTATACCCGAACCCTTCTGATGGAATGTTTAATATCACAGGATTTAATGAAAGTGAAAATTTAATTTTAAGATTATATGATATGCGGGGGAGTTTAGTTTTACAGGAAAAGGTGAACTCAAAACCCGACAACACCATCGCAATTTCATTAGTAATCCCCGATGGATTGTACCAATTGCAACTGATTGATAACGACAAGAACTATTTTCAAAAGATAATTGTGACTAACAAGTGATGTACTCCCCAATCATGTGATCCAACACAATCACCAAATCAATAAATTTCGTACTTTTATTGCACGATTCTTGAATTGTTTCAAATGAAACCACGTGCAGCCATAATTATGAAATTTCATTTCATTTATCTGTTATTATCAGCGATCTGTTTTTTTCATGGTTTTGAAACTAAAGCGCAGGCCAGTTACAAAGTGTTGTTTCTTGGAAACAGTTATACCTACACGAATGACTTGCCACAAATTTTACACGATGTGGCTTTGTCGGTGGGAGATACATTACTGTTTGACAGTTATGCGCCGGGAGGCTATCAATTACAGAGTCATGCACTTGATGTGACCAGTCAGAATAAAATAATGGCGGGCGACTGGAATTATGTAGTTATACAGGGGCAAAGCCAGGAGCCCATTACTAATACTGGCCAGTTTTTTAACGGGGGATCTGCATTGAGCGCTATGGTGAATCAGTACAATCCATGTGCAGTCACCATGACATACATGACCTGGGGAAGAAAAAACGGGGATGCAGCAAATTGTCCTTCTTTCCCTGAGATGTGTACCTACCAGGGCATGGATACCACCTTGAGAAAGCGTTATCAGGAACTTACAGCCAACATTGATGGCGAAGTGTCGCCTGTATCTGTCGTGTGGAATTACATCCGTCAGAATTACCCCGGCATTGAATTGTATCTGCCCGACGAAAGTCATCCATCGCCCGCCGGGTCATATGCTGCGGCGTGTTGTTTTTATGCGGCACTCTTCAAAAAAGATCCCACATTAATTACATACGATTTTGGATTACCTCCTGCAGATGCAGCGAATATACGTTCTGCCGCTAAGTTCCAAGTCTTCGACAATTTGCAATTTTGGGATTACAAGCAACTGCCCGTAGCAAATATTCAATACGTAACCGGTGCGGGAACTAATGAAATAAATTTTCATGCACTAGCAATCGGAATCCAACAAACTTATTTCTGGGATTTTGGTGATGGAAATACTTCTTCAACAGCATACAGTCCGCATACGTATTTAACAAATGGCACTTACACGGTTACACTAACTACCACCACATGTGATTTGCAAGGATTGCATACCAGCTTTGCCGATACTGTGATTCAACTCTGCGCACACACGCCAACAGTGTTTGTATCAAATCCCTGGTTGTGCGAAACTGATACTTTGTGGACTCAGCCCGCCGATTCATATCAATGGCGTTATTACAATAACCCAATTCCTGAAACAAATCAATATTTATCCAATTACACACAGTATGGCATTTCAGGAATTTCGGTGATATCCACAGTTAATGGATGTGCTGAATTATCAGAAGTGTTTTCAGAAACACCGGAATCGTCAGGATATTATTTTGACCTGATCGGAAACCCGTGCATTGGCGATACGGTTGCTTTTGCAGTGTTGCATGTTAATGGTTCCTTATCAGGATTTGAAAATATTGTATGGTTTAAAAATGATACGCTATTACCATTATCGTCCAACCAGGATACATTATTGATTACTTCATCGGGAAAGTACGAGTGTAAAGTCATTAATCCAAACGCCACTTGCCCTTTAGATACCACTTCCTATTCTATCATTTATAATTGCAACGTAACCGGTATTATCGAAAACGATCCGGAGATGAAATGGTCGGTTTATCCAAATCCTGCTACAGATATTATCATCGTACAAATTGCCAGGCACGCTTCGCACGAAACCATTCAAATCTACAATGCAATGGGACAGGTCATAAAATCGGAAACTGCTTCAGCCACTCTTTCTAATTTAAACATTGGTGCTTTACCAAAAGGCATTTACTTTGTAAGATTAAAAAACAATCAACTGCCTGCGATAAAATTTATCAAGCTGTAGAATTTCAGTCATAGTATTTTTTGGAGCGCACCTGGAGTGTTTCGTGGCAGCTCCTGTCCCGCTTTCGGCTCGCAGCCTGCTGTGGTACATTTTTAAATCCGGAAAAATCACCGGCTGTCGTCATCATATCAACAGTATAAAAGCAAGCTGCTTACCTCAATCGGGGCTAAGTGGCAGCGGCAGGTGGTAATGGGTAATTTCAATTCGATTTTTATAGTCATTTTATTTTGGTTCAGGAGTTGGATTCAAATAAGAAGTATTTACACATTTACAATAAGCGTGGTGTTGTTTAGTATTTTATATAATTTTATTGCTCACTAAACACACACTATTTTATGCCAAAATCAAAATCCATTATCCTGATTCACGGGAATTTCGTAAACAATTTAACCTGGACAAACTGGAAAAGCCGTTATGAACAAAAGGGCTATACAGTTTACACTCCGGCAAACCCCGGACATGAGGGAAATCCTGCCAATCTGAGAAATACAGTGCATCCTGATTTAACCAAGACAGGTTTTATTGATGTGGTGAACAACCTGGTGAAGCTCATTGACAGTTTGCCTGAAAAGCCATTGGTAATAGGGCATTCAATGGCGGGGATGGCTGCTATGAAATTACTGGCACTGGGTAAAGTCGCGGCGGCGGTGAGTGTGGATGGCGCACCTCCTAAAAATGTATTTCCTCCAGTCTCTACACTGAAAGCCGCCTTGCCTGCCTTTGGTTTCTTTTCATCTAACAGTTACTATATGGGAAGTCGTGAGTGGTACAACAAAAATTTCTTCAACACATTGCCGGAGGCCGATAGAGCCGCTGCATTTGATGCAGTAGCAGTTCCTGAAAGCTTTAAAGTAAGTCGCGAACTGGTTCTAAATTCCTTTTCCAACATCGACTTCAAAAAACCACACGAGCCAATCCTGTTCATTGCCGGCGGAAAAGATTCTATTTTCCCTGTATCGCTTACCACTACCCTAGCCAACAAATACTCAGACAAAAGCAGTAAGGTGGATTTGAAGACATTTGAAGATAAGAGTCATTTTATTTGCGGGGAGCCTGGATGGGAAAAGGTGGCGGATTATGTGCTTGACTGGTATGAAAAACTATAGGAACAGCAGCCGGAGGCAGGGAAGAGTAAAGCAGCAGGAGGCAGTAGCAGCGGCAGTTTTTTGTTCAGTTTAAAAATGAAAATTTGAGAAGAAATCTAATTTTTAAAAAGTAAACGCACCGGTCCCTGAGCATTGGTATGATTAATTTTCAGTATAAACTGATCATGAACACTAGAGAATTGTTATCTTTAAAGTAAAGAAGTCGAAGGGCGGTCCCTGAGCATTGGCTTAAATACTTTTCATGTTAATCAAATCTTGAAAACTGGAGAATTAATATCTTTAAAGTAAAGAAGTCGAAGGGCGGTCCCTGAGCATTGGTTTGAATACTTTTCATG
>Ga0190274_10000398_pt1 | contig 26849 bp, 24 predicted proteins | sample Popmic531T_FD_133002 | JGI IMG/M metagenome (GOLD analysis project Ga0190274, IMG submission 133002) | Populus adjacent soil microbial communities from riparian zone of Yellowstone River, Montana, USA - 531 T | ecosystem: Environmental > Terrestrial > Soil > Riparian zone | place: USA: Montana... | reverse complement strand
CCGTGCTCGATCAGGTAGCGGTAGCGCTCGTTGGTGTCCTCCGGGGAGGCGAAGCCGGCGTACTGGCGCATCGTCCAGAGCCGGTCCCGGTACATCCCGTCGTGGATGCCGCGGGTGAAGGGGGGCTCTCCGGGAGTTCCGAGGCGCTCTTCGAGGCCCGGCGCGACGTCGTCCTCGGTGTAGAGGCGCTCGATCTCGATCCCGGAGTCGGTGAAGACGCGCTCGTCGTCGGGGCCGACCGCGGGCGCGATCGTGCGGTGGGTCTCCTCAGCCGCGGGTTTGCCGTTACCTGCCATCCCTGCGCAGGATATTGAGACGCCGCGGTCCTACGCGGCGGCGGGGTCCACCCGCCAGGAGTCGAGCAGGTCGCCGAGGGTCCGGGCGAGGGCGATCTCGGCGGTGAATCCCGTCGCCGCGCGCAGGCGCCCGGGGTCGCCGACCAGGGCCGGCGGGTCGGCCGGGCGCTCGAGATCGGGGTCGTGCCACACCTTCACCGGCACGCGCGCCGCGGCCGTCAGCTCCGCCACGAGCTCGGAGATCGTCGCCCCGCGTCCCGAGCAGAGGTTGAAGGTCCCCTGCAGCTCCCGCCGGGAGAGGTCCAGCAGCGCCCGGGCGCCGTCGCGGACGTCGAGGAAGTCACGGACCGCGTCGCCGTTGCCGAGCGCCAGCTCGACCTCGCCATCCCCCCGCTCCGCCTCCGCGATGCGGCGGGCGAAGCCCGGGACGGCAAAGCGCGGCGACTGACCCGGGCCGATCAGGTTGAAGGCGCGGACGACCGCTATCCGCAGGTCCCGGGCGCGGGAGTACTGGCCGCAGACGACCTCCATCGCCGCCTTGCTCGCCCCGTACGGAGTGACCGGCCGCGGCTCCAGGTCCTCCCCGAGCGGCAGTTCACGCTCCTCGCGGACCCCGTACACGTCGGCCGAGGAGAGGCAGAGGACATGGGCGGCCGGCGCCCGCGCGGAGACCGCATCGAGCAGGTTGAGGACGCCGGTCGCGTTGGCCGCGAAGGTCTCGGCCGGTTCCCCCCAGCTGCGCCCAACCGAGGCGACGCCGGCGGCGTTGACGACCAGGTCGGGGGTCACCCCCTCGACACAGGCGGCAACCGACTGCGGGTCGGTCAGGTCACAGGGGACCGCCTCTTCGGTCGGATGCCGCCCTGCCGCGACGGTCCGCAACCCCACCGCTTCCGCGGCGGTGGCGAGATGGCTGCCGATGAAGCCGTCCGCGCCGACGAGCAGCAGCGTCCGCCCCTCGGCCATGTGGCCGCGACGCTAGTCGCCGGCGCCGACCAGGCGCTCGACGCCGGTCTGGTCGATCGTCCGGCGCAGGCCCTCGTCGAGCTCGATCGTCGGCTCCCAGCCGAGCAGGTCGCGGGCGCGGCCGATGTCCGGCTGGCGCTGCTGCGGGTCGTCGGTGGGCAGCGCCTCGTAGACGATCTCCGAGCGCGACTCGGTCACCTCGACCACGGTCTTGGCCAGCTCCAGCAGGGTGAACTCGTTGGGATTGCCGATGTTGACGGGCGTGTGGACATCGGACTCGGCGAGGGCGACGATGCCGCGGATCAGGTCGTCGACGTAACAGAAGCTGCGGGTCTGGCTGCCGTCGCCGAACACGGTGAGCGGGCGGTCCTGCAGCGCCTGGCGCAGGAAGGTCGGGATCGCGCGGCCGTCGTGCGGGCGCATGCGCGGGCCGTAGGTGTTGAAGATGCGGACGATCGCCGTGTCGAGGCCCTGCTGGCGGTGGTAGGCCATGGTCAGCGCCTCGGCGTAGCGCTTCGCCTCGTCGTAGACGCCGCGCGGCCCGATCGGGTTGACGTGGCCCCAGTAGTCCTCCTTCTGCGGGTGGACCTGGGGGTCGCCGTAGACCTCGCTGGTCGAGGCGATCAGGAAGCGGGCGCGCTTGAACTTGGCGACCCCGAGCATGTGGTGGGTGCCGTGCGAGCCGACCTTGAGCGTGTGCAACGGCAGCCTCAGGTAGTCGATCGGGCTGGCCGGCGAGGCCAGGTGGTAGACGAAGTCGACGTCCTCGGGGATGTCGACGAAGCTGGTGATGTCGACGTTGCGGAACTCGAAGCTCTCGTCGCGGATGTGGGCGATGTTCTCCAGCGACCCCGTCTCGAGGTTGTCGAGGCAGATCACCCGGTGCCCCTTTCCGAGCAGGTGCTCGCAGAGGTGGGACCCGAGGAAGCCGGCGCCGCCGGTGACTACGCAGGTGCTCATCGGACCCGATGCTATCGGGGGCGAGGCTCCCGGGTCGCGGCAGCCGACCCCGCAAATTCCGCAGATCCGGGCCGGAGAGTCGTCCAGGCAGGGGGAGAGTCGGGCGCCGCCCATGTATTCGGCTGCCATGCAGATTGCAACGGAAGGCGCACGCAAACGTGCCGCGGTTGAGACGTATGTGGGTAATGAGCCGACCCTGAGGCGCACGGCGCGGCGTTACTCGCTCTGCGAGGACGACGCCGAGGACGCCCTGCAACGCACGCTGGAGATCCTCCTCACCAAGGCGCCCAGCGAGGACCCGCGGGAACTGATCCGCTGGACGCAAACCGTGGTCAAGCACGAGGCCCTGGCCGTGCGGCGCGAACGCGAGCGCATCCTCAGCGGCCCGGCGGCGGTGGCCACCGAGCCCGGGCGCGAGGACTGGGTCGCGCTGCTTCCAAGCCAGTCCGACGGGCCGCCGGAGCGGGCCGAGCGCCACGAGGCGATCGCCCGCAGCCGCGAGGCGCTGCGGACCCTGAAGCCGCAGGAGCTGCGGGCCCTCACCCTGCTGGCCGAGGGCTACACCTACGCCGAGATCGGGGAGATCACCGGCTACAGCCACACGAAAATCAACCGCTGCCTGGCCGAGGGACGCGAGCGGTTTCGCAGCTTCCTCGCCCGCAGCGAGGACGGCGGCCGCTGCGCGGAGATGAGCGTGCTGCTCTCGGCGTTCTGCGACGGCGAGGCGAGCCGCGAGGACGCGGCGGCGGTCCGCGAGCACCTGCGGGCCAGCGTCTCGTGCCGGGCGGCGCTGCGCTCCTACCGGGCGGCGCCGCGCGCCGCGGCGGCACTGGCACCGGTCCTGCCGCTGAGCCGCTCGCTGTTGGAGCGAGCGCATGACGCCTTCGCCGACCTGGCGGCTCGCTTCGGGAACCGTGGCGGCGGGAACGATGCGGTCCTTTCCCAGGCAGCGGTGGGCGGCGGCGCGAGCGGCGGCGGGGTGTTCGCGATGGCGAAGACGGTCGCGCTCTGCATCGGTGTCGCCGGCGGTGGCGCGGCGTGCGTCGCGACCGGCGTCGCCCCTGTGCAGCTCGGCCTCGGCGGTGGGCAACCGAGCCGGCCGGCGCCGGAGCGGATCGGTACCCCCGTCGAACGACCCCGGAAGGTCGAGAGCGATGCGGCCACCGCGGTACCGGCGCGAACCGACAACCCACGGCGAAAGCCCGAGCCCGTCGACGCGGCGCCGCCTCCTCCCACCCCGGACCCCGAACCGGCCCCCACCGAGGCTGCGACCGAATCCGTGCCGGCAGCCGAACCCGAAGGGGTCCCGGTTTCAGAACCGAGCGAAAGCACTTCCGCGCCGGCCGCCGCCGGAAACCCCGCAGGCGAGTTCGGGCCATGAGACTCACCGGCCTGCTCGCGATCCTGGCAACCGCCGTGGCGCTGGCCGTCACGGACCGCGCCGCCGCCGACCTCGTCGACCAGCTCTACCCGATCGATCTGCAGGTCGAGGGCGGGGAGGAGAACTGGCACGCGAACGATCGCTTTCGCCTGGAATGGGAGCGGCCGCCGATCGCGAGCCAGGGCTTCCAGATCACCGCCGTCGCGTATCGCATCCATGGCGCGATGGGAGCGGTCGTGGGTGAAGACCGGCTGAGTGGGGACCGGAATCTGATTTTCCTTCAGGTACCTCCGATCCCCGCCTCCTACACGGCTGAGATTTGGCTGGAGGGACCCGGGGGCAAGCGCGGTCCGTCGGTGAACGCGGCTCTTCGTTACGACCACGCGCGACCCGGTTCCCCGCGGACCGTCGCGCCGGATGGCTGGATCGCGGCGGATACCGCGGCGGTGATCTCGGTCGAGCCTCCAGCGGGTCCGCACCCGGTCTCAGGTCTGCGCGGGTACGCGGTGTCGATCGACCGCGGGGGCGAAAGCTGGCCCTGCGCGGCGCGGGACATGTGCAGCGAGACCGAGATCGACCTCCCCGCGGACCCGGCGGGCGACCGCACCCTCTCGCTCGGAACCCTCCCGGAGGGAATCAGCGTGATCCGCGCCGTCGCCGTGTCGGGTGCCGGGATCCCCTCCGCCGAGGCCGGCAACACCGTCGTCCGGGTCGACGCGACCCGTCCGGAGGTGGGACTGGCCGGGGTGCCGTGGGGCTGGTCAAACGGCCCGGTGGCTCTGGGCGCCGCGGCGACCGACGCCCTTTCGGGCATGGTCCCCGACGGCCCCAACGGACCGTTCACGGCGATCGCCGTCGACGGCGGCGTGCCGCGCACCGAGCGCGGCGATTCCGTGGCGGTCACGGTGACCGGCGAGGGAGTCCACCGGGTGGATGCCTACGCCCGCGACGCCGCCGGAAACGGGGGCGGCCGGCCGGCGCGGACGGCCGCGGTCTCGATCGACGAAAGCCCGCCGCGGTTGACCTTCGCCGCGGTCCAGGACCCGGCCGAGCCGGAGCGGATCGAAGCGAGCGTCGCCGACCCGCTCTCGGGACCCGATCCCGACCGAGGCTCGATCGCCCTGCGCGAGGCGGGCACCTCCCAGCCCTGGCGGGCGCTGCCGACCGAGGTGGCCGCCGATCGCCTCGTCACCCGCTGGGACTCGGACTCCTATCCGGCCGGCGTCTACGAATTCAGGGCGACGGGCTTCGACGCCGCGGGCAACGCGGCCGCGTCGAACCGGCGGGCGAACCACACCCTGATGGCGCTGGTCAATCCCCTCAAGGAGCAGCCCCGGCTGCGGGCCGGCTTCGCCGCTACCCGCCGACCCGATTTCAGGAGGCTGCCGTACGGTCGCAGGACCCTTTACATAGGGCATCTGACGTCGGCGACCGGAGCGCCGCTGGGCCGGCAGACGGTCCGGATCGTCGAGAGCTTCGGCACCGGGGCCGGCGCCGCCGAGCGCTCGACCCAGGTGCTGACGGCAGCCGACGGCAGCTTCTCCGTCCCGCTCCTCCCGGGCCCCAGCCGGCAGGTGGAGGCTGTCTTCCCCGGTACCCGGGCCCTCGGCCGGGCCGAGGCCGGCCGGTCGCAATTGCAGGTGCTCAGCGGAGTGAGCATGGGAGCCTCGGCGAGGACGGCACGGATCGGAGGAGCGCCGGTGCTCTTCAGCGGCCGGGTGGGTCGTCTCGGGGCGCGCCTGCCCGCCGGCGGTCTCCCCGTCGAGCTCCAGTTCAGGGCGCCCCGGGGCGACTGGGCGGAGTTCCGGACCGTGCAGACCGATGCCCGCGGCCGCTTCCGCTACGCCTACGCGTTCAGCGACGACGACAGCCGCGGCGTCCGCTTCCGGTTCCGCGCCTACATAAACGGAGGCGACTGGCCCTACGAGCCAGCCGCCTCCAAAGCGATCTCGGTGACGGGGCGCTGAGCTAGCGCAGGGCGGCGAGCTGGTCGGTGACCTGCTCGACCAGATCCTGGGCGCGCGAGGTCGGCCCGTCGATCGCGCGGCGGACGCGCTGCTCGACCTCGTCGCGGTTGCGCTTCAGCGTGGTCTCGACCGTGCGCTGGCGCCGGCGGGCCTCGCGCTCGACCCGGTTGCGGGTCCTACGAGCCTCGGTGGTCGCCTTGCGGCGGGCGGTGCTGCCGCGACGCTCGGTCCGCTTCAGGGTTTTGCGGGCGCGGGTCCGGTAGGACCTGAGCTGCTTCTCTGCGCTGTCGCGACCGGTCCACGGCTCGATGAGATCGGAGACGCGGTCGCTGACGCCGAGGACGACGCCGACCGGGAGGTCGACGGCCGCCTCGGCGACGGTCTGGACCTGGTTCTTCTCGGCGACGGCGGTCTTGGTCGCCGCGCGTTTGGTCGCCTTGGCGGTGGCGCCGGCCGATTTCTTCGCTTCGGTGGTGGCGCGCTTGGCCTGGGTTTTGGATTTGCTGCCGTTTTTTCTCTCAGCCATCTGGGGGAAACCTTCCTTCGAGTCTTGTATTGCCTGCCTCTGGGGGAACTGCTCTGGGAGTTCGCGAGTGTAGCGAACATATGTTCTTCCGTCGAACACACGTTCCTAACCCATTTTCGGGAGGTGGTTACGCCGGGTCGCCAGCGCGCTGCGCGTCCCGCACGAGCTCCAGTGAAGCGCTCCCCCGGGCGGCCGCCATCGGGTAGCGAGCGTCGAGGCCGAGCAAAGTCTCCGCGAGCGGCAGATCCCCGAATGCAACCTTTCCTCCCGCCTCGCGGACGATCAGCTGCGCCGCAGCCGCGTCCACCGAACGGCAGGAGCGCAGGCTCAGCATCGCGTCGAAGCGCCCGGCTGCGACATAGGCCGCGGTGATCGCGATCGAGCCGATCACCCGCAGGCGGTAGACCCTGCCGCTCAGCGCCTCCAAGGCCGGGAGCGCCCACCCCGGCTCAGCCGACTCGACCCCCACCACTTCCAGCTTGTCGAGCTCGGCCGGCACCGCGATCGGCGCGCCACCGAGCGTCGCCCCGGCGCCGCGCCGGGCGGTGAACTCCTCGTCGGCGCCGAAGTCGTGGACGAAGCCGAACTCGACATCGGCCATCGAGTCGCCGGAGGCGACGGCGATGCTGAGGCTGTGGGAGGGGATCGTGCGGCGGGCGTTGAGCGAGCCGTCGATCGGGTCGATCACGACGCGCGCCGCGCCGCCCGCGCCGAACCCGACCTCGCCCCGCTCCTCGGAAACGGCGACGAAGGAGGCTCCCTGGCCGGCCAACCGATCGAGCTCGGCGAAGACGACGTCCTCGCAGCGGCGGTCGATGACCAGGGTGCGGTCGCCACCCTCGCCGACCCCCTCGTAGACCGTGCGCTCCTCGCTGCCGGGGGTGGCGGCGAAGATCTCGCGCTGCGCCGCCACGATGCGGCGGCAGATCCCCGGCCAATCCGCAGAGAGGACGTCCATCGGCCGGATGCTAGTGATCCGCTCCGGAGGTCCGGACGACTCGCCGGGCGCGCTAGCGTTGGGCGATGCGCGAGGAGCGGACGATGGCGGCGTTGGATGCGGACGGGCGGGAGCGGGCGATCGCCCACGAGGAGGGTCCGCTGCTGGTCCTGGGGGCGGCCGGAACCGGCAAGACCGAGCTGCTGGCACGCCGTCTGGCGCGGTTGGCCGAGCAGGAGGTCGCGCCCGAGCGGGTCCTCGTGATCGGCTCGACCCGCGCCACTGCCCGCCGCCTGCGCGAACGGGCGGAGGCGCTGCTGGAGGGCCCCTACGAGGAGCTCTGGGTCGGCAGCTGGGATGCGATCGGCGAGCGCCTCCTGCGCGAGCACGCCGAGGCGGCCGGGCTCGACCCGTTCTTCGACGTGCTCGGCCCGGCCGAGCGACTGGCGATGCTGCTCGACCGGCTCGACGAGCTTCCCCTTCGCCGCCACGAGATCCGCGGCAACCCGGCCGGGCTGCTGGCCCGGTTGCTGGCCCGAATCGACGCGCTGAAGGCGGAACGGGTCGGGGCGACCCGGCTCGAGCAGCGGGCCCGGGAGGAGCGGCAGGAGGCCGGTGACGAGGCGGCGACCGAGGCGGCGGATCGCGAGCTCGAGTTCGCCGAGCTCTACGCGACCCACGACCGCATCCTCGCCGCCGCCGGCAGCCTCGATCGGGGCGACGTCTTCCTTGCCCTCGACTGCCTGCTGGCCGAGCGCCCCGACGTCCGCGCCCGGATCGCCCGGCGCTTCCAGCACCTGATGGTCGACGAGCTGGAGGAGGCGACCCCGGCGCAGCGGGCGATCCTGGCGGCCCTGGCCGCCGACAACCCGAACCACCTCTACGCGCTGGAGGTCGACGACGCCTCCGGCGCCTGGTTCCGGGACCTCCATCCCGAAGGCGACGTGGTGGCGCTGGAGCGGCGATTCAGGAATCCCGCCGTGCGGTTCTGGAGCTGTGCCAACGAAAGAGCCCAGGCGCAGGCGGTCGCCCGCGAGGTCGAGCACCTGCTCGCCGGCGGCTCCGACCCGGAGAAGATTTGCGTGCTCGTCGCCGAGCCCGGGAAGAGCGGCGGCGCCGTGGCGGCTGCCATGGAGGAGCGCGGCATCCCGTTCCACCTCTCCGGCCCGCTCGCCCTCTTCCAACGGCCGGAGGTGCGCGACGCGCTCGCCTGGCTGCGCGTCCTCGCCGACCCCGACGATTCGGCGGCGGCGGCGCGGGCCCTGACCCGGCCGCCTGTCGAGCTGCGCTCCGGCGACCTGGCGCGGCTGACGACGATCGCCCGCCGCCGTAAGCAGGACATGGTCGCCGCCTGCGAGGCGGCGCTCGACAGTCCCCAGTTCCAGCCCGAGGCGCGGGAGCGGATACAGGCCTTCCTGAAGCTCTACAACGCCGCCTCGGCTGCCCTGGAGGAGCGCCGCGCCGACGTCTTCGTGCGCCGCCTGATCGAGCGGGTCGGGCTGCGGCGCCAGCGGCTCTTCGCCGCCCAGCCGGAGGTCGCCGAGCGCCTGCTCGGGCTCTCGCGGCTGGCCGAGCTGGCAACCGCCTGGGCGCGGCGCGAGCCGCACGGTTCGACCCGCGGCTTCGTCGCCTACCTGAGCGCCGTCGCCGAGGCCGGCGTCGAGCCGGCGGGGGGCGAGGAGCCGCCGGCACCGGCGTCCGTGCAGGGGATGTCGGTGGACGCGGTCAAGGGGCTCGGCTTCGACTACGTCTTCGTGCTCGGGCTTGAGGGGGACGCGGACTGGGAGCGGATCGGCTGGCCGGCGCGAACCGGCCTCGTGCTCTCCCGCGTCGAGCGCGGTGAGCAGGGCGAGGCGCGCCCGTCGCGCTTCTACGGCGAGGCGCTGGCGGCGGCCGGGGCCGAGGAGGAGGCGCACGGCGAGGAGCTGTTCGGACCCGCCGAGGGGCTGCACGCGACCTACCGAAACCTGCGCGAGCAGGTGCTCGAGGCTTCCTGGCGGGCGGGCCGCGAGCTTTCCGAGCCGCGGCTCGACACCGCGATCGACGTCAACCGGGCGATCTCCCGCTACCTGGAGCTGCTGAAGCTGGCGGCGCTGGCGCAGCGACCGGGCGACGAGACGACGGCGGAGGCGATCGAGGCGGTCAACGGGCTGCTGCGCCAGGTCGCGACCCCCGAGCAGCAGGCCGAGCTCGACGCCTCCTCGCTCGACTCCTACCTGCTCGACTCCGAGGGGGAGCGCGGTCGCCGGCGCGACCTGATCGCCGCCCGCGAGGAGCCCTCGCTGGCCTCGTTCCTGCCGCGTCGCGGCGACGGGCGCCTCAGCCTCTCGGCCTCCGACCTCAGCCTCTACCTCACCTGCCCGCTCAAGTACAAGTTCGCCCGCGTCTTCGGCATCCCCCAGGAGCCGACGATCAACCAGCGCTTCGGGATCCTCATCCACAACGTCCTGGAGCGGTTCCACAAGGAGCCGCCGGAGAGCGACGAGGAAGGGCTGGGCCAGCTCAACTACCTGTTCGAGACCGGCTGGCGCCGCACCGGCTTCGGGTCGAGCGACGACGAGCTGCAGTTCCGCGACCGCGCCCGCGAGGCGTTGCGGCTCTACTGGGAGCGCGAGCGCGTCGCCGAGGGCGAACCGGTCTGGCTGGAGAAGAAGTTCGACATCGAGGTCGGCGAACACCACGTGCGCGGTCGGGTCGACCGGGTCGACCGGCTGCCCGACGGCGACTACGAGGTGATCGACTACAAGACCGGGGAACGCAAGACCGCGGCCGAGCTGGAGAGCGACCTGCAGCTGGCGCTGTACAGGCTCGCGGCCCGCGAGGCCTGGGACGTCGAGGCCGCCTTCGGCAGCTACTACTACGTGCTCGACGCCGACAAGGTGGCCGCGCCGATCCGGCCCGACGACGCCGAGCGAGTCGAGCGCACCGTGCTCCAAGTCGGCGAGGGGATCGTCGGCCAGGACTTCGAGCCCCGCCCCTCCCCGACCGTGTGCAGCTGGTGCGACTACCGCCTCATCTGTCCCGCCGCCGAGTCTTGACGCTCAGAACTGGGTCGCACCGATGACTACGATCATCGTCCCGATCAGCCCGCCCCCAACCTGAATCAGCGTTCGCTGCAACGCGCCGAGGGCGGCGTTGGTGGCTTGGATCTCCCCGCGAAGCTCGGCAATGGAGTCCCGTACCTCCGTGCGGAAATCGGAGATCGACGATTCGAGCCGATCGAAGCGTTTAGCCATTGCCCGGAGGCGCTGGTCGGTGCTGCTCTCTTCCATGACGTGCATTGTCGCACCGTAATCTGTTGTCTGCATACGAGACAACGCCCGAATGTGCCAACTGGGTGATTTCTCCCATACGGAAGACACGCAAGCGGGGGCTCTGCGAGTTTCAGCCTTGGTCGCCGCCGCGCTGCTGGAGGAAGCGCTGGAACTCGCGGGCGATGCTGTCCGCCGAGGGGACCTCGTCCCCCTCGCTGGTCAGGAGGTCGACCTGTTCGGCCTCGATCCGGGCGACCAGCTCCTCGATCTCCGGGCTGGCGGCGACGGCGCGGGTGATCTGCTCTTCGTAGTCGGTCGTTTCCTCCTCCAGCGCAGAGGCCTCGACGGCGATCCCGGTCAGGCCCTCGAGCCGGCGCAGCAGGGCCAGCGCCGCCTTCGGGTTGGGGATCGCGGCGACGTAGTGGGGCACCGCCGCCCAGAGGGAGACCGAGTCCATGCCGGCTTGCCGGCAGAGGTCGTGGATGACGCCGACGATCCCGGTCGGGCCCTCGTAGTTGGAGCGCTCGAATTCGAGCTCTTCGACCATCTGGCGATCGGAGGCGAGGCCGGTGATCGGCACCGGCAGCGTGTGGGAGACCTCGGCGATCAGCGCCCCCAGGGTGATCACCCGCTCGACCCCGAGCGCGTCGGCGGCGGTCGCGATCGACTCCGAGAAGGTGCGCCAGCGCAGGTTCGGCTCGGTGCCGTCGAGCAGGACGAGGTCGCGGTCGGCCCCGGGCACCCGGACGGCGATCAGGTTGTTGGCCGGCCAGTCGAGCCGCCGCGTTTGGCCTTCGTCCATGCTGATCGCCGGCCTCGTCGTCTGGAAGTCGAAGTAGTCCTCGGGGTCGACCCTCGCGATCAGCTCCGAGTCGAACGAGGAGGCGATCGCGGCGAGCGCCGTCGACGCCGCCGCGGCGGCGTCGTTCCAGCCCCGGAAGGCACAGACCAGCAGGGGAGACCGCAGATGCGGCAAATCGCCTTGCCAGGTGAGCGAATCCACGCTTTGAGCGTAGACGATGGGAACGGGCCAACTACCTAAATTTGCGTGGAGCGAGCCCGCCGGACGAGTTGGAGCGCCATGAAGAGGGCGAGCGCCGCGAAGGCCAGCCGCAGCGCTCGTTCGGAGACCTGGTTGGAGACCCAGACACCGACCAGGACGCCGAGCGGCGAGAGGGCGCCGATCGTCAGTGCCTCGCGGACCCGGACGTTGCCGTAGGAGTTCTGGCGGTAGGCGCCGACCAAGGCGACGATGACGATCGTCAGCAGGGAGGTCGCCTCGGCCTCGACCTGGCCGAAGTCGAGGAAGATCGTCATCGCGGGCACGAAGAGGACGCCGCCGCCGACGCCGACCAGGCCCCCGGCGAGGCCCCCCGCGATGGCAATCAGGGCCACCAGGAGCTCGTTCATTTGAGGATCAGCTCGATCGCGATCGCGACCAGCAGGGCCGCGAAGAGGTAGGAGACGGCGCGCTGGGGGATCCGCTGCTGGATCGCGGTGCCGAGCACGACGCCGAGCACCGCGGGGACCGCCAGGAGCAACCCGGTGTCGATGTGGACGTTGCCGTAGATGCCACCCTGGGCGAGCGCACCGAGCAGGCCGATGAGGACGATCGCGGCGAGGCTGGTGCCGGTTGCGAGGCGCTCGCCGTAGCCGAACCAGAGGATCAGGAGCGGCACGATCACGGTGCCGCCGCCGACCCCGAAGAGGCCGCTGAAGGCGCCGGCGAGGGTACCGATCGCCGCCAGCTTCAGGGCCTGGTGCGAGGGCATCGACCCGGCGGGCGGCATGCGGCGATACTAGATGCCGTGCCGCGCGAAAAGGAGACGGGAGAAGCCGCCCGGGCCGCGCTCGAGCCGCTGCGCGCCGATCCCGCCCGGAGCGCGATCCTCACCGACGTCGACGGCACCCTGGCGCCGATCGTCGAGCGGGCCGAGGAAGCCGCGGTGCCGGCGCGGGCGCGCCAGGCCCTGGCGCGGTTGAGCGAGCGCTACGGGCTGATCGGCTGTATCTCGGGGCGGCAGGCGGTGGAGGCGCGACGGCTGGTCGGGCTCGACGCCATCGCCTACGCCGGCAACCACGGGTTGGAGTTGCTGCTGCCCGGCGACGAGGAGCCGCGGCCGGATCCCTCGCTGGCGGGTCGCGAGCGAACGGCCGCCGAGTTCCTGGCGACCCTCGACCCGGACGCGCTCCCCGCCGCCGGGCTGCGCCGGGAGGACAAGGGCCCGATCCAGGCGCTGCACTGGCGTGGCGCCGCGGACGAGGCGGCGGCCGAGGGCCACGCGCACGAGATCGCCGCCGACGCGGGCCAGGCGGGGCTGGAACCGCGCTGGGGGCGCAAGGTGCTGGAGCTGCGGCCGCCGGGAGGCGGCGGCAAGGACGCAGCGGTGGCGGCGCTGCTCGCCATGGACGGCGTCGATCGAACCGCCTACGCCGGCGACGACCGCACCGACCTCGACGCCTTCCGGCGCCTGCGCGAGCTGCGCGAGGCGGGCGAGCTCTCCGCCGCGGTCTGCGTCGGCGTCGCTTCGGCGGAGGCGCCGGCCGAGCTGCGCGAGGACTCGGACCTCCTCGTCGACGGCCCGGAGGGTTGGCTGGCGATCCTCGAGTGGCTGGCTGGGTAACCCGTGCCCTACACCGACCTGCTCCGGGTCACCGTCTTCATCGCCGCCGCCGAGGCGACCGCGCTGGGCGCGATCACGGCGATCGGCGCCAACCGCACCGGCGAAGAGGCGATCATCCTCGTCGCCGCCGCCTGGTGGCTGGCCGCAGTGGCGATCGGCTTGCACCTCGGCCGGCCCGGCCGGGCAGCTGAAGACATGCGAGCGGCCCTGGCCCGCGCCCGCACCGCCACCTCGCTGCCGCCGGAGAGCCCGGCCCGGATCGTCGCCGGGCGCCTCTGGCCGATCGGCGTCACGGCGATCCTCGCCGGCGTGCTCGGGCTCTTCTTCCCCGGCGTCGCCCTGGTCGGAGCGGGCTACGCCCTGATCGTCTCGCTCGCCTGGCACACCCGCGAGGCGGCCGTGCTCGCGGTCGAGCAGCGCGACGGCGTCCGCTTCTACGTCGTGCCGAACTCGGCGCTGCGACCGATCGAACTGGTCCGCACGCCGGGCCTGCGCAGCGACCCGCTCGGGCGGGTCTAGCCGAGCAGTTTCGAGAACTCGCGCCAGCCGCGGGTGTTGGCCACGTCGGCTTTCGTCAGCCAGGCGCGGCGCGCGGTGGCGACCGCGTAGGCCATGTTGTCGAGCGTGTCGACGCCGTGGGCGTCGGTGTTGAGAACGATCTTGACCCCGGCGTCGACGGCGAGGCGGGCGTGGCGGTCGGAGAGGTCGCGGCGGTTGGGGTTGCCGTTGATCTCGATCATCGTGCCGGTGCGGGCCGCGGCGGTGGCGACTGCCTCGACGTCGATTCCGTAGGGCTCGCGGCGACCGATCAGCCGCCCGGTCAGGTGGCCGATGCAGTCGACCTGCGGGTTCTCGATCGCCGCCAGCACCCGCTCGGTCATCTCCGCTTCGTCGATCGAGAACGAGGTGTGGACGCTGGCGACGACCCAATCCAGGGCCTCGACCAGGTCGTCGGGGTAGTCGAGCGAGCCGTCGAGGCCGATGTTGATCTCCGAGCCGGCGAGCAGGCGGAAACCCCTTTGGCCACTGTCCTTGTTCCAGGCGCGGACCTCCTCGATCCGCTCCCAGAGCCGCTCCGGGGTGACGTGGTCGCCGAAGCCATGGCTGGCCGAGTGGTCGGTGATGGCCATGTAGGCGTAGCCGCGCTCGCGGCCGGCCTCGGCCATCTCCTCGAGCGTGTTGCGGCCGTCGGAGAGGGTGGTGTGGGAGTGCAGGTCGCCCTTGACGTCGCCGAGCTCGATCAGCTCCGGCAGCCTGCCTTCGCGCGCGGCCTTCAGCTCGCCGCGGCCCTCCCGTAGCTCCGGCTCTATATACGTGTAGCCGAGGCGCGCGTAGACGGCCTCCTCGGTTTCGCAGAGCTCGACCTCGCCGCTCTCGGTCTCGGTGACCCCGTGCTCGGAGACGGAGAAGCCCCGCGCCACCGCCTCTTCGCGCAGCTGCACGTTGTGGGCCTGGGAGCCGGTGAAGTGCTGCAGCAGGTTGCCGAAGGCGGCGGGCGGGACGATCCGCAGGTCAACCGAGATGCCGTTGTGGGTCTGGGCGCGCACCCCGCTCGCGCTCGGCGTGCCCGCGGAGGCGATCAGCGGGTGGGATGCCAGGTGCTCGGCGAGCGCCGCCGGCTCGTCGGCCGTGGCGATCAGGTCGATGTCCTTGCAGGTCTCGGCCCAGCGCCGCACCGAGCCGGCCACCTCGACCCGGTTGGCGGCGGGATGCTCGCGCAGCGCCGCCGCCAGCTCGGCGGCGATCGGGCGGACCTTGGAGAGCAGCAGCCGGCCCGGCCCCTCGCCGGGCTCGCCGAGCCGCTCGAGCGAGGCGAGCACGTTCTCCTCGACTTTCGGGCCGAGCCCTTTGACCTCGCGAATCCGTTCCGATTCGGCCGCGGCCTTCAGATCCTCCATCGAGGAGATCTCGAGCTCGTCGTAGAGGAGGCGCGCCGTTTTCGCGCCCAGGCCGGGGACGCGGGTCACCTCGATCAGGGTGGGCGGGAACTTCGCCTTCAGCTTGACGGCGGCGGGGATCTCGCCGGTCTCCAGCAGCGCCTCGATCTTTTCGGCGAGCGTCTTGCCGACCCCGGGGATCTCGGTGGCGCGGCCCGCGGCGGCGAGCTCGGCGACCGAGACCGGGCTCTCGCGGATCGCCGCCGCTGCCGTGCTGTAAGCCTGCACCCGGTATCTGACCGCGCCGTCGAGCTCGTACAGGGTCCCCAGCTCGTCCAGCGCGGCGGCGATCTCGGCGTTGGTCATAGAGTCGGAAGGATGCCTGACGCGTGGCTGGTCCTGCCGACTTACAACGAGGCGGAGAACATCGAGGCGTTCGTCGAGGCGGCGCGGGCCAAGCTGCCGGGCTCCGCCCGGGTGCTGATCGTCGACGACAGCTCGCCCGACGGGACCGGCGGCATCGCCGATCGCCTCGCGGCGCGCCACGAGAACGTCGCGGTCCTGCACCGCCCTCGCAAGGAAGGCCTCGGCGCCGCCTACATCGCCGGCTTCCGCCGGGCGCTCGGCGCCGGCGCCGAGCTGGTCCTGGAGATGGACTCGGACTTCTCACACGATCCCGCCTACCTCCCGAGGCTCCTCGAGGCCGCGGATCGTGCCGACCTGGTGCTCGGATCGCGTTACGTGCCCGGGGGCGGCATCAGCGACTGGGGGCCGCTTCGCAAAGCGATCAGCCGCGGCGGCAGCACCTACGCACGGCTCGTGCTCGGGCTCGGCGTCCGCGACCTGACCGGCGGCTTCAAGTGCTTCCGCCGCGAGGTGCTGGAGGCGATCGACCTCGACTCGGTCCAAGCCCGCGGCTACGCCTTCCAGGTCGAGATGACCTACCGGGCGATCGAGGCGGGCTTCAAGGTGGTCGAGGTGCCGATCGTGTTTCGCGATCGCCGGGCCGGGGACTCCAAGATGGATCGCGCGATCGTCGCCGAGGCGGTCTGGCGGGTGCCGCTTCTGAGGATCCGGAAGAATGGCTGAAATACCTAAAACCGGATCGGAAAAAGGGCGCTATACTTTCTGAAGTATTGACCTGCTAAACCTCGATTTGGGAGATCGATAGCCAGTGACCGGGAAACTGACCGACGTAACCGACGCCACCTTCAAAGCCGACGTCCTCGATGCCGACGGGCCGGTGCTCGTCGACTTCTGGGCTCCTTGGTGCGGGCCGTGCCGCGTCGTCCACCCGGTCCTCGAGGAGATCGACGCCGAGCGTGACGACCTCAAGATCGTCTCGATCAACGTCGACGAGAACCAGCAGACGGCGGCCAACTACGACGTGCTCTCGATCCCGACGATGATCCTCTTCAAGGACGGGGCGATTGCCAAGAAAGTCGTCGGGGCGATGCCGAAGCGCCGCCTCGAGGCCGAGCTGGAGCCGGCGCTCGCCTAGCGCGGCGCCGCTCCCTTCAGCGACATGCCGTTCGTCCACGTCCACTGGTACGAGGGCCGCTCCGACGAGCAGAAGGCGGAGATCGCGAAGCGGATCGAAGCGGCGCTGGTCGAGGTGGCCGGCGTCACCCCCGAGCACTGCTGGGTGAAGTTCTCGGACTCGAAGAAAACCGACTTGATCATCGGCGAAGCGGCTGACTGACGCGCGCGCCGAGGGAGGGTCTGGTCACCCGCCGGGCGAATTTGTCGCGCACCCTTCGGGTGCGCGACTGAATTCACGCGGGGGAGTACCGACAGGCCTCCCTCGCTATGGGCTCCGTCCCTCGGTCCCTCAGGCGCGGCTGACTGAGATCGTCAGCTCGCGGCCGTCGATCTTGGCGCTGCTGCCGTCGGCGGCGACGTCGTAGCCGACCGCCGTGGCGAGTACCTCCCCGGCGAGGTACTGCTCGTGGGCGCGGGCGGCGGCGAGCAGCTCCTCGTCGCCGGCGAGTGAGAGCTGGATGCGGTCGGTGATCTCCAGGCCGGCGTCTTTGCGGGCGATCTGGACGGCGTGGACGATCTCGCGGGCGAGGCCCTCGCGGCGCAGCTCGTCGTCGAGCTCGAGCTGCAGCGCGACCGCGTGGCCGGCTTCGGCTTCGACCTCGTAGCCCTCGAGCGGCTGCAGGGCGAGGGTCACCTCGTCGGGGCCGAGCGTGTGCTCGTCGCCCTCGACGTTGATCCCGACCTCCCCCCCGTTGGCCATCACCTGGGCGACGTGGGCGGCGTCGAGCGCCTCGATCGCGGCGGCGACCTGAGGCATCCGCTTGCCGAAGCGGGGCCCGAGCGAGCGGTAGTTCGGCTTTGCCGTGTAGCTGACCAGCTCGCTCTCATCGCTGACGAAGTCGAGCTCCTTGACGTTGAGCTCGGCGGTCACCAGCTCGGCACGAGCTTCGATCGCGATCCGCTCGGCCTCGTTGGCGACGATCACCGCGCGGCGCAGCGGCTGGCGCACCTTTGCCTTCGCTCGAGCGCGGGCGGCCCGCCCCAGCTCGACCGTCAGCCGGGCCGCTTCCATTCCGGCCTGCACCTCGGGGTCGATGAGGGTTTTGTCGGGCTCCGGGTAGTCGCGCAGGTGCACCGAGTCGGGGAGATCGCCGGTCTCGCCAGTGGCTCCCCCGGCCAGATTGGCGTGGATCTCCTCCGCGAGGAAGGGAACGAAAGGCGCGAGTAGGGCAGCGGTCTCCAGCAGGCAGTGGCGCAGGGTCGCGAAGGCGGCGCGGTCGCCGTCCCAGAAGCGGCGGCGCGAAAGGCGCACGTACCAGTTGGAGAGGTCCTCGACGAAATCGGCGATCGTCCGGCCGGCCGTGGTGCAGTCGAACTCGTCCATTCGCTCGCGCACCGTCCACACGGTGACCTGCAGCTTCGACAGCGCCCAGCGATCGAGGTCGGTGGCGGGCTCGGGCGCGCCGCGGAAGTCCTCCGGGCCGAGGTCCTCGGCGTTCGCGTACAGCACCCAGAACGAGTACGTGTTCCAGAGCGTGAGCAGGAACTGGCGCACCGACTCGCCGACCGTCTCGACCGAGAAGCGGTACCCGGACCAGGGCTGCTGCGAGGTCAGGTAGTACCAGCGGAAGGCGTCGGCGCCGTGGGCGTCGATCACGTCCCAGGGCTCGACCACGTTGCCGCGGCTCTTCGACATCTTCTGGCCCTCGGGGTCCTGGATGTGGCCGAGGCAGACGCAGTTGCGGTAACTGCTGGTGCCGAAGAGCAGCGCCGACTCGGCGAGCAGCGTGTAGAACCAGCCACGGGTCTGGTCGATCGCCTCGCAGATGAAGTCGGCCGGGAAGCGCTCTTCGAACTCCGCCTCGTTCTCGAACGGGTAGTGGAACTGGGCGAAGGGCATCGCGCCGCTGTCGTACCAGGTGTCGATCACCGACTCGACCCGGCGCATCTCGCTCCCGCAGCGCTCGCACTCGACCGTCACCGCGTCGATGAAAGGGCGGTGCAGGTCCTCCGGGACCTCGCCGCGCGAGCGCTCCCGCAGCTCGGCGACCGAGCCGGCGCAGAAGCGGCCGTCGCAACCCTCGCCCGTGCACTCCCAGATCGGCAGCGGCGTCCCCCAGTAGCGGTCGCGCGAGAGCGCCCAGTCGACGTTGTTCTCCAGCCATTTGCCGAAGCGGCCGTGCTTGATGTGCTCGGGGTGCCAGCCGATCTGCTCGTTGTCGGCGAGCAGCCGGTCGCGGGCCTGCGAGGTGGCGATGTACCAGCTCGACTTCGCGTAGTAGAGAAGCGGCGTGCCGCAGCGCCAGCAGTGCGGGTAGGCGTGCTCGTAGACCTGGGCGCGGAAGAGCAGGCCGCGGCGCTCGAGGTCGGCGATCAGCGCCGCGGTCGTCTCGGGATCCTTGACGAAGCGGCCCTCGAAGCCGACCACTCCGTCGTCGAACTTGCCGTCGAGCGCGACCGGGTTGTAGAGGCTCGCGTGCACGGTCGGGTCGAAGAGGCCGTTGGCGGCGGCGACCGTATAGTCGTCTTCGCCGAAGGCGGGCGCGATGTGGACGAGGCCGGTGCCGTCCTCGGTGGTGACGAAGTCGCCGGCGAGGACGCGGAAGGCGTTCTGCGGGCCGCCGTCGGCGAGCTCGAAGACCGGCCCGCGGTAGCGGCGGCCGACCAGCTCGGAGCCAGGGATGCGGTCGGCGATCCGGGCCTCCTCGCCGAGCACCCTCTCGACCAGCGGCTCGGCCAGGATCAGGGTCTCCTCGCCGACTTGCGCTCGCACGTAGGTGACCCGAGGCGCGACTGCGACGGCGACGTTGCCGGGGAGGGTCCACGGGGTCGTCGTCCAGACCAGGAGCGAGTCGCCGGTCTCGCCGCCCTCCTCGTCGAGCAGCGGGAAGCGCACATATATGGAGGGGTCCTCGACGTCCTTATATCCCTGCGCGACCTCGTGCGAGGAGAGCGCGGTGCCGCAGCGGGGGCAGTAGGGGACGACCTTGTGGCCCTCGTAGAGGCGGTCGGCGTCCCAGAGCCGGCGCAGCGACCACCAGACCGACTCGATGTAGTCGTCCTCGAGCGTCACGTAGGGGTCGTCGAGGTCGATCCAGAAGCCGATCCGCTCGGTCAGCCGGTTCCACTCCTCGACGTACTCGAAGACCGACTCGCGGCAGCGGCGGTTGAACTCGGCGATCCCGAACTCCTCGATCTCCTGCTTGGAGGAGATCCCGAGCTGTTTTTCGACCTCGAGCTCGACCGGCAGCCCGTGGCAGTCCCAGCCCGCCTTGCGCGGCACCCGGTACCCGCACATCGTCTTGTAGCGCGGGTAGACGTCCTTGAAGACGCGGGCGAGGACGTGGTGGGAGCCCGGGCGACCGTTGGCGGTCGGCGGGCCCTCGTAGAAGCTCCAGACCTCGGCCCCCTCGCGGTTGGCGAGCGAGCGGGCGAAGACGTCGCCCTCGCGCCAGCGCGCCAGCACCCGCTCCTCCAGCTCGGGGAAGGACTGCTTCGGGTCGACTGGACTGAATCCCGGCATGAGCGGGTGATTCTAGGAGCGGAGGCCGGCCGGACGAGTGCGGGATACGCTCAGCGGCCCATGGGCTCCTACGACCTCAACGGCAAGGTCGCGCTGGTCACCGGCGCGGCCCGCGGGATCGGCTTCGAGACGGCGCGCCAGATGCACCTGCGCGGCGCCTCGGTGGCGGTGCTCGACCTCGACGCCGGCGAGGCGCGCGAGGCGGCCGAGCGGATCGGCCCGCGGGCGATCGGGATCGGCGCGGACGTCACCGACGAGGGAGCCGTGATGGCCGCCGTCGCCGAGGTGGTGGAGAAGCTCGGCGGGCTCGACGTCGCCGTCGCCAACGCGGGCATCGCGCCGCCGACGGTGACGACGGCGCGGACGATGCCCGCCGAGGAGTGGAGGCGGGTGCTCGACGTCAACCTGATCGGCGCCTGGCACACCGCCCGGGCGGCGCTGCCGCAGGTCTCCGAGCGGCGTGGCCAGCTCGTCTTCATCGGCTCCATCTACAGCTTCGCCAACGGCCTCCTCGCCAGCCCCTACGCGGTATCGAAGGCGGGGGTCGAGGCGTTGGGGCGGGCGCTGCGGGCAGAGCTCAGCCCATTCGGGGCGAGCGCCAGCGTCGTCTACTTCGGCTGGGTGGAAACCGACCTTGTCCGCGACTCGCTCGACCGCGGGGACGGCGGCCGCGGGGCACGGATGCTGGGTGAAATCCTGCCGGCCTTCCTGCTCAAACGGATTTCGCCCGAGCAGGCCGGCGCGACCCTCGTGCGGGCGGTCGAGGAGCGGGCCCCGCGGGCCTTCGCCCCCGGTGTCTGGCGCTACCTCTCGGCGCTGCGCGGGCTGCTCAACCCGCTGCTCGACCGCCGCGTCGACCGCGATGCGAACGTCGCCGGCCTCGTGCGGGAGGCCGAGGAGGCGGCGAAGCAGCGCTCCGCCTGAGCGGCGGCGCCGGTACGCTCCCCGGCCGATGCCCCTCTTCGACCTCAACGGAAAGGTCGCGCTGGTCACCGGCGCGGCCCGCGGGATCGGCTTCGAGACGGCGCGGCAGATGCACCTGCGCGGCGCCTCGGTGGCGGTGCTCGACCTCGACGCCGGCGAGGCGCGCGAGGCGGCCGAGCGGATCGGCCCGCGGGCGATCGGGATCGGCGCGGACGTCACCGACCACGGCGCGATGCAGGCCGCGGTGGCTGAGGTGGTCGAGAAGTTCGGTGGGCTCGACGTCGCCGTCGCCAACGCCGGGATCGCCCAGAAGAGCTTCTCGACCGTGCGGGGGATCTCCGGCGAGGAATGGGAGCGCGTCTTCGATGTCGACATGCTCGGCGTCTGGCGCACGGCGCGGGCGGCGTTGCCGCAGATCGTCGAGCGCCAGGGGCAGGTGGTCGTGATCTCCTCCGTCTACGCCTTCGCGAACGGCATGGGCAACAGCCCCTACGCGGTCGCCAAGGCGGGCGTCGAGTCGCTCGGCCGCGCGCTGCGGATCGAGTTGGCGCCGCACGGGGCGAGCGCCACCGTCGCCTACTTCGGATGGGTCGACACCAAACTCGTCCAGGACGCCTTCGCCCAGGAGGACGGGGGACGGGTCAGGGAACTGAGCCCCGACTTCCTGCTGAAGCGGATCACTCCCGACGAGGCGGGCGCGGCCCTGGTCCGCGGCATCGAGGAACGCGCCCCGCGCGTCTTCGCGCCGAAGTGGTGGCGCTACGTCTCCGCCCTGCGCGGGGTGATCAACCCGCTGCTCGACCGCCGCATGGAGAGCGACGCCAAGACCCAGGCGCTGATCCGCGACATCGACGCGAAAACGGTCGACGCGAGCAGTCGCTGAGAGTCCCCTTAAACCTTCAGCGCGCGGCGCTTCTCGTACTCGGCGCGCTGCACGTGATCGTAAAGGGTCTCCGGAGCGATGTCAGCTTCGTTCGGCCACGCAATCGTTGGGCCGTCGATGAAGAGCTTGCGGAAGAAAGCGACATCCCGCAGAGGCTCAAAGACCCCTCCGAGCTCGAGCAGGTAGGAAAGGTCCACATCGGCCGCGAGTCCATCCGCGAACCGGAGGTGAACCTCGTAGCCATCCAGTGGAACTGCTTCGACAAGTTTCGGTGGCAGAACGAGCATCACTCGATGGTAGCCATTCAGCGGAGAGGATCGATCGGCTCCAACGGCTTGTGGCTCCGCGCCCGCTCCCAGTTGGCCAGTAGCTCAGCTTCGTGCAGCCGCGCCCATCGCTGCACCATTCGCTCTACGCGGGGCGGCAGCACCCCTGCAATGCAAACGAGGTTCGCTACCTCGAATGATGCTTCCTCTCCCGCATACTCCGCGTGGAAATGCGGCCTTCCGGGATGGAAATCCTCGTTGAAGAACATCCTTATGGTGACGCCAAAGAAACTGCTCACTCGGGGCATGGGGAGGGTTGACGCCGCTCCAGCACCAGATCGAGGAGCCGCTTGGGGTCGACTTCGCGGTAGGAGCCGGGCTCGTCCTCATCCTTGATCTCATCCGGCCAGATGTAGACGAACGCCCTGCCTTCCTTGTCCAGGTGGAGGTACCGGCGGGTTTCGATGTGCTTGTAGGCATGGAGTCGCAGGCCGCTCTCAAGCTCGACTTCGAACATCCACATGAACTCGTCGACGTGCTCGGCGGCGAGCTCGAGGAGTGGCCCCCACTCCGGTTCGTCGTACTGGGAGGTCATCACGCCGCGGACGGTGCGATCGCTGGTGAAGATCATCGGGCGATGCTCGCCGACAGGATGTGCCGTTACCAGACGCGACCGTGCCTAATGTGACGCGGAACTGTCAGACCTTCGTGTCAGGCGCGGGTCAGCCGCTCCAGCAGGCAGATCACCGACTCGTAGGGCTCGCCGGTGGCGCGCTCGAGGCCGATCTCGCAGGTGCGGTTGTTGGAGAGCCGGGCGTCGAAGGAGCGGCCGGCGAGCTCGGCGGCCTGCGGGGACGTGGCGGACCGGGTCAGCTCCGGGTGGGAGATGCCGCGGTCGCCGGCGAAGCCGCAGCAGCTGGCCGAGGGGGCGACGTAGACATCGTCGGCAAGGGCGCCGGCGAGCGACTCGAGCCGGTGGGCGAGGCCCATATGGCGGGTCGCGCAGGTCGGGTGCACCGTCGCTGAGCCGACCCGCTCCTCGACCCCCAGCCAAGGGAGCAGGCGGTCGTGGGCCCAGCTGACCGAGTCGAGGATCTCCAGGTTCCCGAGCCGCTCCTCGTTCTCCTCGGAGAGGACCCCGGCGCCGGGCTCGGCGACCGCGGCGGTGCAGGAGGCGGCATCGACGACGATCGGCAACGCCCCTTCTCCGCTCCAGCCCCAGAGGCGCTCGACCATCTCGTTCGCCTTGTGCGCATGCGCCGCGCCGAAGCCTTTCGAGCTCCAGGGCAGGCCGCAGCAGCTTCCGGCCACGTCTTCGGGGATCCAGACGGGCAGCCCGGCCCGCCCCGAGACCTCGACCAGCGCCTCGACCGGCGAGCCGCCGAAGATCCGGTTGGTGCAGGAGGGGACGTAGACGGCGGCCGCGCCGGTGTGCACCGTCCTCGGCAGCTTGCCCGAGGCGGGCTTCGGCAGCGCCCGGCCGCGCTCGGTGCGGCGCGCCAGCGGGCCGCCGAGGCGGAGGCCGGCGCGCGTCGCGCCCTCGACCGCGCCCCAGCGCTTCGCCGTTCCCAGCGCCACGCGTTCGGCCCGCTCGGTGTGCCTCTCCTTGCGCAGTTCCTTGATCAGCGCGCCGGTGTCGATCCCGACCGGGCAGGCGAGCTGGCAGGAGCCGTCGGCGGCGCAGGTCTCCATCGCCCCGTACTCGTATTCCTCCAGAAGCGCCTTCTGCAGCGGCGACCCGGTCGGCTGGCGGGCGATCTCCCGCCGCAGCACGATCCGCTGCCGCGGCGTCGTCGTCAGGTTGCGGCTCGGGCAGACCGGCTCGCAGAACCCGCACTCGACGCAGGTCGTGGCCGACTCCTCGATCGGCGGCTGCGTTTTCAGGTTGCGCAGGTGGATGTCGGGGTCGCGGTTGAGAACCACGCCGGGTGAGAGCACAGCGTCCGGATCGGCGAGCTGCTTCACCCGCCACATCAGCTCGGTCGCCTTCTCCCCCCACTCGCGCTCTACATAAGGGGCCATGTTTATCCCGGTTCCGTGCTCGGCCTTCAGCGAGCCGTCGTACTTGTCGACGATCAGCTCGACCAGGCCCGCCATGAAGGCCTCGTAGCGCTCCAGGTCCTCCTGCTTGGCGAAGTCCGGGGTCAGCATGAAGTGGAGGTTGCCGGCGGAGGCGTGACCCGCCACCCCGGGCAGGAAGCCGTGCTCGCCGAGCAGCGCCTGCAGGTCGCGGGCGCCCTCGGCGATCCGCTCGGGCGGCACGCAGACGTCCTCGACGATCAGCGCCGTGCCGGGCAGCCGCAGGCGGCCGATCAGGCCGTGCAGGCCCTCGCGCACCCGCCAGGCGAGCTCGATCGCCTCCGGCTCGCGGGTGAACTCGATCGGGCGGATGATCTCGCGGGCGGCGAAGATCGCCTCCGCCCCGGCGACGTACTCGTCCAGCGCTTCGTCGCTCGCGGCGCCGAACTCGACCAGCAGCACCGCCGACTCCGGCGGCAGCTCTTTCCACTCCGCCGGCGCGCCGACCATGTTCCAGGCGGCGGTGATCAGCGCCGGCGCGACCATCAGCTCGACCGCGGTGGCGCCGAGCTCGACCAACTCGCGGACCGGGTCGATCGCCTCGTCGATGCCCGGGAAGTGGATCCAGGCCGTGGTCGTGCGGGCCGGCAGCGGCACCGTCTCGAAGACGGCCTCGGCGACGAAGGCGAGCGTCCCCTCCGAGCCGACCACGAGCCGGCGGAAGATCTCCAGCGGCTCGTCGGCGTCGAGGAAGGCGCAGAGCCGGTACCCGGTCGTGTTCTTGATCGCGAACTTGCGGCGGATCCGCTCGGCCAACTCTGCGTCGGCGCGGATCTCGTCGCGGATTGCCGCCAGGCCAGCGGCCAGCTCCGGCTCGGCCGCGGCGAAGCGCTCGGCGGCGCCGGGCGCGGCGGTGTCGATCGTCGTCCCCGAGGGCAGGACCAGGGTCAGCGAGCGCACGGTCGAGTAGGAGTCCTTGGTGGTGCCGCACCGCATCCCGCCCGAGTTGTTGGCGATCACCCCGCCGACGCAGGCGATGTCGGTGCTGGCCGGGTCGGGGCCGAGCTTGCGACCGTAAGGGGCGAGGACGCGGTTGGCGTGGCCGAGCACGGTGCCCGGCTTGACCCGGGCCAGGGCCGCCTCGATCTCGCCGCCGCCCTCGCCAGGCACTCCGGCCTCGACCGCGACGCCGCCGAAGTGGCGGCGCACGTCGACCAGGATGCCGTCGCTCTGGCCCTGCCCGTTGAGGCTGGTGCCGCCGGCCCGGAAGGTGGCCGGGATCTCCTTCTCGCGGCCGTAGGCGAGGACCCTGCCGACGTCGCCCGCGTCGTGGGCCATCACCACCGCGCGCGGGAAGAGCCGGTAGGGGCTGGCGTCGGAGGCGTAGGCGACGAGGTCGCTGGGGTTGGCGAGCACCCGGTCGGCACCGAGCAGCGCCTCGAGCTCGCCGCGCAGGGGCTGCGCAACGCCCTTGGCGAGCTCGTCCGGGGCGCGGTCGGGGGCCGGCGCGTCGACCTGCGGGGCGAGCGACTGCGGGCTGCGCTCGAGCAGGGCCATGGTCGCCCTTAGAAGAGCGCCATCCCCGGGGTCACCGGGACTTCGACCAGCTCCGGCTGCGAGGAGGCGAGGGCGGCGGAGAGCGCGTCGCGGACACCGTCGCGGTCGGCCGCACGGTGGGCATTGACTCCGTACCCCTCGGCGACCGAGGCGACGTCGAGCTTCGGCAGGTCGAGGCCTGGCGCGCCGCTCACTCCCTCCGCTTCGGCGAACCACTTGAGGATCCCGTACTCCTGGTTCTGCATGACGAGGAAGGTGACCGGGGTCTTGTAGGCGACGGCGCTCCAGAAGGCGCTGATCGCGTACTGGGCAGAGCCCTCGCCGAGCACGCAGACGACCGGGCGGCTCGGCTCGGCGAGCTGCACCCCGACCGAGGCGGCGAGGCCGAAGCCGAGGCCGCCGCCGGCCGCGAAGTAGTAACTGCCGGGGCGCGAGAGCCGCAGCTGGTTGCGAAGCGCCAAGGTGCTGGTCGGCGACTCGAGCACGACGATCCCGTCCTCGGGCAGGACCTCGCCGAGCGCGGTGTGGACGGTCGAGGGGTTGAGCGGGTCGGTCGGCGGGATTTCCTGCGGCGGCTGGTTCGGCTCGGGCGCGGGGCGACTCGACTCGGGTACCGCATCGAGCAGCGCCTCCAGGGTCAGCTTCACGTCGGCGACGATCGCGTCGCCCATCGGCGCCCGCACCGCCTCGTCGGGGTCGCTGGTGATCGCCACCAGCTTCGCCCCCTCGGGCAGCAGCCGGCCTGGGATGTGGGGGTAGTACGGGAAGACGGAGCTGCCGAGAACGAGGATCAGGTCGTGCTCCTCGAGCGTCTGAGCGACCGGGCCGATCGCCGGTGGCAGCACGCCGCGGAAGTTGGGATGGCCCTCGGGGAAGCCGAGCCGGTTGCCGCCGGTTGCCGGCGTCGCCCAGACCGGCAGGCGCTGGCGCTCGGCGAGGGCGATACCGAGGTCCCAGGCGCCGGCGGCGTCGACGTCGGGACCCGCGACCATGACCGGGTTGGCGGCTGCGTCGAGCCGCTCGGCGAGGGCGCGAACCGCCTCCGGGTCGGCCGTGGCGCGCCCGGTCACCTGTCGCTCGATCGCGGCCTGGGCCTCTTCCTCGCCGACCTCGACCCCCCAGTCGTCCATCGGCAGCGAGACGAAGACCGGTCCGCGCGGCGGCAGCGAGGCGAGGTGGGCGCCGTGGGCGAGCGCCAGCGGCACGTCCTCGGCGCGCGGCGGCTCGTAGGACCACTTGACCAGCGGGTGCGGCATCCGGGTCGCGTCGCGGTTGGTCAGGTTCGCCTGCAGGGTGATCTGCGCCCGCGCCTGCTGGCCGGCGGTGACCAGCAGCGGCGAGTGGTTCGCCTGCGCGTTGAAGATCGCCCCCATCGCGTTGCCGACCCCGGGTGCGGTGTGGAGGTTG
>Ga0190274_10000397_pt1 | contig 26901 bp, 19 predicted proteins | sample Popmic531T_FD_133002 | JGI IMG/M metagenome (GOLD analysis project Ga0190274, IMG submission 133002) | Populus adjacent soil microbial communities from riparian zone of Yellowstone River, Montana, USA - 531 T | ecosystem: Environmental > Terrestrial > Soil > Riparian zone | place: USA: Montana... | reverse complement strand
TTTCCTCAATAACATGGTTCCTGACAAAACTTAAGCATTCCACATCCTCGTCCCTACCCGCGTGGCCAACGCTTCAGACGAGGACGAGTAATAAAAGATTTATGTTCGTTTTTCTCAATAACATGGTTCCTGACAAAACTTAAACATTCCACATCCTCGTCCCTACCCGCGTGGCCAACGCTTCAGACGAGGACGAGATCATTAAAGCAAAACGTAATACATGATTTATCATTTATAATCCATCATTTATCACCTTTCCTTAAAAAACAAACCTAACCTGCACCTTCACCTCCGATTTTTTACTGCCTTGAATTTCTTCATAACCACTTCCAATTGAAGTGCGGTTGGAATAAAAGGTTACTGCATACCGCAGCCAGGCGTCGATGCCGTCGGCGAGGCGGATGCGGGTGTTCAGGTAGATGCGGGAGCCTTTGTAGTAATAGGCCGGAATGGAATAACCATATAGCACATCGTTTTCATATGCATAGACGCGACTGTCGTAGCCATCGGTATCGAATAGTGCGTAACGCAGATTGAATGATACTCTACCCGCCATTGGATGATACTGGACATCCTGAAAAATAACCATTCCTCTTTCTTCGGCATCATCCTTTCGAATATACACCATTTCCACACGGGTACGTAACGTAAAAGATTTTGAAACTTTGGAGGTGACATGAAATCGTAAGCCTCTTTGAAAATAAGGAGTGAGATATCTGACAAGCACGTCTTCATAATCCGTATCACCAGGTTTTGTGGATTCCCGATAACGGAAATAAATTTCAGTTTTGCGGGAGGGAGTATAAGTTAGCTGTCCTGTAAATTCATAGCCGTTTCCTGGGGCATCAGTCAGGTAACGAAGCCATGGGAAATAAAACCTGTCGTAGCTGCAGGAAATTCCCAGCACCCTGGCAGGTCTGAAATTTATGCCGGTGAAAATTCCTTGTTCGTTATAATTGTTTCCGCTTTCTTTAATTGCTCCACTATAAAGCACCTGGTAGTTGCGCGGATAATTTCGATACACCACTGAAAATCCGAGCCTTGGATCTACGCTTATAACAACACCATGCAAATTGGCAATAGTTCCATTCTGCGATCTTCCTACTTCTCCAAAAAAATTGAAATTGCGATACAACAAAGCGTAATCCCAACCAATATTTTGCAATGAAGTTCCCTGAAATTCGAACTGATTGTAAGGATGCACATTTTTTACAAGAGGCACACTGAAATTTGTCTGCACTGCTGTGAGTCCTGATTGAAAAACTTTCCCGGTGTAACGAATGTGAGTCCCATACATCATCTCACCAATCGCATTTTTATCTAACCCTTCGCCATAGGTCCGGTGGTAACCCGATTCCTGGAACGAACTGAATTGGTCGTCGAGGTATATTGTATCCACAGAACTCGACAAGTTTGCATCTAGTTTTCGTTTAGAGAAAAATATATCGACCGTCATTCTCTTCCTCGCAAGAGAAACCGCTGCACCTCGTTTGAAAAATATTTCATTTGAAGAAGTGTAAGGCCGAATACCAATCGCGTTTTTTCTGGCTGCCATGGGGTCGGAAGGTTTTCCTCCCGACAGACTAGTCCATAAGGTTAATCCTTGTCCGTACTCCACCTGGAAATCACCAATTACAATTGTTCTGAAAATTCCTGCATCCCTGTAAGCAAAATGCGCGGAATAAAAATCGAAACCATTTTTTTGTGCGCCTCTGAAAAATTCTTCCCCGGCATCTTTTTCAGCAGTAATACCCCAACTGATTTTTCGCATAAACTGAAAACGGTACCGAGTATAAATGGCTGCAGGACTGCCTGCATAAACCGGTGATCCAAAATCGTTATTAAATCCTTTCTTTTCTTCCGGCACAAGCATCCATCGCAGAATTACCTGGTGTTGTCCTTCTCTCACCATCCTGCCAAAGGAAGCATTGGGTGCATCCACTGATTTACCGGTAGTAATGAATGGAGAAATTTGTCGAATAAAAAATTCAGTGAACCCGGCCACAATTTGCAATTCCGGAATTGCGAGAAAGGCGCCATATTTCATACGGTGTGAAATGAGTGCTTTGATTTGAGGTTCTGAAAATAATCCACTTGCACGCAATTCCACTTCATCATCGCGATTGATATTTACAGGATGCTCCAGCAATTCCGAAGTCACTGCAGTTAGTTCCGACAAATCCGGCGACTCCTCTCCTGCTCCTGCATTTTGTTCCAGCTTTTGTTCAACCTGCAGTAAACCTTCATTTTCCTGTTGTGCAAATGCGATTAATGGAATGAAAAATAGTACGGATAAAATTATCCGTGAATTAAAAATTTTAAACATGCTATTTATTTTTAAAAGTGAGTGAAAAACATGGTGAAAACCCAAGCATCTGATGATAACCGGAAGCCATTCCAATTTCGAGTTTTCCTATCTTAAAAGCATATCCGAATAAAAACGGATCAGCACCATTGGAGACACTGCCGTGCAAAATAAATTTAGGAGACACCTGGTAACGTAATGCACATTGAAAAAGATGTTTGCTGTCGCCAGACTTGGAAATACCAAGCCCCAATTCCGTTTCACCTCCGAAATTCCAGCTTAATCCGGCCATCATAATCGCAGGATAGCGCTCTTCGCCGTCATCTGAAAATTTCGCACGTTGCGGATTGAAAACAGAGGCTCCTACGCGAACTGCTTCTGTAATCCGGGCAATTACTCCGACTGATCCCGTAATTGCAGATGTGCTGCCGTACTCGCCTCCAAATTTGGAGGCAATGTAATCAAACCTGACACCAGCTGAAACCGCTGTTCCGAACGATTTAGAATAAACGAGACACCCTCGCTGATCTTTATACAATTCATACCCGAATTGCTGGTATCCAACTCCCAAATTTCCCACTTTCTTCATCGGAATTACCATCGCAAGTGCTTTCGTGGATAATTCCTGCATCAGGAATTGCGATTGGTAGGAAATGCCTGTTGAAAATGCTGTTTGTTCCGCGATACCCGCAGGATTGTCGAACACCGCCCAGATTCCCCGATACACCGCATGAACTCCGGGAGTTCCGTTGTAAGGAATTAAACCTGTACTATGAGAATTTAAATTTGAAAGAATGAGGCAAGCCGTGAAGCCTCTGAAAAGTTTTGAAAACATGATAAAAACAGTTAATTGAAAAGTCTGAATGAATAATTCAAAAATAAGTAATTATTTAATTCGAAAGTGCTTTTTTAAACAATTCAAAAATTACCCTATCTTTATTAAAATTTCAATTCATGCGTCGGATCATTCTCATTTTCATACTCTCGTCTATTTTTCAGGCATCTTTATCAATTTTTAACCACGTTGCCGGCCAGGAAATTATGTGGCAGAATACTATAGGAGGAAGTCTCTATGATGAATTAAGCACCCTGGAATTGACAAACGATGGCGGATCTATTTGCGGTGGCAGGTCCAATTCCAATATTTCAGGTGATAAGACTGGAAATTGCAGAGGCGGTAACGATTATTGGGTTGTCAAATTAGATTCATCGGGAATTGTTGAATGGGAGAAGACTATCGGTGGATCCGGACAGGATTATTTAAAGTCAATTATTCAATCACCTGATGGCGGATATTTATGTGGAGGATATTCCAATTCAGGTATATCAGGCGACAAAAATGAACCCAGTTTAGGGAACGAAGATTACTGGGTTGTGAAACTTGATGCAGCAGGGAACATACAATGGCAAAATACTATTGGTGGAAGTTCCGTAGATAAACTATCAGCAATTGTAAACGCATCAGATGGTGGATTTATTTGTGCAGGATATTCAGGATCTGGTATCTCTGGAGATAAGACTGACACCTGCAAAGGGAATTATGATTATTGGATAATTAAATTGGATGTCAACGGCATGATTGAATGGCAACAAACCATTGGTGGTACCGGTTCAGATATTTGCAATGCTCTTGCAACAACCAGCGATGGAGGATATATTCTTGGAGGAGTTTCCAATTCAGACATTTCGGCCGATAAAACTGAAAATTGCCAGGGAGATTTGGATTACTGGATTATTAAAGTTGATTCCATAGGGAATATTCACTGGCAAAATACCATAGGAGGTGTATTTAATGACCATTTATATGCTATTAAAGAAATTCCGGGTGGTGGATATATTTGTGGCGGATATTCAGACTCATCAATTTCGGGTGACAAAACAGTTCCTATTGCCGGAAGCCACTATAATACGTGGGTTCTCAAACTTGATAGTATTGGAAATATAATGTGGCAAACCGGCTTTGGTGCCGCTGGGGATATTTATATGTATGATATTCGTCCGGACATTGATGGTGGATTCATAACTACGTCAAATGTCTGGAATAGTGCTCATGGAATTTATGGCGACCTAAATGAAATACCAATGGATGGATTAAATCTATGGGTAGTAAAACTTGATTCATCAGGATCTATTGTTTGGCAAAATCTTATTGGAGGTATCTATTTCGACGAAGCATTTGCTGCAGTGCCGTTGATGGATGGAACTTATATTATTGGAGCAACATCAAGCTCCGTAATTTCATATGACAAGACTGAAGCTTCACAAGGCGACATGGATTACTGGATATTTAAACTAACCACAAAATTTAATCGTATCACAGGAAGCAACTACATCGATTTTAATTCCAACAGCACCCAGGATTCAGGAGATATAGCTCTTGCGCATCAACAAGTTTCTGAAATTACAACAGGTCGATTTGCGAATTCCAATTTAACAGGCAATTATTCTATTCTGGTTTTAGATACAGGCAATTACACCGTAAATGCTCCGCCATTAAATTATTATACCGTTAGTCCTGCAACGAACAGTGCTGTTTTTACTGATATTCTGCAAAATGATTCACTCAATAATTTTGTGTATACTCCCAGCGGCACTTTCAACGATCTATGCATCAACATCAGTCCCATGGGTCCATTCCGCTCCGGATTTATGGCTACTTATCTTGTAAGTTATTCTAATGTCGGTAATACGACGTTAAATCCAACAGTGATATTCTATCCAGATCCCAATGTAGTTTTCTCTTCAGCAATTCCTTCCCCTACCAGTATGGCAGTTGATTCTATGGTTTGGAATTTAGGACCTTTGAGTCCATTTCAAACCGGACAAATTCTGGTAACTGTACAAGTTAATTTAGGACTTACTATCGGCAGTCTGATTAATTCCGGTGTTGTGATTGAACCCGTTGCAGGCGATGCCAATCCCAGTTGCAATCATAGTTTCTGGGAAGTATTCACAACAGGAAGTTTTGACCCAAATGATATAATTGTTAGTCATAATACACTATCACCATCGCAAATTGCAAACGGTCAATACCTCGATTACATCATTCGATTCCAAAACACTGGAAATGATACGGCTTTTACTGTAAAAATCACCAATCCTTTAGATATTGCACAACTAAATGTTCCAACTTTTCAATTTGTGGATGCATCTCATCCAGTCACTATCAACTGGATCAACTGGGAACGAAACATGGAATTTAAGTTTGACAACATCCTTCTTCCTGACAGTAACGTAAATGAACCACAAAGCCATGGCTTTGTAAGATACCGTATCAGACCTGCCTCTAATTTACCTGTCGGAAATACTATTGAAAATTTTGCATTAATCTATTTTGATTTCAACTACCCTGTTATCACCAACACTGCAGAGACAGAAATCATTTCGCAAACATCACTTGATGAAAATGCAACAGGCGAATATGATAAAGTTATTCTTTACCCAAATCCTTCAAACAACGCAGTTACTATAGAATGGAAAAGTTATGGCAAAGCAGCGACTGATGTGACTTTGTACAATTTATATGGTCAGGTAATTCTTACAATCCATCCTGAAAACCCAATGTTAAAAAACCAAAAACAAACTATCAATATTTCTGAATTGGCATCGGGTGTTTATTTCGTTAAAACATCAGATTCAAAAGCAACGAAGTTTGTTAAATGGTGATTAAAATCTCTTAGGTTTTTTTATAGAATAATTCCCAACAATACTTTTTAAGTAATAATGTAAAGCAGTATTTCAATGTTGCTTTACACAAACCCGTATGACATGATGATGTCATGCGCTCGTTTTTTGGCATCTGCAATTTGCAGGCCAGCGTGTTTTTTAAACGATTTATCACATTGATTTTTTTGACATTATCATGTGCTGTCTTATCACCCAATTGTGTGTAGTAAAAAGTTGTTTCCGCAAAATAACCCCAATAAATTTGACGCAGTTATGACACGCATTTTTAAACAATGTGTTTGTTCCGCTGACAACTCATAAGTACTATTCACTTCAAATATAATATTGCTATGAAAACAAAATTATTACTGGTTATTACCTTTATGTTTTCGGGGTTCCTTGCAAGAGGAACAAACATTACAGTTCCCGGCTCATTTAATTCAATTCAACATGCTATCAATGCAGCAACAAATGGCGACACCATTATTGTTTCACCGGGCATCTATTTTGAAAATATTAATTTCAGAGGTAAGAATGTTGTCCTTACGAGTTTGTACTATATGAATTCCGATATAAGTTATATTGCTTCTACTATTATTAATGGTAGTAACCCTGCTTTTAGTGACACTGCCAGTTGCGTTATCTTCAATTCATGGGAGGATTCCACAGCAGTACTCCAGGGTTTCACCATTACCGGCGGTGCAGGAACCAAGTGGCTTGATCCTCACGGAGCAGGTATTTACCGTGAAGGAGGTGGTGTGTTGATTGATTTTTCTTCACCAACCATCAAGCATAATTTAATAATTGGAAATGCTATAACAGATATGACTGGTGTCATCAGTACAGGTGGAGCAGGAATTCGTGTAGGCGATGGCAATCCTGAAATCTGCAACAATGTTATCACTGGTAACGAAGCCCGATATGGTGCCGGTATTGTTTTGAATTACACCGGATGCAAAATCAGAAACAACGTGATTGTAAATAACACAGGAGGTCAGGATTATTATGGAGGATCCGCAATTTGGATTAACAACAACATGCCAGTGACTCCAAAAATTATTGAAAACAATACTATCGCAAATAATCTGTCAGTCAGTGCAAATGGCACCGGTGGCATTGTAGCGTGGTCAGCTGCCGATGTGGAAATGAAAAACAATATTGTGTATGGCAATTTCCCGGCTGTACAGATAAAAGCCATTTCTTCCGCACCAATGGTGAGCCATAGTGACATTGAAGGTGGATATGCCGGACAAGGAAATATCGATGCGGACCCTATGTTCTCACCTGTAACGTACATGCTTCAAGCAGGTTCACCATGCATTGATGCAGGTAACGTCGATCCTCTTTATTACGACAAAGAGGATAGTGGCAATCCCGGAAGTGCAATGTATCCATCAGGCGGAACCGTAATTAATGATATGGGTGCATATGGGGGACCAACAGTTACAATGTTCCCTTATGTGGCAACTACTGTAGGTGTGAATGAAATTGTAGCTCCTGCTCAGTTTTCCTTCTTCCCAAATCCTGCTTCGACTTCCACTACACTCACTACTGACAAAGAACTTGTAAACGCTACAGCCTTTGTATACGACAACACCGGAAGTCTGAAATTTGTGTTTGAAAAAATCTCAGGAAAGACTTTTGATATCGACGCTTCGCAATGGGCCGCAGGAATTTACTTTGTAAAACTGATACAAAGTAATACTCAATTGCATACTGCTAAAATTGTAGTTCAGAAGTAAATGGTGTTAGGTGATAAATGATAAATGATAGATAATTTGCAAGTAAGCATTATCTATCATTTATCATTTATAATGAAGGTTAACGACATTAAATACAAAACTTAAATTTTCAATGCTTATTTATTCAAAAAAAGACATAATAATAATGGAACATAAAATTTAAATATAACCGAAAAAGATTATTTATCATTTATCATTTATCATTTCTTAACATTGAGCCAACGTTTCCATAACAATGCTGTGATATTTTTGCATCGTAAATAAAACAGATGCTACAGTACATTAAAACATCCGCTTTCAAAGTCCTTCAATTGGTGAAGGATCTTTTCAACGGATTATTTTTCACCACCTGGCTCACTTTCGGAGCAGGTTTTCACTTCAGACAAACTTAAAGAATGAAGGATAACAAGAAGTCCCCGAAAAGAAAAGTCGAACTTGTTGTCATTTCCGATGTCCACCTCGGCACCTACGGTTGCCACGCAAAAGAACTGGTGCGATACATGAAAAGTATCAAGCCGGCTACAGTTGTGCTCAATGGTGATATCATCGACATCTGGCAATTCAGTAAATCATACTGGCCAAAGTCACACATGCAGGTTGTGAAGCAAATCATTGCATGGGCAACCAAAGGCACAAAAGTATATTACATCACAGGAAACCATGATGAAATGCTTCGCCGCTTTGAGGGATTTAAGCTTGGATCTCTGAGTATTGAGAATAAACTTATTCTGGATCTGGATGGTAAGAAGACATGGATTTTTCATGGAGATGTATTTGACGTAACCATGCAAAATGCCCGATGGCTGGCAAAACTGGGATCAGTCGGCTATGATTTACTGATATACATCAACGCTGCCTGCAACTGGACGCTACAGAAAATGGGAAGGGAGAAAATTTCTTTATCCAAAAAAATAAAGAATGGAGTAAAACAGGCAGTTAAGTTTATCAATCATTTTGAAGAAACCTGTGCCGACATCGCCATTGATAATAAATACACTCATGTTATTTGTGGTCATATTCACCATCCTGAAATCAAAACCATGACCAACAATCATGGTAGTGTGGAATATTTGAATTCCGGTGACTGGGTAGAAAATCTCACATCCCTTGAATATGACAAGGGTGAATGGAAACTATTTCACTACCGCGACCATCAGTTTGACGACAAAGAAGAAGACATGGAGGAAGACAGCATGATTTATGCGGAGAAATCTTTCCTTTTTAACCAGCTTTTACAGGAAATCCAAATGAAGCCGCAAGGATAAAATGAAAATTCTTTACGGAATCCAGGGAACAGGTAACGGACATCTCACAAGAGCCATCGAAATACTTCCATACCTTCAGCAAAGAGCTGATGTGGATGTATTGATCAGTGGCGAACAATTCGATCTGCCCTTACCTTTCGAACCAAAGTACAGAATGAAAGGACTCGACTTTGTATTCGGCAAGAACGGAGGCATCAACCTGCTTGAGACTTTCAAACGAATCGATTCCTTCCGATTTATGAAGGAAGTCCGTAATTTCCCCGTCGACAAATACGATCTGGTAATATCCGATTTCGAACCGGTAACCTGCTGGGCTTCTTACCTGAGAAATAAAAAATGCATTGGATTGAGCAATCAGGCTGCTACACTTCATCCACACGCACCGAAGCCAAAAACAATCGATCCGCTGGGAAAACTGATACTGGGATATTATGCTCCTGTAACTGAAAATTTCGGCTTCCATTTCAAATCGCTTTCTGAAACTATTTTTACCCCAGTGATCAGAAAGGAAGTGAGAACAATGAAAACTTCAAGCAAAGGCCACTACACGGTGTATCTTCCATCGTACGATGACGAACGAATTATAAAAAATCTTAAAAAATTTAATAACATTAAGTGGGAAGTCTTTTCAAAACATAACAAGCAACCCATTTTGTTGAATAACATTCAGATTAAACCCATCCAGGGAAAATCCTTTCTTGAAAGTATGGCATCAGCAGAAGGTGTGCTTTGCAATGCCGGTTTCGGGACAACATCAGAAGCTCTTTTCCTAAATAAAAAACTGATGGTTATTCCCATGAAAACCCAGTATGAACAACACTGCAATGCTGCGATGTTAAAATCCATGGGAGTGAGTGTGATGAAAAGTCTCAAATCAAAACATCATTCCAAGTTACACGACTGGATTGAAAATGGCGTGATTGTAAAGGTAAATTATCCGAATCAAACATCTAAAATTGTAGATTCGCTTTTAAAATAGGTATGAATCCGGATAATACTTTTTTGTGGGGTGTTTCTTCGTCGTCGGCTCAAACTGAAGGTGCTGTTGATACTGATGGAAAAGGGAATTCCATATGGGATGAATTCGTAAAACAAAAACGAAAAATCAATGATGGCTCCAGAAATTTAAGTGGCACTGATTTTTATAACCGTTACCGGGAAGATATTGATTTGATAGCTGACTTGAAAATTTCAAATTTCAGATTTTCGCTCAGCTGGCCTAGAATTCTTCCGCAAGGAAAAGGAGCGATTAATCAGAAAGGCCTTGATTTCTACGATCGAATAGTGGATGCATGCCTTGAAAAAAATATCACACCATGGATCACTTTGTATCATTGGGATCTACCACAGGCTCTTGAACAATCGGGTGGCTGGACCAATCGTGAAATTATAAATTGGTTCAGTGATTATGTAAATATCTGCACTAAACGTTTAGGTGACCGAGTCAAAAACTGGATGGTGCTTAATGAACCTATGGCATTTTGCGGAGCTGGATACTTTCTTGGTGTACATGCTCCCGGCAAACGGGGCAGAAACAATTTCGTTGCTGCAGCACATCATGCAGTGCTGGCAACCTCTATTGGTGCAGGAATCATCAGAAACCGTGTTCCGGGCGCTTATATTGGATCCACATATTCTTTGAGCCATATTTCTCCATACAAAATAAATGTGCAGGACATCGAAGCTGCGCAACGTGTGGATGACCTCCTAAACAAGTTCTTCTTAAATCCTGCTTTGGGAAAGGGATATCCATTGAAAAATCTTGGATTTCTCAACAGTATTGAAAAAATGATCTTGCCAGGTGATGAAAAAATCATGAAAGCAGAACTTGATTTTGTAGGTGTGCAAAATTACACCCGTGAAATAATCAAACACAACCTCCTTACTCCTTTCCTGAAAGCATCCATGGTAAGTGCTAAAAAGCGAAATGTGCCTTATACCGAAATGGGTTGGGAAGTATATCCTGAAGCTATTTACCAGGTTCTGAAAAATCTTTCCGGTATTGAAGGAATGCCTCCAATCATAGTAACTGAAAATGGTGCCGCTTTCGCGGATGTAGTAGCTGCTGATGGTTCAATTCACGATACTGCCAGAAAAAACTATCTTGAAGCGAACATTCAACAGGTGTTAAAAGCTAAACAGGAAGGCGTTGATGTAAAAGGCTATTTTGCATGGTCACTTACCGACAACTTCGAATGGGCCGAAGGTTACCGCCCCCGGTTTGGACTGGTGCATGTTGATTATGAGCAAAATTTGAAACGAACCGTGAAAGAGAGTGGACTTTGGTACAAAGGAATGATAAGTGATAAATGATAAATAAATTATTTTATAAATTTTTAGATTTCATTTTTCAATGAAAATTTATAGGTCATAATTTTTAACATCTTCCTTCGATTTACATGTTGGCTTAAAAACAAATTCTAGTTAATGTTAAAAGAAAGTTTTAATTTTAAAAAACATCATTTATCATTTAAAATTCAAAATTTAATGAGTCGTTCAGTAATTCGTGTTTGACCAGAAGTAATATTGATTAAATAAAATCCCGGTGCAACTGATTGCAGATCGATTGGTATATTGAACAATTTTGAATTGATATCTACCGGATAATCTTTGATCAATCTGCCCGAAAGATCAACCATTGAAATCAAACCTTTTCCTATTGGGAAATCATGCAAAACAAGGTCGCAACGATCATGGGCGGGTTGCGGAAAAATTTCCAGGTAACTCAAACTATGTTGTTCGTCAAGTCCAACAAATGTTGTTTGAAATGTTGTTATTGCTGCATTAGTAATAACAGGTTCGTTGAAATCAAAATAAATATTCGCGCTATTAGTGACTACAGTTCCTTCAGGCAAATTCGCAACAGGACTGATTGAATAGTCAATAAATCCACTACTCAGATTTAAGTTGGTTGTACTATCAGGCAAATTAATATTAGCAAAAGTCCATGTAATCACTCTATTGGTTATTTGCATTGAATATATGTGGCTCGAACCATGCATCATCAAAGTATTCAAATCCAAATCAGGGTGAATTGTATCGGTAACAAACACATTGATAGCTGAAGCAGTTCCGGTATTCTGAAACCTTATCCTGTAGGTAAGCCTTGTATCAGGCATAACAATTCCTCCTGCACCTGTTCCTGAAGGATGAACAGTTTTATCATTTGGATCATACGAACCCACAACTACCCTGGTAGCGGTATCGCTATTATTGATTAAAACATAATCAGTGAAACCCGGAAGCGTAGTAATGCTGGCGTAATTTGTAATTATTGTTCCTAACGGAGTTGAAGCAGGAATTATAAATCTCGCATGGTAGTTATGGCTATGTCCAGGACCAATCGAATCTGTAATCCAGGTTACTGTACGATTGACTGAGTCAACAGCGCCAGTAGGAACTGTTAGATCAGGGCTTGAAAACAATGTATCATAATGCATCACTACGGTACCAGTTGAATTGGCTGAACCGGAATTGTAAATACTCACACTTTGCGTATATGCAAACCCAGGTCTTGGAGTAGTGGTGCCATACACGCCTAAATGAAAATTAGTTTGAACCGGACTACTGAATCCAAAATCATTATTGGAATAAGTTCCACCTGTAAGGCCATTTACCAATATGGTATCAGGATAAACAGCAGCACTGTCAAGCCAAATATTGATAGGAGTCAGTTCAAAATTTCCGGGAGCCATGTTTATACAATAACTGCCATTGGACCAGGAACCCACATAACTTACTAATCCACTGGTAGTGTTAAGGCATTGTATAACTGTTTCGATTGGTCTATCAACCCCCAAAGTATAAAGACTGTCCAGATTGTCATCCATATAAACCGTGCCGCAGATTTGTGCGCTCAAATTCGTAATCCCAAAATTATAGGGTCCATAATTCGCATTGGAAGAATTGTAAGTTGTGTTGTAGCTATTTTGTCCCGGATATGTCAATACTTGTCCTGCAGTCAAATTACAAATTATTATCATATTGTCATGAGGCATTATTATTTTGAAATAACCTAAAGAATCGGTTAGCACATAATATGATGCCCGTTCACCTGCTCCCATCGGTGGCATAAAGTTTAAAGGCGGTAAATAATCAAGTGTTCTCCCTCTGGCTACTATTTGCTGCCCTGCAATTCCAGGCTCACCGGGTTCGCATATCCCATTAAAATTAAGATCCTCATAAACCCTTCCATGAGCAGTATCAGGTACTATATTGCACTCCGGGATAGTAAAATAATTATGCTGCCAATCAGCACCCGAACCACCATCCCACACTTCTGCAGAAAGGTAATGTTGTCCAGGAATATTCCTTAATTGCAAATCTCCAACTCCATAGCCTGGCAAGAAAACTGAATTATTCTGAATTGAAGGAGATCTATAAAAAACACCTGATGGAGTAATATTTGTGCCCACTTCAACTTCTATTGAATCACAATTCACAGGAGTAGCAAAATTCCAACCTACTTCCATATTAGTACCTGTTCCCACGTGGATTGTTTGCGATAACTGGGACGAAGTGGATCCCAAAATCCAGGAGTCGGTCGACACACCAAAAATGATATTATAATCACCGGCAGCAGCGTATGTATGAGAAGTAAATTGGTTGCCCCATTCCATTGGAGTTCCGTCATTGTAGTAAATCCAAAAGTCCTGAGTCAGCCAACCTGCGGTGTTATTATAAAAATCAATACTGAAATCAACTGTCAATCCATTAATATTTACATCAAGTACCGGGTAAATAACGTTTGCTGTTGAATTAAAAATATTGCAATGTTCGCTGACGCAGCTATCACCGGTAACAGGATCTGCAGCATGGACGGTCAAGCAAATTTGATTGTACCCATAAAGTAAAAACATGGTAAGCGAATCGTCCGAAGAGACGAGAACATTATTCACAACCCAATCATATTGATAGACCATATAACCTGGAGGGAGCGAAGCTACGTTTGCTATAAAGACAAGCTCACCTCCAATCATACCACCACCTAAATCAATTCCAGGACTCATTCCGCAATTTTGTCCCTGAACCTGCTTATATCCGATTACAGATAAAACAATAATTAAAATCAAAACAATTTTAGTTCTGAAAATTGTGTAGGCTTGAATCATGTGGTTAAAGTTTGATACTGTGAAAGCTAATTTTACCTTGTTAGTGTTAAAAATATGAAAAAATATTTGAAAAATTCAAACATAAAACAAAAAAGTGCTAAATTCTAAATGGAATCCCATTTAAAATTTAGCATCAATTATTTAATATTTAATGAGTCGTTCCGTAGCACGTGTATGACCAGAAGTAATATTGATCAAATAAAACCCCGGAGCAACTGATTGAAGATCTATCGGAACTCGGAACATTTTTGAATTGATATACACAGGAAATTCTTTTATCACCCTGCCGGAGAGATCAACAATTGAGATCATCTCTTTTCCTGAAACAAAATCATGAAGCACAAGGTCGCAACGATCGTGTGCAGGCTGGGGATACAATTCGATGGAACTATTATTTGTTTGCTCTGCAATTCCTACGAATGAGGTTTGGAAAGTAGTGACAACCTCACTGGTTGTTACAGGTTCGTTGAAATCAAAATAAATATTTGCATCATTGGAAACTATGGTACCTTCTGCCAAACCGGCGATCGGACTAATTGCAAATTCAACAAAGCCGTTACTCAAAGCATAATTGGTTCCACTGTCGGGAAGATTTATGTTATAGAAATACCAAATCACAACTCTGTCCTGAATAACCATTGAACAAGGGTGGCTGGAGTTTAACAAGGTAATTGTGTTCATATCAAGATTGATATCAAGAGTATCGGTTATGTACACATTGGTAGCCGCCGCAGTCCCTGTATTCTGGAATCTGATCCGATATGTCAAGCGTGTGTCGGGATTCACTGAACCCCATGGAGTAATTCCATCAGCAAATACCATTTTGTCATTAGGATCAAAGGCACCTACAACAGGCAAATTCAAAGTATCACTATTGTTGCTCAAATCAAAGTCAGTAAAACCTGTTACAGGTGTGACATCAGTATAGCTTGTTAAGATTGTTCCCAGGGTTGTATTTGCAGGCACTGAAAACTCTGCTGAAAAATACTGAATCTGACCGGGCATCAATGAATCAGTCAGCCATGTTATTGTATTGTTGGAAGTATTCACTACTCCTCCGGCTGTTGATTGAACAACTGATGAAAAAACAGGTGAATAATGCATTACTACAGTACCCTGCGAATTCAGGAAACCTGTATTGCGAACCCCAATGCCCTGGAAATGTGTAAATCCGGGTTTGGGATTCATGCCTACCGACATGTACAGATCAAAGTTCGTTAGCACCGGACTTGTAAATCCAAAATTCACGTTATTAATAGTTGCACCTGACAGCAGATTTGATAATACAGTATCAGGATAAATGGAAGCGTTATCCAGTAAATAATAAACAGGGGTAATAATATAATTTCCTTCTGTCACATTCACACAATATGCTCCGAAAGCATTTGAATACCCATAAAACACCATTCCATTGTTAGAATTTAAGCAACGAATCAACACATTCTTCAAGGGACGATCTACAGACTGTGTGTAGATGCTATCCTGGTCGTCATCTAAATATGCATTGCCACAAATTTCCACATTCAAATAGGAAACACCAAAATCATAAGTACCATAATTTGAAACAAGCGGATCATGTGCAGTGGTATAACTTGTAACTATTGTCGCAATCTGGTCTTGATTTAAACCAACGAGTAATTCAATATCATCATTAGGAATTGGAATCTTGTAATTACCTATGGAATCGGTTTCAACATGATACGCTGCCCGTTCAACGCCGGTAGTTGCTACAGGAACAAAATAATTAAATGTGGACCTTGCGCTAATTTGTTGCCCTGAAATTCCGGCCTCCATTGGTTCCTTGATGCCATTTACATTTATATCGTTGAATACATGGCCATAAGCAGTATCTGGTACAATACCACAATCCTGCACTACAAAAAGATTAAAATCCCAATCAAAAGTATTGGTTCCCATCAGGTAATCCTGACCGGGAATGTCCTTCAGCGCAAATTTCTGAGAATTTGTTCCGGTCCAGAAACCAAAATTATTTTCAATCAAATGAGACCAGTTATTTCCGGGGAAACTTGATCCATTGACAAATTCTGTGATCGAGTCACATGTCATTGCATCCGATAAATCGTCAATCAATACATTGGTTCCCCCGGTCAGGTCCAGACTTTGTTGAGCAGTACTTCCTGCATCTCCATAAAAAATAGAGTAAGTATATGCACCAAAGGCAAAAGTGTAATTTCCTGGAGTCGCGTAAGTATGCGAAAAATAAGGAAAGGGCGACCATTCTTCAATCCCATCTCCGTAATTGACAAAGAATTCTTCCGAAGAATATGGAACTTCACTGTTGTAATAGTAAATAGCAAAGTCAACAGTGAGGCCATTTATCATTACATCCGCATAACAAAAAACAGCATTGCCGGTAGAAAAGAAAACATTGCAATGCTCGCCAATACAACTATCGCCGGTAGAAGGATTGGTCGCATATACCTTAAGACAAACATAATTGTAACCAAACTTCAATGGAGTGCTAAGTGTGTCATAGGTAGATGAAGTATCGTTGTTGAGGAACCACTGATATTGATACACATTCCAACCGGGAAGCAACGATGATATGTCAGCTTCATAATGTGACGCTTGCACACCAATAGATTGGTCCTCGACTAACACGATACCCGGGTTAATTCCGCAAGTTTGACCTTGAACCTGATTCACTCCTGCTGATGTTAATGCGAAAATTAGAAACAAAACAATTTTAAATCTGATACTTCTGTAGGGTTGAATCATAGGATTTGTATTGACGGGTTAAAGCTAATTGTGGCTGATTAGCGTTAAAAATATGAAAAATTGTTTGAAAAGTTCAAACTTTTATCAACAAAATGAGGTTGTGCTGTTTGAAACTCGAAGAAAAACCTGATGAATGAAGAAAAATAATAGGTGATGGTTACTAAATCATTGGTGAAAGATGAAAAGTGACTGTAAAAAAAGTGGCGAGTGACGAGTTACGAGTTTGGTAATTGGAGCGACAAAAAAGTGGCGAGTAGCGAGTGACGCGTAACGAGTTTAGTAATTGGATCAAAAAAAGTAACAATGATTAAAAAAGCTAAATTGCCTAAATGCCCTTATTTATCATTTATCATTTATCACTTATCATTTCTCCTCATTTCCTTATCCGCCTTAATCACCTTCGACTTTAACCCTTCTTTAAAAGCAGTAATTTTTGCCTGGAGTTTTTTGTCAGAAGTTCCGATGATTTGAGCTGCTAGGATTCCTGCATTTTGAGCGGCATTCAAAGCAACAGTTGCAACAGGAACTCCATTTGGCATTTGCAAAATTGAGAGCACTGAATCCCATCCATCAATTGAGTTGGATGATTTTACAGGCACACCAACTACAGGAAGTGGTGTAATCGATGCCACCATCCCGGGAAGGTGAGCCGCCCCTCCTGCACCCGCAATAATCACTTTCAACCCACGACCAGCTGCAGTTTTAGCATAGTCGAACATCCTCTCAGGAGTACGGTGTGCCGACACAACCGAAATTTCATGCGCCACTCCCAGCTCTGTTAAAATATCAGCCGCCGCCTGCATAACCGGAAGATCCGATGTGCTGCCCATAATGATTCCTACTAAAGGTGATGTTTTTTTTGCCATGTGTTATTGGTCATTAGTCATTTGTCATTAATCATTGGACGTAAGAGGAAGGTCATTCGCCATTCTCTCATTTTCCCATTCTCCCATTTCCTCATTCTCAAATTAATTTTTCACTTTCAAAAGTTCTTTCACTTTCAATGCATTTTCCTTCGCTACCTGCAACGTATCCGCAGTCACCGTTACATGTCCCATTTTGCGGAAAGGTTTTGTGATTTTTTTTCCGTAAAGATGAATGTGTGTTCCCGGAATTTGTAAAACTTCATTGAATCCTTCGTAAACCGCATCACCGGAGAAACCTTTTTCGCCAAGCAGATTTACCATTACTGAAGGTCTTGTAATTTTTGTATCACCCGGAGGCAAGCCAAGAATCGCGCGAAGGTGTTGTTCATATTGTGAAGTCACATTCCCTTCTATAGTCTGGTGACCGCTGTTATGCGGACGAGGTGCAATTTCATTGACCAGTATTTCACCGTTTTTGGTAAGAAATAATTCCACAGCGAGAATTCCCACCATTTTTAAACTTTCTATAACACTCCGTGCCGTTTCAATTGCTTTATGTTCTATTTCTTTGGAGATGGTTGCAGGAGAAAATAAAAATTCAACCAGGTTGGCTTCAGGATTAAATTCAAGATCTACCACAGGATAGTGACTAGTCACTCCAAATTCATTTCTTGAAACAATTACAGCAAGTTCTTTTTCAAAGTCGACAAATTTTTCCAAAACCGATGGCTCTTCAAAAGCTTTGTCAAAATCAGCTTTGCTGCGAAGTGCAGTCACACCTTTTCCATCATAACCCGACTTCCGCATTTTTTGCATTACCGGAAGCAAATCCAGGTAATCATGCAACTCATCCTTACGCTCAATCAACCTGAATTCAGCAGTTGGAATTTTATTCAAACGATAAAACTCTTTCTGCAATCCTTTATCCTGCACCATGCGCAATATTTTCGGTTGCGGAAATACTTTCTTTCCCATCCGCTCCAGTTCATCCAGTGCATCCACACTCACATGTTCAATCTCGACTGTAATCACATCCATGTTAGCACCGAAACGCATCACCTCTTCAAAATTCCTGAAATTTCCATGTGTAAATCCTGTACATAAATCTTTGCATGGAGCATTTTCATCCGGATCCATCACGAAAGTGGAAATATTATAATCAATAGCCTTTTGAATCAGCATCCTTCCAAGCTGTCCGCCACCCAAAATCCCCAGCTTTATACTTCCTCCCTTAAATGTTGTCATAAATTATTTATCATTCAGTTTTGCCTCACTCCTGCCCTCTCCAAAGGAGAGGGAGTGCATTCTCTATAGATTCTGCTATAAGACGCATTCAATGCGTCTCTACACCTAAGATCCAATTTGTTAACCTTTCAGCAGACTTGTCACTTTTCACACTTCGGCAAGCTCAGTGCGGCGCTTGTCACTTTGTTTCTGCAAAACTAAAAATTCCCAACCACCTCCCGCATAATTTATTATATATCACTGAAATACAAATACTTAAGTTATCCTTTAGAGACCCTGATGAAGAAAAGCTCAACCATTTTTGTTATCTTGCACCCCTATCGCTGCACTGCCCGTCCATTATATTGAATATGAACCCATCTGAAGTAACCATAAAGGATAAAACATTTACAGTCAGCATCTCCTCCGAAACCATTCAAAAACGCATCACTGAACTTTCCAAAATCATCAATAACGATTATAAGGATAAGACTCCGATCGTAATAGGTGTTTTAAATGGAGCGGTGTTATTCGCAGTTGATTTGTTCAGGCAATTGGAAATGGAATGCGAGCTTTCCTTTGTCCGGGTTTCATCTTATAACGGTGGGCTTACATCTTCAGGTCAGGTTAACAGTGTGATTGGTTTGAAAGAAAATATTGCAGGCCGTCACGTGTTGGTTATTGAAGACATTGTGGATACCGGAGTGACAGCAAAACACTTGCTGGAAGAACTGCAAAAACAAAATCCGGCTTCACTAAAATTAGCCACTGCATTATTCAAACCTGCAGCACTCAAACATCCATTGAAACCGGATTATGTAGGATTTGAAGTAGCACCGGACTTCCTGGTAGGTTATGGCCTTGATTACGATGGGCTGGGAAGAAATTTAAACGACATTTACGTATTGAAATCCACATAGCATGCTTAACCTGGTTTTGTTCGGCCCCCCCGGAGCCGGCAAGGGCACACAATCGGCCCGTCTTATTGAAAAACATCATCTGGTACACTTATCCACCGGTGATATCCTTCGCGGAGAAATCGCCACAGGAACACCTCTCGGATTGGAAGCTAAAAAATTAATGGATCAGGGTTTACTGGTGCCTGATCAAGTAGTGATTGGAATGATCAGCAATAAACTGGATTCGAATCCTGGTGCTAATGGTTTTATTTTTGACGGATTTCCACGTACACAAACACAGGCCGCTGCTCTCGATAAATTACTCGAAGAAAAAGGAACTTCCATTTCAGGCATGCTTGCATTGAATGTAGAAGATGAAGAATTGGTTCGACGCATACTCGGCCGCGGACAGGATTCAGGAAGGTCTGATGATAACGATCCGAATATTATCCGTAAAAGAATTGAAGAATACAATGCCAAGACAGCCCCACTGATCAATTACTACAAAGCACAAAATAAATTTACAGCTATTGAAGGGATTGGTACCGTGGATCAGATTTTTACCAAGCTGTGTACCGCCATTGAAAGTTTACCAAAAAAGTAAAACAGGAAATACTGTTCATGGCTGAATCTAACTTTATTGATTATGTTAAAATTTGTTGCAGGTCTGGTGCCGGCGGACCCGGATCCACACACCTGCATCGTGATAAACTTACTGCCAAAGGTGGACCCGATGGCGGTAATGGTGGTGATGGTGGCGATATCATTGTAAGAGGCAATAGACAACTCTGGACTCTTATTCACTTAAAGTATCGCAAACATGTAATCGCATCTCCGGGAGGATCGGGAGGCAGTTCCCTCAAGACAGGTGCCACAGGTAAAACTGAAATCCTTGAAGTGCCGCTTGGCACCATTGCAAGAGATTTTGAAACAGGTGAAACACTTTTTGAAATTGAAGACGAAGGCCAGGAAGCTGTACTACTGAAAGGTGGCCGAGGTGGAATGGGAAATGCATTTTTCAAAACACCTACTCAACAAACCCCACGCTTCTCACAGCCCGGTGAACCCGGAAAAGAAGAATGGAAAGTTCTTGAATTAAAATTAATGGCTGATGTGGGACTTGTTGGTTTCCCTAATGCAGGAAAATCTACTTTGCTCTCAGTTGTTTCAGCAGCGAAACCGGAAATTGCCGATTACGCTTTCACTACACTCGTACCTAATCTTGGAATTGTAAGATATCGTGATGACCGCTCCTTTGTGATGGCCGATATTCCTGGAATCATTGAAGGCGCGCACACCGGAAAAGGAATCGGCTTACGTTTCCTCAGGCACATTGAGCGCAACTCTGCATTGTTGTTCATGATTTCAGCAGATGCAAAAGACATTAAGAAAGAATACAAAATCCTGAAGAACGAATTAAAGCAGCATAATCCCGAACTCCTCGACAAACGACGTGTTCTCGCAATTACAAAATCCGATATGCTGGATGATGAGTTGATGACAGCACTGAAAAAAGAATTACCGAAGGATAAAATGAGTGACGGCACAAAAGTTCCTGTTATCTTCATTTCATCAGTCTCCGGCTACGGAATTCAACCGTTGAAAGATGAGTTGTGGAAGATGCTTAATGAATAACAATTGGCACTCTGCAATAAAGGCTACCAATTACCAATTTGTACAAATATTACTAATTCATATTGCATAAAATTCAAGTTCAAAATCCGTATATCCGTAAAAATTTGCGTCGCACTGAGCTTGTCGAAGTGTAATTAGTAGCCTTTATAGGATAAAATTTATGTTGGAAACGTTAGTTAACTTCGATCGCAGTCTCTTCCTCTTCATCAACAGCATGAATTCCGAATTCATGGATTCTGTAATGTGGTGGATTGCAGATCGTTTTTTCTGGATTCCATTATACCTCGGACTGGCAGTTTTCCTGGTTCGGAAATATGGCAAGCAGGGTTACTATATGATTTTGTTTGCAGCACTTTTGATAATTCTTAGTGACCAGGGTTCGGTTTTGATAAAGAATATTTTTGAACGCTTGCGTCCCTGCCAGGATGAATCACTTTCATTCATGGTACATACAGTAAGAAACAGATGTGGAGGAATGTATGGATTTGTTTCATCGCATGCCGCGAACACGATGGGACTCTTCACTTACCTCATGCTTATCACAAGAAACTCCAATAAGTGGGTTACATATATCACCGCTACCTGGGTATTGCTGATTGGATATTGCAGAATTTATCTCGGTGTTCATTTTCCTGCCGATGTATTTGGTGGCTGGATGGTTGGAATTATGTCTGCAGGAATCACCTACATAATTTACAGATTTATATTTGACAGTCCTACAACTCACATAAAAGTTTGAATAATTTACTTGCCATATTTATTGGTGGCGGTTTAGGAAGCTTGTCACGCTACGGAATTGGTAAATGGATTTCCGGAATACTTCCTCTTACTTTTCCTTACGGGACATTGTTCGCGAATTGCATCAGCTCACTTATACTTGGAATATTTTTAGGATTTTCGGCAGGCAAACCTGAAAATGAAACTCAATTGCGATTCCTGATCGCAGTAGGATTTTGTGGCGGCTTCAGCACCTTTTCTGCATTCAGTGCCGAAACTTTTGAGTTATTCAGAAATGGAATGTTCTTCCATGGCGGCATAAATATTCTCGCCAACATCATCTCCTGTTTGGTAATGATTAGCATAGGAGCCTGGATCGGAAAATTGATTTAAAGGTCCTCATAATTCAGTGATCATACTTTTGCAAAATTACCTGCACATCTTCGTCAGTTACTTCTGAAAAGTCATTGTAATACTGACCTACTCCAATAAAATCAAGCGGAGTATGCAACACAATTACATCATCAACCAGCTTGCGAATTGCTTTTAATGCCTTAGGAGTAGCCACCGGCACAGCGATTATAATTTTATCAGGTTGTTGCTTTTTCAGGATTTCAACAGACATTTTTATTGTATACCCTGTAGCAATTCCATCATCCACAATCACCACTGATTTCCCCTTCACCGATTCCATTCGATGTGTTCCCAGGAATTTTTTATACCGATCTTCAAGTAACAAACGCATCCTCTCAGTCTCTTCCTTAACATAGAATTCAGGTACTTCCGGATGTCCTTTATCAAGAAGGACTGCATCCAGCCCAACTGCACCTATTGCATATTCCTTGTTCATTGGATGTCCGATTTTTTTTGTCAGCATTACACTTAAAGGCCAGCCAAAATGCGTGGCAATCTCTTTCCCCATAGGAACCCCTCCTCTTGGGATTGCCAGCACCACCACCGGTTTAAGTGCGTATGGAACCAGGAAGGGAATTAATGCCTGAGCAGCTGCTATCCTGTCTTTAAAAACCATCAGAACCGATCATTACTTTTCTAGTAAACAAAGTGACACTGAAACTGGTTTTCATAACCTTAAATTACATTTCTATGATCCATATTCCTTAATATTGCACTTCAACTCTTAACCCATGACCCGAAATTTCATCTGTTCGTTTTGCCTGATTATTGCTTCATCTTTATCCGCTTTCTCTTCTCCTCCTGAAACCAAAAAGCCAAAACTTGTTGTAGGAATTGTTGTAGATCAGATGCGTTATGATTACATCACCCGTTATTGGGATAAATTTGGTGAGGGTGGCTTTAAGAAACTTGTCAGCGAAGGATACAACTGTTCCAACACTCACTACAATTATGTACCCACGAAAACTGCACCCGGTCATGCCAGTATTTATACAGGCACTACTCCGGCAGTTCACGGCATTGTTGAAAATTATTGGTACAATAAAAAAGCCGGCAAAGTAATATATGTTGCAGAAGATAGCACAGTAAACGGAATTGGCACTACTTCCTGGGCAGGCAGAATGTCACCGGTAAACCTTATCAGCACAACATTCACTGATGAGTTGCGGATGGCAAGCAATCTTAAATCAAAAGTGATTGGAATAGCACTAAAAGATCGCTCCTCAATAATGCCCTCAGGTCATATTGCCAATGCCGCATATTGGTTTGAAATCAGCACTGGAAACTGGATAAGCAGTTCCTGGTACAGATCTGCTTTACCTGATTGGGTAACAAATTTTAACAACCGCAAGTTGCCTGCAGAATACCTTAAAAAACCATGGACAACATTACTTCCAATTGAGCAGTATACGGAAAGCACAAGTGATGACAATCCTTATGAAGATATTTATGCGGGTGAAACCAAACCAGTATTCCCTCACGATTTTCCATCACTAGGACCTAACAATTATGATCTTGTTAGACATAGTCCTTACGGTAACCAGCTCACTAAAGAATTCGCTCTTGCTGCTATGAAAGCAGAAGAACTAGGTAAAGATGATTTTACCGACATCCTGGCTATAAGCTTCTCCTCTACTGATGAAGTTGGTCATCAATTCGGAACACATTCTATCGAAACAGAAGACACTTATCTTAGACTCGATATCGAACTTGCTGAAATGATTACAGCAATTGAAAATTATGCAGGAAAAGGCAATGTATTATTTTTCCTTACCGCAGATCATGGTGCAAGCCCAAGTGTGAAATATCTTTTTGATCATAAAATCCCATCGGGAATATTGAATGTGGCTGGAATAAGAGATTCTTTGCGGAACCACCTAAACTTGAAATTTGGCGATCAAAAATGGGTTCGTATATTAGATAACGATCAAGTGTATCTCGATCATGATCTTTTAGCCAAAAATAAAATAGATCTTAATGAAATGACTGCAGAAGTGTGTCGTTTTCTAATGCAATTCAAGGGCATTGCAAGTGTGTTAACTGCTGAAGAACTTCGTGTAAATGATTTCACAAACGGAATTAAATCATTGGTTCAAAACGGATTTAATCAACAACGCGGTGGCGATGTAGTCATGATCCTGGAACCGGGTTACATTGAATATAAAACAAAAGGTAGTGATCATGGAGCTGGATATTCCTATGATACCCATGTACCACTTTTATTTTACGGATGGAATATTACAAAAGGAAATTGTTATCGGCACATTAACATCACCGACATCGCTCCAACCATCTCACAAATGCTCGGTATACAATCACCGAGTGGATGTACAGGGAAGGTAATCACCGAAATCATGAAATAAAAAAAATGATATTGGGATCTTTATGATTTTTATGATCTTTTATGATGGGATTGTTATGATAAGGAAAAGGAATGATATCAAAATAAATCAATCATAAAAGATCTATCATAAAAAATCAATCATAAAAGATCATAAAAATCATAATTATCTAAAAATCACAAAAAATCCAGCTTTTTCCAAATCACTATAAAACCCCGGATACGATTTATTCACTACCTCACAATCATCAATAATCACCATCCCGGTTTTAATTGCAAGTGGTGCAAAAGTCATGGCAATCCTGTGGTCGTGGTAAGTTTTTACTGGTCTTAAATATTTTCGCAATCCATCACCGGGATACAATTTAAATTTTGAGCCACCACAAAAATCAGTCTTCACATTCATGTTGTACAATTCTCGTTGCAATGCTGCTGCTCTATCTGATTCTTTCAGCCTGAAATTTTTTAGTCCGAACAAATCTGCTTTAATATTGAGTGCCGCACATGTTGCAGCAACCGCAGGTCCCAAATCCGGACATCCTGAAAAATCATCACTGAAATAATCTGGTAAAGTCATTAAAGCATTGTTTGATATGGTCGCACCCGCATCGTTAAATTCAGTCTTAACTCCCAGCTGATCCATCATGTTTGAAATTGCTGAATCACCCTGCAGACTCTTTCCGGTCAAACCGGGCAAGGAAATTACAGCATGAGTATTCACTGCAGCAATTTCATACCAATAGGATGCAGCAGACCAATCTGGCTCAATTGAAATTTCTTTGCCTGTATATTTTCCTTCTTCAACTTTAATCAAAGTATTCTCAAATGATACCTTCGCTCCAAAGTACTGCATCACCGATTGTGTCATCTGTATATAAGGCAACGACAACATCTCACCAGTAATTTCAATTGTAATTCCTCCCGGAATATACGGAGCAATCAGCATGAGCGCACTGATAAACTGACTACTCACAGCTCCATCAATTTCAATTTTCTTCCCCGTAAGGGAAGACCTGCTGATACGTACCGGCAATTTTCCTTCTTCTTGAATATATTCAATTGACGCTCCTAATAAACGAAGCGAATCCACGAGAAGTGAAACCGGGCGCTTTCGCATTGCTTCAGAAGCAGTCAAAATAACTTCTTTTCCACTGGCACAATAATAAGCCATTAAAAATCGCAGTGTGGTTCCTCCATCTCCGGCATTTACTTCCTCATCCTGTGATGCCAAAGCAGCTTCAAGCTGGAGAGTATCATTTGCTTCTGAAAGATTTTGTATTTCAGATTGTAAATTTCCCAAGGCATGTACAATCAGCACACGATTACTGATACTTTTTGAAGAAGGCAATTTGATTTCTGCATTAATTGCATTCCCGTGATATGAAACTTCAGCAATCATTTCTGCATGGAATTAAAAAAGTGAAATGATTCCAGTAACAGTTCAGGTGTTATACCTTGATGCAAAACAGGACTTCCAATATTTTGCAACAATGCAAAATTAATTTTTCCTTTAGTTGATTTTTTATCAGCTTTCATCAAGTGCAGCAATTCCTGGAATGAAGGGCCGTGAATGATTCTCCTGGAATAAAAACTTTTTATTACAGTGCAAATTTCTTCCAGCACGGAAGACGGAAGTCCGGTCAGTTTATTCGATAAATATGCTTCACAAAGCATTCCCGCAGCAACAGCTTCCCCATGCGAAATTGGTGTTTCATCATATGTAAGCGAATATGTTTCAAGAGCATGTCCAACAGTATGTCCGAAATTGAGAAACATGCGTTCCTGTTTTTCAAAAGGATCCGTTGTCACGATTGACGCTTTCACTTTTATAGCTTTTTCAAGCAAACCAATTACAGTCTGCTTCACCGAATCGGTCAGTTCACCTTTTGAGTTTAAAATAGCAGTTTTAATTTCGGTCCATAATGCAGCATCCGCAATCAATCCATGCTTCAGCATTTCAGCAACTCCATTTTTCCA
>Ga0190274_10000396_pt1 | contig 26933 bp, 21 predicted proteins | sample Popmic531T_FD_133002 | JGI IMG/M metagenome (GOLD analysis project Ga0190274, IMG submission 133002) | Populus adjacent soil microbial communities from riparian zone of Yellowstone River, Montana, USA - 531 T | ecosystem: Environmental > Terrestrial > Soil > Riparian zone | place: USA: Montana... | reverse complement strand
GCCGCGTCGCCGATGCGCGCGGTGTCGGCGCAGCGGATGCGCTTGCCGTCCAGCCACGCACCGCCACCGCGCCGCGCCCATGCGGTCTCGCCGAAATGCGGCGCGGACGAGACGCCGAGCAGCAGCTTGCCGCCCCGCATCAATGCGATCTGCGTGGAAAAGAACGGATTGCCGCGCACGAAGCTCTTGGTGCCGTCGATCGGATCGATCAGCCACAGGTGCTCGCCATCGCCCTGCTCGCGGCCGAATTCCTCGCCGTGGAAGCCGTGGCCGGGGAAGCGCGCGCGGAGCACGGCCTTGATCGCGAGCTCGGCTTCGCGATCGGCGACGGTCACGGGCGTCGCGTCGGCCTTGTGCTCGACCGCGACGCCACGCTGCCAATGCGGCGCGATCACGCGCGCGGCGGCGTCAGCGGCTTCGCGTGCGGCCGCAAGCGCTTCGTCGAGGAAGGTTTCGTCGTTCACTCGAGCGCCTTGATCTCGCCTTCGATGCGCAGCAGCGAACCGCCGTCAGGCGAGCGCTCGCCGATCCACTTGAGCGCTTCCTCGAGCTGCGGATTGGGCTCGCGCAGGTACAGGTGCGTTTCCGAGCTGTAGTGCATGCCGGCAATGGTGGTGCGGCCCTCGATGGCGAGCGCGCCGCCAAGGTCGTGGATGTCGGCGACGATGTTGCCCGCGGCGTCCGGCGCGAACGTGATCTCGAGGCCGGGCAACCGCGCTTCCGCACCGCCGCTCACGCCGAGGTCGCGCCACGTTGCCTTGCCCTTTGCAGTGCGCAGCAAGCCGTCGGAAAACTGCAGGCGCTCCACGTCCAGCTCGAGCGTGCCGAGCAGCACCAGGCCAGGGATATCGAGCGCCGGCGCGAGCAGTTGCGCCGGGAACCGCGTGCGCAGCGCCTCGACATCGAGCGCGCCCGGTCCGCGCGCGAACTTCGCGCGACCGTTCACGTCGCGGCCGTCCACCGCGAAATCGCCGCGCAACGTGCCGCGCAGCGCGGCCATGCGGTCGACGTGCCACGTGGCACGTCCCAGCACGAGGCCCATGGCGGAGACGCGCTCGGCGTTGCCGTCCCAGACGCTGCCGCCCAGGCCCTGCGCCTCGAGCGGCGCGAGGCGCGCGCCGAACAGCCGGTACGCGAGGTCCGCAGGCGCAGTCCACGCGAGCGCGCCCGCGACGATCGCGAGCAGCACAAGCAGCACCAAGAAGCGCCGCAGGAACCGCATCAGCGCCCCGCCACGGGTGCGGCGGCGGCCGCGGGCGCAGCGACGTCGACGAGCGTGATGCGCGCGTTCACCATGCCGGGCATGGCCGAGCGGTCGACGCTGAGCTCCTCGACCGTCACGCCGTAGTGTTGCGAGAGCGACTCGAGCCACGCGAGGCACGCATCGAAGTTCGCGTTCTCGAACCACACGTTGACGCGGCCTTCGGACAGCGGTTCGACGCGCTTGAGTGGCTCGCCGAGGCCGGCATCGCGCGCACTGGCGTCGGCGAGCGCGAGCAGCGAACGGCCGGCGCGATCGGAACCGGCAGCCGCGCCCGTCGCGCGTTGCTGCTTGAGCGTGGCCGCGACTTCGCGCATCCACGCGAGGTCTGCTTCGGCGGCGCGCTTCTGTTCGGCGAGCGATGCGCTGCCCACGAACAGTGGTTGCCAGGCGAACGCCCACAGGAGCACGAGCGCCACGAACGTGCCGCCCACGGCGAGCACGACACGATCGCGGCGCGACTGGCGGCGGTACCAGGCGGCGATCATGGCGCGCGGCTCCGCACGCGCACGCGGCCTTCCGCGCCCTGCGGCACGGCGGCGGCGGACGCGAGCTCGGCCTGCAGGCCGGGCAAGGTGGCGAGGCTTTCGCGCACGGCATCGAGTGCTGCCACGCCTGGCGCGAGCAACGTGATCTCGAGCGTGCCGTTGCGGTATTCGAGCGACTTGAGCACGTTCTGCGGGCTGGCGCCTACAACCGGGGCCACGCGCGCTACGAGGTCGAGCGCATCGTCGCGGCGACCGAGGCCCGCGGCACGCATGTCGGCGCGCATGCGCGCGGCCGGATCGGACGGCATGCGCGCGCCGGGATAGATGTCGCGGTGGATCGCGGCCATTTCCTCGCGTATCGCGTCGTAGCTGCGTTCCAGGCGCCAGCGATCGAGCAGCAGCCATGCGAGTGCGAGCACGGCCAGCCCCGCGGCCATGCGCCCGGCCAGCGTCCAGAGGCGGCGCGCTGGCGCGCCACGGTGCGCGGGCGCGAACTCGCCCGCGAGCAGGTCGAGCGGCGGCGCGGCGCGCAGGCCACGCGCGAGCACGCGGAGCGCCGGCGCTTCTTCGGTCGCCGGCAATGAGGCAATGCCGAGGCCGAGGAACGCGGTATCGCCCTCGCTGTCGGAATGCACAGTCACGGGTACGCGACCAGCCGCGTCGCGCGGTATGTCGCACGCGGCCATCCAGTCGGTCAGTTCGTCGAACGGCGCGACGAACGCGCGATCGATTGCTGTGCGCACGACGACGCGCCCCGCTTCGACGAGCGCGCTCGCGCGACCGGCTTCGAACGGCACGGCAAGCGCTTCGGGCACGAGCCGGTCGGGACGCAGGCCACGCTGCGCCAGGTCGGCGAGCAATTCGCGCACGCGCGCACGCGCCATGCACGCGACGAGCTGGCCGCTGCCCGAGGGATGCGGCACCGCGGCGAAGTGCAGTTGCTCGACCGGTTCGGCCAGTTGTTCCTCGAGTGCAAACGGCAGCGCGCGTTCGAGCTGCTCGCGCGAACGCGCCGGCACGCTGGCCGACAGCAGCACGCAATCCTCGGCCGGTGCGAACACCACGATCTCGCGCGCGCCTTCGATGGCATCGGCCGGCGGCGCATGGCCGTACGACGGCCCCGCGAGACCGCGACCGCGCTCGTCCTCGGTGCTCCATTCGAGCGGCTCGCCGGCCGCGCGGCGGCGGATCAGCAGGCGTGCACTCATCGCGGCTGCGGGTTGACGACCATGTCCTGATTCTAGCGGGCCACGCGCGCCGCGAACGGGCTCACTCGAATCCGTCGCGGAACAGCACCAGGTCCGGCGCCTCGACCGCGCCGCGGTCGCATTCGGACAGGGTGTCGCCGTCGCCGTCCGTGGGCCGCTTGGTGCCGCGCTGGTCGGCCCGGCCGCAGCTCGCGGCGCCCGTGTCGATCACCGGGCTGCCCGCGAGCGGTGCATGCGTATCGGTCGGCCCGCCGTTGGCGGCGAGCGGCCCGAGTGCCGCGGCGACGCCGGTGATGTTGTTGTTGCCGGTGAACGAACAGGCGCCGGGCACCTGGACGAAGTTGTCCTGTCCCTGCAGCGTGCCGGCCGGGGTGCGTCCGCAATCCGACGCCGTGCTACCCGAGCCGCGCCGGTTGCCGGCGACGATGCTGTTCGCGAGCGCCACGGCGCCCGAGCTGTCCTGGTACAGACCGCCGCCGGCCAGGCCCGAGGCATCGGTCGCATCGGAACGGTTGTCGACGATGGTGGTGTCGCGAACCGCCAGCGATGCCGTGGCGATCACCGCCACGCCGCCACCGCCCGCGCGCGCGCTGTTGCCGCTCAGCGTCGAGGTGTCGATCTCGTGCGTGCCGCCCAGCAGGTACACGCCGCCACCGCCGCCGGTCGGCACGCGCAGGCTGCTGTTGCCACTGAGCGTGCTGCGCGCGATGCGCAGGCGCGGCGGCACCGTCCCGTCCACGGCCACGCCACCGCCATCGTTGCTTGCGCGGTTGCCCGTGATCGCCGAATCCTCGATGCGGCTGAAGCCGTCGAGCCGCGCACCGCCGCCCGACCCGCTCGCGATGCTGTTCGTGATGCGTACGTGCGACAGGCCGACGAAGTCGGGGTTGGAATTACCGACGTTCGCGATCGCACCGCCGTTCGCCGCGCTGCCATTGCGCAGCGTGAGGTCGGTGATCGCGAACGAACGACTGCCGCTGCCCGCGGGGTCGAGGTGCAGGACGCGATCGGCGGCGTTGCCGTCGATGATGGTCGTCGCCGTGCCCGCGCCGTAGATGCTCGTGGCGCCGAGCAGGTCGAGGTCACCGCTCAGGTTCACGTCGTCGGCAGCGCCGGGCAGCGTAAGCACGTACGTGCCTGCCGGCAGCAGCACGACGCCTTCGACCTGGTTTGCCGCGCGCACGGCTTCGCGCAGCGAGCAATCGCCATCGCAGACGAGGTCGCTCGTGTCGGCCGTCTTGGTCACGGCATAGGTGCGCGCGCGGTCGAACGTGACCTGGATCACGGTGGCCGGGACGCTCGCATCCCAGGTAGCCACTTCGATCGAGTATTCGGTGTTCGCCTCGAGGCGCACGCCCACGAGCGATGCACTGCCGCTGGCGCCGCCACCGTCGTCGCTGCACGCGCCGGTCACGAGCTCGAATCCGTCGGCCTGGTCGCCGGAGTAGACGGCCAGCAGCGCGTCGAAGTTCGCCGTGGACACGTTGAGGTATTCGACGTCGGATCCGGTCGAGTACGAATACCAGATGCTGCGCGCACCGGTCGTCGCTGCCGTGCGGCGACACGCGAACACGGGATCGGCAGGTTCCAGCGTCGCTCCGCCGATCGCGCCCTCGATGTCCGTGGCTGGCAGCGTCGCGATGACCTGGCGCGCGCTCCAGTTGTCGTTCGCGGGACCGCCGGCGTAAGCGAGCGTCGGAACGACGCAGGCCAGCAGCAAGGCAAACGCGCGGAATACGGGCGGCAATCGCCGCCGGCAATTCGACTGCAGCACCTGGACCCCCTCCCGGAAGGCCGTCGCTCCGCAACGGCCGGCGGCCACCGTAGCGCGGCCCGTGGCAGCGCGCAAATCTACATGGCGCGGTTGCGCGAGATCACGCGATAGCGGCCATCCCGGCGCTCCAGCAGCGAGGCGTAGGCCATCGGCAGGCCGTCCAGCTCGATGTCGGCGCGCGCCACGAACCAGTAGCTGCGCGCGCCTGCGCCGGGCAGTTCGACGACGATGACGTTGGCCTCTGCCAGCGCCGCGATGAAAGCGCGGATGTCGCTGTACTGCGCCCCGCCATCGCGCTGCATGCGCCGCGCGACCGGTTCGGTGATCAGGTCGTCGAGCGCCATCAACACGGGTCCGGTCGCGGTGTTCACGTTGACCTCGCTGTCGTTGGCCGGCAATGCGCAGACGTGCGGCTCGAGCTTCGCGTAGGTTTCCGCATCGAACCCGCGCACCAGGCGCAGCTCGCTCACGTCGGCGAACCAGCGGTTTGCGGTGCGATACGGTGGGTCGGCCGCGGCATAGGCAGCGTCTTCGGCGCCCCGCGGCTTCGCGTCGGCGCCGGCGTCGATCCAGTCGACGACCGCCTGGGCGCGCGACGGATCGATGCCGAGCACGCGCAGCAGCCGCTCGAAGCGCTGCAACTGCAGCTCCGCCAACGTCGTCACCGGATCGAGGTTGTTCAGGTTGAAGCAGCCATTGAGGTCGCTCATGGCGCCGGAGATGCGCCCGCCCGGCACCTCGGTCGGTGGCAACGGCCGCGACCAGAGGTCACCACGCGAGTCGCGGCCACCGGAATCCTGCGCCCAGTCGCGCTTGAGCAGGTCGATCGCCCAGTCCTCCAGGCCGATTGCATACGCGTCGGCCTGCGCTGCGCGCGCGATGTTGCGCGTGCGCGCCAATGCCACGCCGCTCGAATCGAGCAGCATCGCGAGCACGATGGTGCCGAGCGCCACCGCGAGCAGCGCAATGAGCAACGCCACGCCACGCTGGCGGCGCGCGCCGATCACGGCGAGCCCCCCGATGCAGGCGGCGGCGACGGCGTCGGTACCGGCGGAGCAACCCCGTCGGGCAGCTCGACCAGGCGCGTGATGTCGCCGTAGTCGTCGCTCGCAAAGCGGAATTCGACTGCGCGCGGCAGCGCATCCGGATTGCGATTCGGACCATCCTTCGGTGGCCAGTCGCTGCGCCAGCTGCCTTCGCGGTCGAGGTAGCGGAAGCGCAGCTCACGCACGTCTTCCAGCGCGACGCGGGTCAGCGGCCGCGACTGCGGCGCGCGATCGAGCACCACGAATGTGCTGCGCCGCAGGCCGGCTCCATCGAGCGTCCACGACGTGCGCGCGAGCTTCGCGCGTGCCTCGGCGCCGGTGCGCGCGAACTGGCCGTGGCTCAGCTCGAGCTCCGTGCTGCCGCCCGCGAGCGCAGGCAGCACTTCGCCGTAGGTTCCGCGAACCGACCGCGAAACCGACTGGCGAAGGTCGCGTTCGAGGGAAGCGACGGCGAGCTGCACGCGCTTGAGGCGCGTGCCGTTCTCGTCGAGCGCCGTGCGCGAACGCATGATCGCCGCCAGCCCGCCCCAGGTCATGGCCGACAGCAGCGCGAAGATCGCGATCGCCACGAGCATCTCGATGAGCGAGAAGCCGCGCGGTCGGAAGCCGAATCGCTTCGCGCTCATCTCGCCCCCGCGAAGCCGGCGAGCGTGGCCACGCTCGAGTCAGGCTGCCCGTCGGCGAATACGCGCACGTCGATGCGGCGGATGGACGGTTCGTCGGTCGCCTGCACCACCGACTGCCAGCGCCACTCGCGCCCACCGAGTTGCTGGCTGCCTTCGCGCCGGCCCATCGGCGGCACGCCACCCGCGACGCGCTGCTCCGCAAGCACGTTGGCGGCGACCCAGGTGGCGAGCGTCACGTCGCGCTCGCGTTCGAGCGCGCGTGCCGCCGTGCCGGCCGTGCGCACGAGCGCCACGAGCACCAGCGCGACGACGGCGAGTGCGATGAGCACTTCGAGCAACGTGAATCCGCGAGACCGGAAGCGCGTGACGTGCGGCTGCAAGACGCCGGACATCACAGGGTCTCCGCCAACTTCCACTCGAGCGAGCCGTCGGACTCGCCGCGCACGAGGTAGCGCGGCACGTTGGCAGCGGCGCCGACTTCGAGCGCGAATGGCGTGAGCTCGCCGCTGGCATAGCAGACGAGTTGCGGGTCGGCGGGCAGTTCGGCCTCGAGCTCGAGCACGATGCCGTCGCGCCTCGCGTCGAGCGCGAGGCCGCGCGGCATCTCGCGTTCGCGCAACTCGCCCGCCGTCTCCAGGCGCCAGCCCCCGGGGAGGAACAGGCTGAAGCCGTAGCGGTTCGCGCCGAGATGCACGCCGACGTCGCGACCGCTGGTTTCGGCGCGCTCGCACGCGAGCGCCAGCAGCGCCTCGAAACGCCGCGCTTCGCGCTCGACCTGCCTTGGTGCACCGACGGCGTTCACGGACAGCGTGATGGCCGAAGCGAGCACCGCGATGATTGCTACTACGACGATCAGTTCGATGAGGGTGAAGCCTGTTTGCCCGGTCTCCCTCGCAGCCACAATGTCCGAGGCAAGCGGTCGCTCCATCGAAGGAAGTTGGAGCGGCCCATGGCCGCGATGCGAAAGCGCATGTCGCGTGGGCGGTCCAGCTCTGCGATCAGAGGGTCGATCGGGAATCAGGTTGGGAGGCCTTCTCATCGCGGCCATGGGCCGCTCCTGCTTCTTCCGCTCGGGTCGCCAGCCCGCGACGAACGCTCCGTCAGGGGGTGGAAGGTTTTCGCATCGCGGCCATGGGCCGCTCGAACTTCTTCTTCCGCTCTCGTCGCCAACCCGCGACGAACGCTCCGTCAGGGACTGGGAGGCCTTCGCATCGCGGCCATGGGCCGCTCGAACTCCTTTCGACTGGCCTCGAATCGAGGCTTGATTTCCATCCCCTCAGGCAGGGGTGGTGAAATCACCAATTCCCGATATCCGAATCCGCCCCCTCACCACCCGGCTTCCCGTCCCTGCCGAGCGACCAGACGTCGATCTCGCCGTGCTGGCCGGGAGAAAGGAATTCGTAGTCGCGGTTCCATGGATCGCGTGGCAGCTGTTCGATGTAGCCGCCGGCCTTCCAGTTCGCGGGCTCGGGCTGGCCGCCGGGTTTGCTGCGCAGCGCCTCGAGGCCCTGGTCGGTGCTCGGGTACGCGAAGTTGTCGAGCTTGTAGAGATCGAGCGCGGTGGTGAGGTTGCGCACGTCGGCCTTGGCCTTCGCGACGCTCGCATCGTCGACCTTGCCCATCACCTTCGGCAGCACGATGGTCGCCAGGATCGCGAGGATGGCGATCGCGACGACCAGCTCGATGAACGTGAAGCCGCGCGCGACGCGCGGCAGTGGACGCATGGACATGGCGGCTTGTACGCGTGGACAACCATCGCGATCATAACAAGCCCCCACCCGTGAAGTTGTGATGTCCAACGAAGCGCTCATCCGCCGCGATCTCGCCGTCCTGTGGCACCCGTGCACGCAGATGCATGACCACGAGGCGCTGCCGCCGGTTCCCGTACGCGCGGCCGCGGGCGCCTGGCTGGAGGATTTCGAGGGCCGACGCTACCTCGACGCGATCAGCTCGTGGTGGGTGAACCTGTTCGGGCACCGCCACCCGCGCATCGTCGCGGCGCTCGAGGAACAGCTCGCGCGACTCGACCACGTGCTGCTCGCGGGATTCACGCACGAACCGGCCGTCGCGCTGGCGGAAGGCCTGCTCGCGGTCGCGCCGCCCGGCCTGGCGCGCGTGTTCTACGGCGACAACGGCTCGTCGGCGATCGAGATCGCGCTGAAGATGAGCTTCCACTACTGGCGCAACCAGGGTCGGCCGGCCAAGCAACGCTTCATCGCGCTGCGCAACGGCTACCACGGCGAGACGCTCGGTGCGCTCGGCGTGACCGACGTGCCGCTGTACCGCGCGACTTATGCGCCGCTGCTGGCCGAGCCGATCTTCGTCGACTCGCCTGACGCGTACCTGGCCGAACCGGGCGAGACGCCGGAGCAATGCGCGGTACGGCGTTTCGCCGACATGGAGCGCACGCTCGAGCGCCATGCCGAGGAATGCTGCGCAGTGATCGTCGAACCGCTCGTGCAGTGTGCCGGCGGCATGCGCATGCACCACCCGGTGTACCTCGCGCGATTGCGCGAAGCGTGCGACCGCCACGGCGTGCACCTCATCGCCGACGAGATCGCGGTGGGCTTCGGACGCACGGGCACGCTGTTCGCGTGCGAGCAGGCGGGGATCTCCCCTGACTTCCTCTGCCTGTCGAAAGGGCTCACGGGCGGCGTGCTGCCGCTGTCGGCCGTGCTCACGACGCAGGCCGTGTATGACGCGTTCTATGCCGAGTACGCGGCGCAGCGGGCGTTCCTGCATTCGCACAGCTACACCGGCAACGCGCTTGCGTGCACCGCCGCGAACGCCACGCTGTCGCTGTTCCGCGACGAGCCGGTACTCGAGCGCAATGCGCAGCTCGCCGCAGCGATGGCGCGCGAGCTCGAGGCATTCCGCGACCTGCCACACGTGGCCGACGTGCGACAGACCGGCATGATCGCCGCCATCGAGCTGGCACGCGACGGCAACCGCCGCACGCCGTTCCCGTGGCAGGAGCGGCGCGGCCGCCGCGTGTACCGACATGCACTCGCGAACGGCGTGTTGCTGCGGCCGCTGGGCGACGTGGTCTACTTCATGCCGCCGTACGTGATCACCGAAGAAGAAATCACGTCGATGGCGCGCGTCGCGCGCGAAGGCATACTGCTGGCCGGGCGTGACGCAACCTGAAGGGGAAGGAACATGCGCCGCATCCGCGTATTCGTCGATGACCCGATCGCCGCCGGCGAGCCGCTCGCGCTCTCGCCATTCGCGACCGACCATTTGCTGAAGGTGCTGCGCCTGCAACGCGGCGCGGCCGTCACCGTGTTCAATGGCGACGGCAACGATTACGAAGGGACGCTCGAGGTCATCGGCAAGGGCATGGCCGCCGTGCTCGTGGCGCAGGCGTCGCCGATCGCGAACGAATCGCCGCTCGAGCTCACGCTGGCGCAGAGCATTGCGCGCGGCGAGAAGATGGACCTGATCCTGCAGAAGGCCACGGAGCTGGGCGTGTCCCGCATCGTGCCGCTCGTGTCCGAACGCACCGAGGTGCGCCTCGACGAGGACCGCGCGGATCGCCGCGTCGCGCACTGGCGACGCGTGGTGCAGAGCGCGTGCGAGCAGTGCGGCCGCGCGGTCGTTCCCGTTGTGGACGCGCCGGTCGCGTTGCCCGCGTGGATCGCCACGATGCGCGACGCGCCAGCGCGCAAGCTCGCATTGCACCCGGAAGGCGCACGGTCGTTCCGCGAGCTTGCGCTCGGCGCGGACGAAGCGATCGTGCTGGCGGTCGGCCCCGAAGGCGGCTTCGGCGACCGCGACCTCGATGCACTCGCGCAGGGCGGCTTCGAGCGACTGTCGCTGGGTCCACGCATCCTGCGCACGGAGACCGCCGGGCTCGCGGCGATTGCGGCGTTGCAGGCGGTGCTGGGGGATCTGGGGTGAGGAGCCAGGGCTGAGGGCTTAGGGCTGAGGGCTGAGGTCGAGGTCGGCGCGTCTACGCGATGCCAGTGGCATCGCGTGCGCCGGCCGAGGGCGAGCCATGGATGGCGAGCGGAAGACGCTTCATGGATGAATGAATTCGATACGCTGCGAAGAAGCGTCGTCGGTGTCATCTCTCGCTCGGTCCGTCCCTGGAGTGCCCTCCGCTCGCCATCCTTGGCTCGCCCTCAGGTGGCACGCGATGCCTGAAGGCATCGCGTGGCGTGCCACCTTCGACCTCGGCCCTCAGCCCTAGGCGGCCGTCAGGCCGCCAACGCATCCGCAATCATGTTCTCGATCGACGGCAGGTCGGGGATCACGGCCTGATCGTCGCGTACCAGCACACGCGACTTCACACCGAACTGTTCCTCGCTGCCATCGCCCGTGGGGATCAGGATTTCCGGCGTGATCGTGGTGAGGCGCGGGAACCCGAGGCAGAGCATCGCCACGAAGGGCATGCGGGGGTTCTTGTTGAGCGTCTTCAGCACGGTGACCTTTGCGTTCAACGCGCCTTCTTTCGTCGCGATGCCGGTGAGCAGCGAGAACGAGAACAGCGGCACGCGCCAGCCGCGCCAGCGCACGCGCCCGAGCAGCCACGTGGGTGCGTTCGGCACCGGTTCCGGAGTTGCCGCCGTGATGATCTCCGACACGTTCGCGTTCGGCAGCAGTACGCGGCCGTTCGTGATCGTGATCATCAGGCCGCGGATTTCGCGCGGTTTATCGTTCATCTCTTCCCCCGTCCGCGCTCAACCGGCGCGGAACATCTGCAGCTGGAACTGGCGCGCCAGCTCCGCTGGCGAACCTGTGAAAGTGACGACGCCCGCGTCGCGCGCGCCGTCGACCATCGAACTGATGACGCAGGTCGCCGGATCCTGTGCCCACACCTTGCCGCCCTTCTGCGACAGGTAGACGGAACCGTCGATCGCATCGTGTGCCATGCCGCTGAAGATGATCGCGCCGGCATTCGCACCGAAGCGGTCCGCGACGTCCATCAACACCTGGTCAATGGACGGGCTGTACGGCGACATGCTGTCCAGCGCCGAGAGCTTCACGCTGCCCTGCGTGTCGACCTGCATGCGTTCGCCGAGCGGCACGACGACCACGTCCCCGTAGCCGACCTTGTCGCCCGCAGCGACATTGCGCACGTTGAGCTTCGTGGCGCGAGCCAGCTGCTGCGTCATGAGGTCGACGAAATCCGAACCCATGTGCTGCGCGAGCAGGAACAGCGCCGGCACGCCCGGCGCGATCGCCGCGAGGAACTCGCGCACGGCTTCGGGACCGCCGATCGAGGCGCCGAGTACCCACACGCGCCGCACGGGGCCGTCCGCGGCTGCTTCCGCGACCGGCGTGGTTGGGCCGACCACGGCCTCGAGCTCGGCCATCAGGTCGGGCTCTTCGTCGCTCTCGACCGCCGCATCACGCACGACCGAGCTGGTGTTGATTGGTGCCGTTTCGTCGAGCGTGAACTCGAGCGCGCCGAGCGAGAATTCGTCGTCGTCTGCCACCGGCAATTCGACCGGCGGCGGCGGTGCCACGCTCGGCATCGGCGGCGGCGCGACGGCTCGTTCGATCTCGTCGATCCGGTACGTGGCGCGACCGGTCACCGGCATCGCGAGCAGCTCTTCTTCGGTCGGTTCCAGCGACAGCCCGGAGAACTCGAAATTGCGCGGCGCAGCGGGCGTCGCGGCGGGCTGGGCCTGCCTTGCCTCGACCGGCGCGGGCCGCGTCGCAGGCGCAGCCGGTGCCGGCTTCGCCGGCTCTTCCATTTGCGGTCGCCCGCCGGAGAGCACCTTGCCTTCGACCGTCGGTGTCGCGCGCATGGACGCGGCGTGCCGGGCGACTTCCACCCCCACCGGCTTTTCCGACTTCGCCGGGCGCGCTTCCTTGTCGCCCTTTTCCCCTTCGTCGAGCGACAGGTCGAACAGGAAATCGTCGAGGCCCCGGGGTGCCGCGGACTCGGGCACGTTGCCGAACGTCGATCCGCTGCCGGACTCGTCGAACGGCTCGAGCTCGATCGAACTGATGTCGAAATCGGACAACGGGGCGTCGATATCGGCGGCAGGTACCGACGCATCATCGAAGTCGTCGAGCGCCAGCGGATCGCTCGCAGCCACCGGTTGCTGTCGCGCGGGCGCGGCTGCGATCGGCTCGTCGTCGAATGACAGTTCGTCGAGCTCCTGCACCGCCACGCGCGATGCCGGCTCATCGGATTCGAGCGAAAGCCCGAAGTCGGAGAACTCGTCGTCGCCCAGCGTCGCGCCGGTTGCGCCGTCGAGCGCACCGAGCGCATCGAATTCATCGTCGGCCGGAGCGGGCGTCGTGGTCGCGAGCGCGACCGGCGTCGGCTCGTTGAGGAAACCGAAATCGCGCAAGACCGCAGCGAATTCCTCGGCCACTGCCGGGGGCGGCGCCGCTGCGGGCGGCGCTGCGGGCGGCGCCACTGCGACAGCCGGTGGTGCGACGGCTGCAACAGGCGGTGCCGGTGCTGCCGCGGGTTTCGCCGCGACCGCGGGCGGTGTTGCAGCTACGGGTGCGGCCGCTTCGCCCTGCCGCCACTGCGGGATGTCGCGCACGAGGTCGCCGACCGGCAGTTCCAGCATCGGCATGTCCTTCGGGTCGGGGCGCGGCACCAGCTGCGCTGCGACCGGCTCGTCCTTCGTGACGAGCGCCGCGCGCGTGAGCGAGATCGCTTCGCCGGTATCGGCCGACAGCGCGCGCTCGAATTCGTGGCCGTGCAGCTCGAAGCTGCCGTCGACTGCCGGCGCGCCCGGATATTCCGGCGCCGCCGAACGCACCTTGACCGAAATCGCCGACGAGCCTTGCGGCCGCGGCGGATTGGTGTCGCTGACGCCGAGGATCTTCGCCGCGAGATGGCGCGCCCAGCGCGCCTGGTCCCAGCCTTCCAGCCGGCTCGACACTTCGCCGTCGTTGAAGATGACCTTGAGCGCTTCGTCGGCGAGCAGGTCGCCCAGGTGCTCGAATTCCTCGTCCACGTCGGGGTCGAGGTTGATCACCACGACCTCGGCGCCCGAGCGGTCGAGCGCGCCGCGATCGAAATTTTCCGCCGGCGTGTCGTAGACCACGCTCGCACCGAGATCGGACAGCGCCTGCTTCAGGTGCTGGTGCAGCGATGGCGCCTGGTACAGCAGCGCAATCGGCACCGAACGTGAGGGCGCGAGCGAGGCAGCCATGTCAGTGGCTCCCGATGACGGTGTGGCGCATGCGGCTGTGTGCGTGACAAGACATGGCGCGTCGGTCGCTCAGTGCACGGCGCGGCTCAGGCGCAGCGTCTCGTCGACGTTGCGCAGGAGATCCGCCTCCTGGTACGGCTTGCCGAGGTACCGGTCGACACCGATTTCGAACGCGCGCTGGCGATGCTTCTCGCCGGTACGCGACGTGATCATGATGATCGGGATCGTGCGCAGGCGCGGATCGTTGCGCATGTACGTCGCGAGCTCGTAGCCGTCCATGCGCGGCATCTCGATGTCGAGCAGCACCAGGTCCGGGATGCGGTCCTGCAGCTTCTCGACGGCGTCGAGGCCGTCCTTTGCAGTGATGACTTCCATGTCGTGGCGCTCGAGCACGCGGCTCGTGACCTTGCGCATGGTGATCGAGTCGTCCACCACCATGACCAGCGGCTGGCGGCGCGCTTCCGGCACCGCGACGGGCTCGGGCACGAGTCCGGGCAGCGATTCCTCGAGCGCAGCTTCGACCGCGAACTCCGCGCGCAGCGCGGCGCTGCGGCGCACGAGCGGCGCGAGGTCGAGAATCATGACCACCGAGCCGTCGCCCATGATCGTGGCGCCGAAGATACCGGGCACCGAGCTAACCTGCGGGCCGACCGACTTCACGACGATTTCGCGACTGCCCATGACCGTGTCGATGCGCACGGCGGCGCGCTGGTCGCCGGTGCGCGCGAGCAGCAGCGGCAGCTGCGTCACGTCGCTCAGGCGATGGCTGGGCAGGCCCAGCAGTCCGCTGAGCTCGTGGATCACGTATTCCTCACCGGCGTAGGTGAAGATCGGGTGCGGCTGCGTCATGCGGCGTTCGAAGTCCTCGCGACCGATGCGCGCGACGCCCTGCACCGACGACATCGGCACGGCGAACACCTGCTCGCCGAGGCGCACCTGGATGGCCTGCGTCACGGCCAGCGTGAACGGCAGGCGGACGATGAACTCGGTGCCCTTGCCGCGCACCGAATCGATCGCAAGCGTGCCGCCGAGCTGCTTGATCTCGCTCGCGACCACGTCCATGCCGACGCCACGGCCGGCGATCTTCGTCACCTGCTCGGCGGTCGAGAAGCCGGTCTCCAGCACGAAGCCGAACAGGTCGCGATCCGACAGCTGCGCATCGGCACGCATCAGGCCACGCTCGATCGCCTTGCGGCGGATCGCATCGCGGTCCATGCCCTTGCCGTCGTCGGATACGCGGATCACGACTTCCGTCGCCTCGCGGCTCACGGCGATCTTCACCGCGCCTTCGGCCGGCTTGCCGGCCGCCGCGCGTTCGGACGGCGATTCGACGCCGTGCGCGAGCGCGTTGCGCAGCATGTGCTCGAACGGCGCTTTCATGCGCTCGAGCAGGTTGCGATCCATTTCGCCCTGCGCTCCCTCGATGCGCAGCGATGCGCGCTTCGCGAGCTCGTCCGCGGTCTGGCGCACGAGGCGGCGCAGGAACGGCACGACGGAGTCGAATGGCACCATGCGCGTGCGCATGAGGCCTTCCTGCAGCTCCGACGACACGCGCGACTGCTGCAGCAGCAGCGTTTCCGACTGGCGCGTGATGTCGTCCAGCGTAGTCTGCAGCGACTGCAAGTCGGACACCGACTCGGCCAGCGCGCGCGACAGCTGTTGCAGCGTCGAGAAGCGGTCGAGCTCGAGCGGGTCGAAGGTTTCGCCGGTCGCTTCCGCTTCGCGCTGGAAGCGCGACAGGATCTGCTGCTCGGTCTCCATCTCGAGCTTGCGCAGCTGCTCGCGCAGTCGCAGCACCGTCTGGTCGAGCTCGACGAGGTTGAAGCGGAACGTGCCGATCTGCTGTTCCAGGCGCGAACGGTAGATCGAGACCTCGCCCGCGAAGTTGACCAGCGCATCGAGCAGGTCGGAGCGGACGCGGATCATCTCCTGCGGCGCGCGCGCGAGCAGCTCTTCTTCCGGCAGCGGCTCGACGAGCGGGCGCGCAGGCCGCGGCTTCGGCGCCTCGGCCACGGGGGCCGGCGCTGCCACCACATCCTGCGGCGCGGGTGCGGCCACGACCGGCGCCACGGGCGCTGGTGCGTGCGCGACCGGCATCTCGATCGGCTCGCCGGCGACGATCGCCTCGAAGCGCCCGATCATGTTCACCGGTACGCCGACCGCCTGGCGCTTGGCCACGCGGCTGACCTGGCGGTGCAGCCGGTCGAAGCCGCGCTCGAGCGCGTCGACCGAAATTCGGTTCAGCGTGAGGCGTTCACCGACCACGCCTTCGATGAGGCCTTCCATCGCGTGCGTGAGGTCACCGACGCCGGCCAGGCCGACGGCGCGCGCATTGCCCTTGAGCGTGTGCAGGTGACGCTGCAGGCCCATGACCGCGTCGTGGTCGGTGTTCGACTCGCGCAGCCGCGCAACCAGTGCGTCGGCCTTGTCGAGGATGTCGGCACCTTCCTCGACGAAGATCTCGATGAGGTCCTCGTCCAGGTCGGGCAGCGACAGCACGCCGTCCGGATCGACGTCGTCGGCGATCGCGGGGATGTCGGCAGCCGGCGCACCAGCCGCGGCGACGGTTGCGGTCGCGAGTGCCGGCACGACGTGCTCGACGCGAACTGGTGCCGGCGCAACTGCGGTTTCGGGTTCCGGTTCCTCGTCGGCAAACGCGAGCTCGTCGACCGCAGCGGTGATCGGCGCCGGCTCTTCGCCTGGCACTTCCCCGTGCGCCGCTTCCGCCGGCGTGGCGTCCGCGGTCTTCGCATCGAAGGCGGCGAACGCGGCTTCGAGCTCGGCGGAAGCATCGGCATCGCCGAACTCGAGCGTGAGCTCCTCGCCGTCGGGTTCCGCGGCATCGAGCTCGCCGAAATCGTACGTCACGTCGGCAGTGCCGACCGGCGCGATCGGCGTTTCGCCGAACGCGTCGTCGGAAAGCGCGCTCGCGAGCTCGAGCTCGGCGTCGCTGGAAAGCGTCGACGAATCGGTTTCGAGCGGTGCCAGCAGTTGCTCGTCGGAGAACTCGAGCGACGGCAGGTCCAGCGTCGACGACGCCGGTTCCGGCAGGTCGGTGACCGACAGCAACGCGGAGAGGTCTTCAGGTGCCTGCAGCGAGGGCGCTTCGGGCGCTGCCTCGATGGCGGCCGGCGCGGGCGCGGCAACCTCATCTTCCTCGAGCGCTAGGTCGAACACGCTGAATGCGCTTTCCGGTTCCGGCAACGTGTGCCGCAGCGAGTCCAGGCGCGCGGCGATGCGTTCGCCGGACGGCAGCTCGGTGCCGGGCTGGTCGAGCATGCCGATCACGCGCGCGATCAGGTCCCCGCATTCGCGGATCGCGGCGAAGCCTTCGGCCGACGGCGGCTGCGAAGCGCCACGCAGGCGCTTGACGTAGCCTTCGAGCGGACCGACGACCTCGCTGATGACGGGCACGTCGGCCATGGATACGGCGCCGTGCATGGTGTGGACCGCGCGCAGCAGCGCCTCGGTCGCCGGCAGCGGCGCACCCACGGCGCGCGACTCGTCGAGGTATTCGCCCAGCGTCGCGAGGTGGCCCTCGACTTCGCTGCGCAGGATCTCGAGCAGCATCGCGTCGAGCACCGGCATGCGCGGGCCCGACGGCAGCACGGGTTCCGGCGCGGGCTCCGCGGCGACGAGCTCGTCTTCGGGCCGGAACATCACGACAGGCGACGTCTCTTCCGGCGTCGGCGCTTCGATCTCGGCTTCGAGCGCGCGCGTGATGTCGAACGTCGCGGTGAGTTCGGCGGCCGGCGCCAGCGGTGCGGGTTTCGGGCGCGCCACGCGCACCGTGCGCTTGCGCTTGACCTTCACCTTCTGTGCGGTCGGCAACCACGCTTCCTCGCCGGAAGCGAGCTTGTCGGCCACGCCCATGATGCCGGCGATGTCCGCGCGCGGTGCGCCTTCGCCACGCAGCGCACCCAGCATGTGCGGCAGCGCGCCGACCGCCTGGTCGAGCAGCGTGATCGCGGCGGGCGACGGCTGGATGGTCTTGTCCAGCACGCGGTTCAGCATGTTCTCGATCTTCCAGCTGAACTCGCCCAGCGCCATCGCGCCCACGAGCCGGCCGGAACCCTTCAGCGTGTGGAACGAACGACGCACGGGCTTGAGCCTCTCGAGGTCGCCCATGTCGTGCTTCCACGCCGGCAGCTGCCGGTTGAGGTTGTCGATTTCCTCCTGGACTTCCTCGACGAAGACCTCGCGGATCTCGTCATCGATGTCGTCGGACGGAACCGCCTGGAACTCGGCGGCGCTCATGCCGGATTCCGGCGCGGCGTCTTCCTCGAATTCTTCCTCGATCTCGATCAGGTCGTACTCGACTGCCTCGGGCTGCGCCTCGTAAGACGGCGTCACGCGCTCGGTTTCCGCGAAGCGCAGTCCGGCGAATTCGGAGGCCGGCGGAGGTGGCGAGACCGCCTCGCGCGCGGAGTGGCCGACCACGAGGTCGGCGACGTCGTGGCCCGGCGCGATCTCGACGATCGTGTTGAGCTCGTGCGTGGGCGTGGCCGGCGCGGCGGTCGGCGTCGCGACCGGGCCGCTCGCCTGCTCGCCACGCTCCATGCGCGCGATGAATTCGTCGAGGCTTTCGCTCGCCACCTCGATGCTCGGCATGTCCGCGGTCGAGCCGGGCTCGACATCGCTGCGCAGCGAATCGGCGCCCGTCGAGGTCTGCGTCGCGAACGACAGGCCGCCGAGGTCGACATGCACGTCGGAAAAATCGGGTTCCTGCGCACGCGGCTTCTGCGGTTCCGGTGCGCGCGCGACCGGCGGCTTCGCGACGACCGGCGCGAGCGGCGCCTGTTCCAGCGCGGCCAGGCCGATTTCGTCGAGCTCGCTCGACGCCGGTGCGCCAGTGTCTTCGGGGATCGGCCAGTAGCCCAGCGATTCCAGGCTCTTGCGCGTGACGTCGAGGATGCGGTCGCGGCCACCGCGCTGGTCGCGCGAGGCTTCGAGGTAGTACTCGATCGAAGCGAGCGAATCGGCCAGCCGGTCCATCTGTTCCGGCGTGGGCACGCGCTTGAGGCGGATGAGCTCCACCTCGACGAAACGCACGAGCGCGTCGAGCAGTTGCGCCGGCTCCTCGAGCGAGAGCATGCGCATCGCGCCGGCGATTTCCTCGAGCAGGCGCGGGATCTGCGTGACCTTCTCGTGGTCCCACGGCGATTCGACGAACGCGACGATGTCCTGCTTGGCCTGCTGCAGGTTCAGCGACGCTTCCTTCATCAGCGCTTCGAGGATGCGGCGCACTTCGGCCTGCGGCAGCTCCATCTCCGGCCGCGCGGGATCGCCGGCGGGGGCGGCCTGCGGCTCCGGGGTGGCGCCCAGCGTTTCGATGTTGTCGTCCAGCGACGCTTCGACGTAGAGCAGCGCGCCTGCGATGTCGAGCAGCGCGCCTTCGTCGGCGGAACGCGCGCCGGCGGCGATCTCGGTGAGCACCTGGCGCTGCTCCTGCACCACGCGGCGCGGAACGCCGAGCCCGAGCATGCCCAGCGTGTCGGCGACGCGATCGAGCACGTCGGTCTGCGCGGACAGGTCGGCGGGCTTCGCGTCGTTCGTGCGCAGGTGGAGATCGAGCGCGTCCTTGACGCGCATCAGGTCTTCCTTGATCGCGATCGACACGGTGTCGAGCAGCGCGCGGTTCTTGCCCGCGAGGCTGCCCTTCGCGTGTTCCAGCTCGGCGTCGGACGGCAGCAGCTGCTCGAGCTGGTACGTCGCCTTGATGTCGCGCACGCGCTCGGTGTCGGCGCGCGTGTGCGCCACGTAATAGAGGAGGTTCTTGGTCAGCTCGCGCGGCGGTTCGACGCGGAAGCTGGCTTCGCCGACGTCGGCCAGGCGCTTGATCTCGCGATCGACACGGCCGTACAGCGTCTTGAGCGCAGCGGAGGCCTCGATGCCGCCGGAATTGATGGCGTCGAGGACGCCGGCCGCGACCCACCACAGGCGCCGCGCCTCGTCCTGCGTCGTCATCGCACGCAGGCGTTCGAGCGTGCCGAGCAGGCCACCGATCGCTTCGGCCGGGTTGGCGTTGCGGAACCAGTGCAGCAGGCCGGTCTGGAAGTTCGTGCGCAGGCGGTTCGCGAGCGCCTTGAGCTCGAGCTCGGGCACCGGTCGGTCGGGACCGGCCGCGCTGCGCGGCAGCGGTGCCGCGAGGTCGGGCGAGAACAGCACGCTTTCCGACAGCAGCTTCTCGCCGCGGCATGCGCGCAGGTCGTTGAGCAGCGGCAGCAGGACGATCGGGATGTCCTTGTGGCCGCCCTGCAGGCGCTCGAGGTAGTCGGGCAGCTGCACGATGCCGCGCATCAGCACCGAATAGGTTTCGTCCTTCTGCCGGATCTGCCCCTCGAGCAGGCCGTTGGCGACGCGCTCCATTTCCTCGACCACCATCGAGGCGCCGTACAGCTCCACCATGCGCAGCGTGCCCTGCACCTGGTGCAGGTACGTGGCGCAGAAGCGCATCAGGCTGGAGTCAGCCGGGTCCTCGACGTAGGCCTCGAGGGCCTGACGAGCCTGTTTCAGGGTCTCGTCGAGCTCCTGCTTGACCCAGTTCAGGGTGGTGAAGTCGAGGTCGTCTTGAAGTCGCATCGTCTTGCTCTTTGTCCGCGCCGTCGCTTCAGCGGGTCTGCCTGGTCAGCCGTTGCGCCGGAAGGCCAGCGTCTGCGGGCCTCCCAGTCGCGTCAGCAGCGGATGGGTGAAGCCGAGTACCTCGCCCGGACCGAGCACGAGCAGTCCGCCGGGCTTCAACAAGCTGGCGAGTGCATCGAGCAGGGCCGAACGGCGCTCGCGCGCAAAATAGATCAGTACGTTCTGGCAGAACACGAGGTCGAGCCGCTTGAGCGGCGCGCGTGCCACGTCCATCAGGTTGAACTGGACGAAGCCCACGCGCTTGACCAGCGGTTCCACGATCCGGAACGAATCACTCGATTCCGGCTCGCAATAGCGCGCGCGGAACGCATCGGGCACTTCGTCCAGCTTCGGCAGCGGGTAGCTCGCGCCACGCCCGACCGCGAGCGCCGCGGCGCTGATGTCGGTTGCCGTGATGCCGAAGTAGGTCTTGCCCGACGCGTGCTTCGCGAGCGCGTCGTCGAGCACCATCGCCAGCGTGTACGCCTCTTCGCCGGTCGAGCAGCCGACGCTCCACGCGTGGATCGTGTCGCCGCCGTTCGCCTGCAGGTATTTCGGCAACCACTCGCAGCCGATCAGGTCGAACGAGGGCTGGTGGCGGAAGAAATGCGTCTGGTGCACGGTCAGGCGATCGACGAGCGTCGCCCACTCGATCGCGCCCTTCGCACCTGCGAGCAGGTCCTCGAAATACTCGGCGAAGCTGGCGTGCCCGGTCTCGCGCATGCGCGAGCGCACGCCCGTCACGAGGAACGTCTTGCGATCCGGTGGCACGACCACGCCCGTGCGCCGCTCGAGCAGGTCGACCCAACGCGAAAACTCCGCGTCGTCCATGGTCGGCGCGGAGGCGTGTTGCCTAGCCCAGTTGGCCACGGCGACGTTCATCTCGTTTCGCGCGCGGGCGACGCCGATGGCGTCAGCCCGGCAGCTTGAAGTCCTGCACCGAACGGCGCAGGTCCGCGGCGAGCTGCGCCAGGTTGCCGATCGACTCGGCCGTCTGGCTCGCACCAACCGAGGTCTGCGTCGTGATTTCCTGAATCACGTTCATCGTCGCCGAGATGTTCGTTGCGGCGGCCGACTGCTGGCGCGCGGCTTCGGAGATGTTCTGAATCAGGTCGGCGAGGTCGTTCGACACCTTTTCGATTTCGCCCAGCGCGAGGCCCGCGTCCTCGGCGAGGCGCGCGCCGGCGACCACTTCCGCGGTCGTCTGCTCCATCGAGCTCACCGCTTCGTTGGTGTCGGACTGAATCGTCTGCACCAGCGTTTCGATTCGCTTGGTGGCGCCCGATGCGCGTTCGGCGAGTCGCTGCACTTCGTCGGCCACGACCGCGAATCCGCGGCCCGCTTCACCGGCTGATGCGGCCTGGATGGCGGCGTTGAGCGCGAGGATGTTCGTCTGCTCGGCGATGTCGTTGATGAGCTCGACGATGGATCCGATTTCCTGCGAGGACTCGCCGAGGCGCTTGATTCGCTTCGAGGTCTCCTGGATCTGGTCGCGAATCGAGTCCATGCCCTGGATCGTCTGGCGCACGACTGCGGCGCCCTTCGATGCGATCTGCACCGAGCGCTGCGCGACGTCTGCCGATTCGGCGGAGTTCTTCGACACCTCGTCGATCGAGACTGCGATCTCGTTGATCGCGGCCGACGCCGACGTGATCTGCTGCGCCTGATGCTCGGCGGCTTCGGCGAGGTGCATCGCGGTCGCCTGCGTTTCCTGGGCGGCCGCGGCCACCTGCACGGCGGTCTCGTTGATCGTGGTGACGAGGCTTCGGAGCGCCTCGACCGCGAAGTTGATCGAGTCCGCGATTGCGCCGGTGATGTCCTCGGTCACCGTCGCCTTTACCGTGAGGTCGCCTTCTGCCAGCGATCCCATTTCGTCCAGCAGGCGGAGAATGGCCTCCTGGTTACGCTGGTTCAGGTCGGCGGTGGCCTGCATCTGGCGGCGCTGGCCGGAGTTGTACGCCCAGGCGGCACCGGCCAGGGACAGGATCGCGAGCACGCCCGCGAGGATCGTCCACGGCAGGCCGGGGAAGCGGGCCGTGCGCTTGGACGGGAGCTGCACGAACGCGCCCGCGGCATTCTTGGATTCGTTCAGCAGGCTCTGCGAATCGAGCACGATCGCGTCGGCGGCCTCGGTCACCTCGAACAGGTCGGTGGACGCGCCCTGGATCTTGTCGACGTTCTGGCCGACCTCGCTGAAGATGCTGAACACCTCGGCCAGGATGGCCTTGGCCTGCGGGTCGGTCAGCGCACGGATGTTGAGGTCGGCCGAGCCGTTCATCAGGCCATCGAGCACGCGACCGTAGATCTGCGCGTCACGACCGAACGAGTCGGCCGCCGTCACCGCGAGGTCGCCGCCCTTCAGGATTTCCGACACGCGGCGCAGCATGCGGTCGGCGAGCAGCATCTGGCGCGTGGCCATGTAGATCTGCGTCGAAGGCGCGTCGCGCTCGGTGAGCACGCGGACGATTTCTTCCATGCGCGCGGTCAGCAGCGGGATCTTCGAGTTGAAGTCCGCAGCCGTGTCGGTCATGTCGAGCACGAGCTGCTGGCGGCCGAGAATGGTGTCGGCGTTGCGCTTGATCGGCTCCCAGGTCGACGCGAGCTTCTTGAGCGGGCCGGAGACTGCCCCCTCGTTCTCGTAGGCGGGCATCTCGCCGCTCACGCCCTTGAGCAGCTGCGTGACGTTCTTCTCGATGCTGTCGCGCGTCGCCTTGAGCTCGCTGAACGCGTCGAGGTTACCGCCGGCGGCTTCGCGGGCGAACGTCGCGATCTGCTGCGACTGCACCTGCACGTCGTTCACGCGCACCAGAGCGGCTCGCTCTTCGTCGTTCTTCTGGTTCGTGGCGTACGTGTTGATGACGAGCAGGATCAAGGCCACGAACAGCAGCAGCAGCCAGACTCGAATGCTGGAGGACTGACCCTTCAGCGCGCCCGATGGAGTACTCATGCCTCACCTCTCTGGAATATCCCCGACCCCTGCCCGGCGCGCGCGCGCCGCGACACAGAGGTCAGATGAACCTAATTGCCTGTACCGCCCCCTGAAACACCCCGCTCACGCCGACGCCTGCAGGAAATCAGGCGAACGCACGAGCGTGGCCATGCTGAAAATGCTCCAGATCGAGTTCGCGAGCTCGTAGCTGCGCGCGATGAAGCGCGCATAACGCTCGTCCTGGTCGACGTTCTCGACCGGGATGTTCTCGTCGGTGAAATTGCGCTGGCCCAGCACTTCGTCGACCAGCACGCCGACCGCGCCGCCCGGCTGGCGCGCGACCAGCACGCGGCTCTTGTCGCCGATCGGCGTGCGCGATCCCTCGAGGAAATTGCGCAGGTCCACGATCGCGATCAGGTTGCCGCGGATGTTGGCGACGCCGAGCATCCAGGTCTTGGTACCCGGGATCACGGTCAGCGCCGGCATGGTGAGGATTTCGTTCACCTCGCCGATGCCCGAGACGAGGTACTGCGTGCCGATCCGGAAGCCGATGCCGCGCCACAGTCCCGGTGCCTCGACCTGTTCCGCCGCGCCGGCGACGTGCGCCTGCGCGCGCTGCTCGTAGTCGAGCAGGATGTCGAACGGCGTCGCGGCGACCGCGGACTCGAACGACTCGATGGCGAACTCGGTGCTCACTGGGGCAGCAGGTTCTGGATTCGGTCGATGAGATCCTTCTCGTTGACGGGCTTCACGATGAAGTCCTTTGCGCCCTGGCGCAGGCCCCAGACGCGATCCGTTTCCATGCCCTTGGTGGTGACGATGATCACTGGGATCTCGCTGGTCTCCGGATCGCGGCTCAGGCTGCGCGTGGCCTGGAAGCCGTTCATGCCCGGCATGATCACGTCCATCAGGATCAGGTCCGGCCGGGCGCTCTTCGCGAGGTCGATCCCGGCCTCCGCGCTCGCTGCGCTGGAAACGTGGTGCCCTGCACGCTCGAGTATTCCCGAGAGTACTTTTACGTCTGTTGGTGAGTCGTCAACGATGAGAATGTGCGCCATGGCTCCCCCTGCCTGACCGGCTGATCTGTTCAGCTCTTGACGTCCACGTGCTTGCGGATTGCTCCGAGCAACTCTTCGCGCGTGAACGGCTTGGTCAGGTACTGCTCCGCACCGACGATGCGCCCCTTTGCCTTGTCGAATATGCCGTCCTTCGACGACAGCATGATCACGGGCGTAGCCTTGAACATCTGGTTGTTCTTGATGAGCGCACAGGTCTGGTAGCCATCCAGGCGCGGCATCATGATGTCTACGAAAATGATCTGCGGCTGCTGGTCCGAGATCTTGGCCAGCGCCTCGAAGCCATCGGTCGCCGTGACCACGTCGCAGCCTTCCTTCTTGAGCAGGGTCTCGGCTGTTCGGCGAATGGTCTTCGAGTCGTCGATGACCATGACCTTCAAGCCGGACAGGCTGCCTGGTGCCTGAGCTTCATCCACGATCACTTCGTCCTTGTTCGGGGTTCCGGGCCCGGTCGGGCACCGAGAAGCGCGCAGGCGGCCGCGAAACCGCGACCCGGCGCACGCAACAGCCCCCTTCTCGGCTGTTTAGCCATTGTCCGAAAGCATGTCAAGTAAAGCGGCCAACCCATTTGATCCGGCTGGATTTTCCATCCGCGAAATCCGACCTGGCGAAGGTACCGCCCGGGCCCGGTCCCACCCAGGCCCACGCGGCTAGTATAGGCCCCGTCGGGTGCCTCCGGATGGCGCCCCGGAGCATTCGATGACGCTGGCCGTCGGCGTTTTGATGGACCCCATCGCCGCGATCAAGATCGGGAAGGACTCGACGTTCGCGATGCTGCTCGAGGCCCAGCGCCGCGGGCACCGCCTGCGCTACGCCACCGACGACACGCTCGCGGTGCGTGATGGACGCGCCTGCGCCTCGCTGCGCGACCTGGCCGTGAAGGACGATAAGTCCGGTTGGTACGAGCTCGGCGAGCCGCGCTTCTGCGACCTGGCCGAGCTGGACGTGTTCCTGATGCGCAAGGATCCGCCGTTCGACGCCCGGTTCCTGCACGACACCCTGGTGCTCGACCTGGCCGAACGCGCCGGCGTGGCCGTGGTGAACCGGCCGCAGGCCCTGCGCGACGCCAACGAGAAGCTCTACGCGCAACACTTCCCGCAGTGCTGCCCGCCGACGCTCGTGGCGCGCGACGCAGCCCTGCTGCGGCAATTCGTCGAGGACATCGGCGAAGTGGTGCTCAAGCCGCTGGACGGCATGGGCGGGCGCGGCATCTTCCGCACGTCGCCGGCCGACGCGAACCTGAACGTCATCCTCGAGACGCTGACCGGCGAGGGTCGCGAGCTGGCGATGGCGCAGAAATACGTGCACGAGATCACCGCGGGCGACAAGCGGATCCTCCTGGTCGACGGCGTGCCCGTGCCGCACGTGCTCGCGCGCATCCCGCAGGGCAACGAGTTCCGCGGCAACATGGCGCGCGGCGGCAAGGCGGTGGCACAGCCGCTGTCGGAACGCGACCGCTGGATCTGCGCGCAGGTCGCGCCGGAGCTGGTGCGCCGCGGCATGCGTTTCGTGGGGCTCGATGTGATCGGCGACTGGCTCACCGAGATCAACGTGACCAGCCCGACCGGCATCCGCGAGATCGACGCGCAGTGCGGCACCAACATCGCGGGGCTGCTGTTCGACGCGATCGAGGCGGGCATTGCGGCGCGGGGCCCGGCGTGACGGAAGCGGAGCGCCGCGACGAAGCACCCGCGCCACCGGCGATCGGTCCGCGCGAGCGCGTGCGCGTCACGTTCCTGTTTTCGCTCGTGCTGCACGCCATGCTGGTGCTCGGCGTCACGTTCGCGATGGAAGATCCGCGCGCCAGCCTGCCCGCGCTCGACGTGATCCTGGTCGAGTCGCACAACGATGCCACGCCGGCGAAGGCCGATTTCCTGGCGAACGCCTCGCAACAGGGTGGTGGCGACAGCGAGCAGTCGAAGCGCCCACGCGCGCCGGTTTCGAGCGCGGTCCCGAAGCCGACGCTCGGCGTGGCGCCGACGACGCTGCGCGCGAGCGCGCCGCGGCCACAGCCGAAGTCGCCGCCGCCGGTGGTGACGACGCGTGGTGACTCGCCGCTGCAGGTGCAGCGCACGCCCGCGAAGCCGGAAGTGCCCAAGCTGCCCGAGATGACCGGTCGCGAGCTGATCGAGCGCAGCATGGAGATGGCGCGGCTCGCGGCCGAGATCGATCGCCAGTCCGAGGCCTACGCGAAACGCCCGAAGCGCAAGTTCATCTCGGCCAACACGCAGGAGTTCTCCTACGCCTCGTACATGCGCGCGTGGGTCGCGCGCGTCGAGCGCATCGGCAACCTCAACTTCCCGGACGAGGCGCGCAAGCGCAAGCTGGCCGGCAACCTCGTGATGACCGTGGCCGTGCGTCGCGACGGCACCGTCGAGCGCATCGACGTGATCCAGTCCAGCGGCTACCCGCTGCTCGACGCCGCGGCGCAGGAGATCGTGCACCTCTCCGAGCCGTTCGCGCCGCTGCCGCGCACCGTCGACGACGTCGACATCCTGCACATCACGCGTACGTGGCAGTTCCTGCCCGGGGGCATATTGCGGAACGAGTGACTCCGAGAGCAGGGCTGAGGGCTGAGGGCTGAGGGAAGATCAGGAGCAGTGCGCGCTTCGATTCCACGCCCTTCTCTCAGCCCTCAGCCCTCAGCCCTCAGCCCTCGCTACAATGGGCCATGTCGCAAGCGGCCTCATTCCTGACCAACCATTTCCTGATCGCCATGCCGGCGTTGCAGGACCCGAACTTCTCGCGTGGCGTGACGTTCGTGTGCCAGCACAGCG
>Ga0190274_10000395_pt1 | contig 26945 bp, 23 predicted proteins | sample Popmic531T_FD_133002 | JGI IMG/M metagenome (GOLD analysis project Ga0190274, IMG submission 133002) | Populus adjacent soil microbial communities from riparian zone of Yellowstone River, Montana, USA - 531 T | ecosystem: Environmental > Terrestrial > Soil > Riparian zone | place: USA: Montana... | reverse complement strand
CTACGAGGGCAAACCGTTGGTGAACTCCGTGACCGGGGAGGACGAGCGCCTCGAGCAGGTGTTGCCCTTAGTGAGAAAGTACGGCGCCGCGGTGGTCGCGATCACGAACGACGAGACCGGCATCAGCGAAGACCCCGACGTGCGGTTCGCGGTGGCCGAGAAGATCGTGCGCGCCGCCGCCGATCACGGCATCGCCGCCGACGACGTCGTCGTGGACCCGCTGGTGATGCCGATCGGAGCGCTGGGTGGCGCGGGCCGGCAGGTGTTCTCGTTGGTGCGCCGTCTCCACGACGAGCTCGGCGTCAACAGCACGTGCGGTGCATCGAACGTCTCGTTCGGACTGCCCGATCGCAACCGGCTGAACGGCGCGTTCCTGGCGATGGCGATCGCGAACGGCCTCACGAGTGCGATCACCAGCCCGCTCCACGACGAGGTGCGCGAGGCCGTGATGGCCGCCGACGTGATGATGGGCAACGACCAGGACTGCAACGCGTGGATCGCGAAGCATCGTGAGCAGCCGGCCGGCGGCACCGGCCGTCGGGGGGGCAGGGCCGGCCGTCGTGGTGCTGGGGCCGACGGTGGGCCGACCCTGAGCGTCGTTCCCGATCCGGAGGCGACGCCCGAACCGTGAGTGAGGCCGAAGGCTCGCTCGTCGTCTTCACCCCGTCGGGCAAGCGGGGGCGGTTCGACGAGGGCACGAACCTGCTGGACGCGGCGCGCGCGCTGGGGGTCGATCTGGATTCGGTCTGCGGCGGACGTGGCATCTGCGGCCGGTGCCAGGTGGTGGTGAGCGAGGGGGAGTTCGCCAAGCACGGGATCACCTCGAAGGTCGATCACCTCACGGCGTTCAGTGAACCGGAATCGCGCTATCGCGAGCGGTCGGGGCTCGCCGCCGATCGGCGACTGGGATGCCACGCGCGGGTGTGCGGCGACCTCGTCGTGGACGTGCCGCCGGAGAGCCAGATCCATCGCCAGGTGGTGCGCAAGGAAGCCGACGCGCACCCGATCGAGGTCGACCCGGTCGTGCGTCTGCACTACGTCGAGGTCCGCGAACCCGATCTCGCCGATCCCAGCGGCGATCTGCAGCGCCTGCTGGAGGCGCTCGACCGCGACTGGTCGCTCGAGGGGCTCGCGTGTGACCACCACGTGCTCGCCACGCTGCAGCGGACGCTGCGCGCCGGCGACTGGACCGCCACGGTGGCCGTGCACGACGGGTCGACGATCACGGCGATCTGGCCCGGTTTCCACGACGTCGCATTGGGGGTGGCGTTCGACATCGGTTCCACCACCGTGGCCGGACATCTCTGCGACCTGCACACCGGCGAGGTGCTCGCGAGCGCGGGCGCGATGAACCCGCAGATCCGGTTCGGCGAGGACCTGATGAGCCGCGTCAGCTACGTGATGATGAATCCCGGCGCCGAGACCGAACTGACCCGCGTGGTCCGCGAGTGCGTGGACGGACTGGTCGCCGAGCTCTGCACGGGGGCCGGGATGGACCCGAACGACGTGCTCGACCTCACGATCGTCGGCAACCCGATCATGCATCACCTGTTCCTCGGCCTCGACCCCACGGAGCTGGGCGGTGCACCGTTCGCGCTGGCCACCGACGAGGCGGTACGACGAGAGGCGCGGGAGCTCGATCTCACGGCCACGAACGCCGGGGCCCGCGTTTACGTCCTGCCGTGCATCGCGGGCCACGTCGGTGCCGACACTGCCGGCGTGATCCTGTCCGAGGCGCCCCACGACCAGGAGATCGTGAACCTGCTGGTCGACGTCGGGACGAACGCGGAGATCGTGCTGGGCAACCGCGACCGGATGCTCGCAGCGTCGAGCCCGACGGGGCCGGCGTTCGAGGGTGCACAGATCTCGTGCGGCCAGCGGGCGGCTCCAGGCGCGATCGAACGCGTCCGCATCGACCGCGAGACCTTGGAGCCGAGGTTCCGCGTGATCGGCCAGGACACGTGGTCGGACGATCCCGGCTTCGACGCCGCAACGGTCACCGGCGTGTGCGGTTCGGGGATCATCGAGGCGGTCGCCGAGCTGTTCCTCGCCGGCATCCTCACCACCGACGGTGTGATCGACGGCGGGCTCGGAGAACGATCGCCACGGATCCAACCCGACGGGCGCACGTTCTCCTACGTGCTGCACGACGTGCCGGGGGCGCCTCGTCTGGTGATCACCCAGAACGACATCCGCCAGATCCAACTCGCGAAGGCCGCGCTGTACGCCGGCTGCCGCTTGCTGATGGACGCCTTCGGCATCGAGACGGTCGATCGGATCCGCTTGGCCGGCGCGTTCGGCGCCCACATCGATCCCACGTACGCGTTGGTGCTGGGTCTGGTACCCGACTGCGATCCGGCCCGCGTCACGAGCGCCGGCAACGCCGCCGGCACCGGCGCACGGATCGCGTTGCTCAACCGGGCTGCCCGCGGCGAGATCGAGGGCGTGGTGCGGCGGGTCGAGAAGCTCGAGACCGCGGTGGAACCACGGTTCCAGGAACACTTCGTGGCGGCGATGGGCATCCCGCACACGACCGAGCCGTTCCCGCGGCTGGCGGCGACGATCGATCTGCCGGCGCCCAGGACCTCGTCCGGTGGCACCGATCGTCCCCGGAGACGGCGCCGCGACGCCCCAGACCGCACATCCTGAAAGGAGCACCTCGTGAGCGATCAGGCACCCGAAGGCCGCAGGGGACGACAGGGCGGTGGCCGCGCGGCACGACAGGCCGCGCGGTTGCACGCCGTGGCCGAGAAGATCCCGTTCATCACGCGCACGCTGCAACCGTTCGAGGTGCTGAACGAGGAAGGGCTCAGTCTGGTCGAGCACAACGCTGACGTGATCCTGGAGCAGGTGGGGATCGAGGTCCACGGAGCGCCGGACGCGCTGGAGTTGTTCAAGGGAGCCGGGGCCGATGTGGACGGCGAACGTGTGCGGTTCCCCGCGGGCCTGTGCCGGCAACTGGTGCAGGCCACCGCTCCCCGGGAGTTCACGCAGCACGCGCGGAACCCGGAGCACAGCGTGCAGATCGGCGGCAACGCCACCGTGTTCGCGCCCGCGTACGGTTCGCCGTTCGTGCGTGACGTCGACGGCGGCCGTCGATACGGCACGATCGAGGACTTCCGCAACTTCGTGAAGCTCGCGAACTCCTCCCCGTTCCTGCACCACTCGGGCGGCACGGTGTGCGAGCCGGTCGACCTGCCGGTGAACAAGCGGCACTACGACATGGTCTACGCGCACATGCGGTACTCCGACCGTCCGTTCATGGGGTCGGTGACCCATCCGCAGCGCGCCGAGGACACGGTGTCGATGGCGCGCATCCTGTTCGGCAAGGACTACCTGGACGACCACTGCGTCGTCCTCAGTTTGATCAACGCGAACTCGCCGCTGGTGTGGGATTCCTCGATGCTCGGGGCCGCGCGCGCCTACGCCGAGGCGAACCAGGCGGTGATCATGACGCCGTTCATCCTGGCGGGGGCGATGAGCCCGGCGACGGTGGCCGGCGCCGCCACCCAGACCCTGGCTGAGGCGCTCGCCGGGATGGCCTACGTCCAACTGGTTCGGCCCGGCGCGCCGGTGGTGTTCGGGTCGTTCGCCTCGTCGATGTCGATGCAGTCGGGCGCGCCGACGTTCGGCACACCCGAGCCTGCGCTGGTCCTGTACACCCTGGCTGCATGCGCGCGCCGGCTCGGCGTGCCGTTCCGCAGCGGCGGTTCGCTGACGGCCTCGAAGATCCCCGATGCCCAGGCGGCGTACGAATCGGCCAACACCCTGCAGCCCACCGTGCTGGGCGGCGTGAACTTCGTGCTGCACGCAGCGGGCTGGCTCGAAGGCGGCCTGACCATGGGTTACGAGAAATTCGTCATGGACCTGGACCAGTGCGGCATGATGGCGGCCTTCGCCAAGGGCGTGGACCTCTCACCGAACGGACAGGCGTTGGACGCGATCGTCGAGAACGGGCCGGGCCAGCACTTCCTGGGCACGGCGCACACGCTGGCCAACTTCGAGTCGGCGTTCTTCCGCAGCTCGATCGCCGACAACAACTCCTTCGAGCAGTGGGAGATCGAGGGATCGGCCGACTCGATTACCAGGGCGAACACGATCTGGAAGAAGATGCTCGCCGAATACGAGGCTCCAGTGATCGACGAGACCGTCGATGAGGAGCTCAGAAGCTGGATCGAGCAGAAGAAGGCGTCCTTCCCGGACTCGAACGTTTAGGCAGGGAGCGGCATGGCGGTGCGGAAACGACGGAGCCTCGGCGGGCTGGATCTCGAGCAGCAGGCGGCGCTGCGCATGCTCGTGGCAGCGCCGAAGTTCGAGCTGATCCCGCTCTCGAACACCGCCGAGAAGACCGACGAGTTGCCGCACGCCGCCACGGTTACGGTGACCGCCTCACCCAGTCACGGGATCGAAGCCACGCTCGCCCTCGCCGAGGAGGTCGCCGGCCGCGGGCACGTCGTGATCCCGCACCTGTCGGCGCACATGATCCGCGACCGCGCGCATCTGGGCGAAGTGCTCGATCGATGCCGGGATGCCGGCTTCAGCCGGGCGTTCGTCGTGGGCGGCGATGCCAAGGACAAAGGGGAGTTCCACGACGGCCTGATGCTGCTCCGGGCGATCGACGAGGCTGGACACCCGTTCACCGAGATCGGCGTGCCGAGCTATCCCGAGGGACACGTCGACATCCCCGATGCCCGGCTGGTCGAGGTGCTGCTGGAGAAGCAGCGCTACGCCTCGTACATGACCACGCAGATGTGCTTCAACCCCGGCGCGATCGTTACGTGGATCGGCACGATGCGTGCGGCCGGCGTCGCCCTGCCCGTGCACCTGGGCACGCCGGGCGTGGCCGAACTCACGAAGCTGATGACGATCAGCGCCCGCATCGGCATCGCCGACAGCGCCCGGTACCTGAAGAAGAACAAGCGCATGGTGGGGTCGCTGCTCACCCCGGGCAAGTTCGGGCCCGATTCGCTGCTCGAGGGTATGGGGCCGGCGCTCACCGACCCGGGCGCCAAGCTCGAGGCGCTCCACCTGTTCACCTTCAACCAGGTGCAGGCGACCGTGGATTGGCAGCAACGCATGCTCGCCGCGCTCGACGAAGCCTGAGTTCAGGCCGTCGCTGCGCCGAACCAGTCGATCAGGTAGTTCGCGAACGAGGTGCGCACGGCGATGCCCGTGGTGTCGGCGCGTTCGTGCAGGACCACCTGGACCTTGCCCAGCATCGTCTGGGCGCACATGCCGGGCGCCCACATCGAGGGATGCAGATCGGTCGAGCACCCCTTGGACAGGATCTCCTTGGCTCGAGGTCCGGAGATCTCCACGGCCACGCGGTTCGCGCTGACGTCCACGACCGAGCGATGCGATCCGTCGAGCGCCGCGTCGAGCTCGGCGACGATCTCGCGCCCGGCGTGCGGCGGTCCCAGGATCACCCACTCGTCGGGGCCGAGCCACAGGGCCGCCCTCGGGCCGTCCTCCCAGGCGGTGTTCGGATCGACCGGCAACGGATAGGGGGCACGCCCGGCGAGCGTGGGGTCCAGCCGCAGGTTCACCTGGGCGAGGAACGGCACGTGTTCGAGCACCACGCCGCCGTCGGTGACCTGCGCGATGCGGGCGAGGTCGTCAACGCGCCCGCCGAGCGGATCGCGAGCGGTGGTCACGCTCCACCTCCGTCCCGGCGTTCGTTCCGCTCATCGTAGAAGACCGGCGCGGTGACCTCGGCTTCGATGTCGCCGCCCTGCAGCGGCGCCACGAGGGTGGTGCCGATGCGTTCACGCCCCCCCGCGACCATGGCCAGCGCGAACGTCCGGCCAAGCGTGGGGCTGCGGTAGCTCGACGTCACATGGCCAAGCATGGGCACCGGCGGGGCCATGCCGACCGACGTGGGGGCCACCATCTGCGCGCCTTCGGGCAGCCAGGCTTCCGGATCGACCGGCAGCAATCCGACCAGCTGCTTGCGATCGGGTCGGACCGTGTCGGGCCGCGTCAGCGATCGGCGTCCCACGAAGTCCGAATCGTCCTTGCGCACGATCCACGACATGCCCAGGTCGCCAGGCGTCACCGTGCCATCGGTGTCCTGGCCCACGATCACGAAGCCCTTCTCGGCGCGCAGCAGGTGCATCGCCTCGGTGCCGTACGGCGTCACGCTGAACGGTTCGCCGGCCGCCATCACGGCCTCCCACATCGGGCGGCCGAGCCAGCCCTCCACGTTGATCTCGTACGCGAGTTCGCCGGTGAAGCTCACCCGGGCGATGCGCGCGGACATGCCGGCCACGGTGCCGTCGTGCACCGTCATGAACGGGAACGTTTCGGCATCCAGCGGCACGTCGGTCTCCAGCGCGCCCATCAAGTCCCGCGCGCGCGGCCCGTTCACGGCCACGGTGGCCCACTGCTCGGTGACGCTGGTGCAGTACACGCGGAGGTCGGGCCATTCGGTCTGGAGCCACTCCTCGAACCGGTCGAGCACGTTGGCGGCCCCACCCGTCGTCGTGGTGACGAAGAAGCGATCCTCGGCCAGTCGCATCACGACGCCGTCGTCGAACACCATCCCGTCGAGCCCCAGCATCAGGCCGTAGCGGATCGAACCCACGGCCTGCGTCGACATCCGGTTCGTGTACATGCGGTCCAGGAAGGTCGCCGCGTCGGGGCCGACGACCTCGATCTTGCCGAGCGTCGACGCGTCCAGCACGCCAACGGCGTTCCGCACCGCGAGCGACTCTCTGGCCACCGCTTCGTCCATCGACTCATCGCCGACCGGGAAGTACCACGGACGCTTCCATTGGCCGACGTTCTCGAACGCGGCGCCGTGCTCGACGTGCCAATCGTGGATCGGGGTGGTGCGGATCGGGTCGAGCAGCACGGGGCCGCGGTCGCGTCCTGCCAGCACGGCGTAGGGGACCGGCGTGTACGGGGGTCGCGCGTTCGTCGGCCCCTGCGCGCCGGGCCCGTCGCCCCACGCCTGGTTCACGATCGCGGCGGTGAGGACCCCGCTGGTTCGGCCCTGGTCGATCGCCGTGCCGATGTAGGTGGCTCGCTTCACGTGTTCGGTGCTGTGCAGGTCGTGGCCGACGGCCTCGAGCACGTCGGCGACGGTCGAGTCGCGTTGCAGGTCGACGTAGTGACGGGACAGGTCCTGGGACGGCGTGAACCAGAACGGCACGCTGGTGGGCACCTCGCCCGCCGCGGCACCCAGGATCGAGAGCCAGGGAGGGCCGGCGCCATCCGGGATGAAGCACGCACGCCCCTCGTCGAACCGGAGGCCGCCCCCGATGCCGCGCCACAATTGGGTCACGGGGTTCCACCCGCCGGAGATCAGCAGGAGGTCGGCCTCGATCGTCTCGGCGGCGCCACCGGGACCGGCGACGTGCACCGCCGATACCCGGGGGTCGCCCTCGGTCCCAGTCACCGCCCAACCGTTGCGGACGTCCACGCCGAGCGCTCGCGACGCATCGCTGGCGGGACCGCCTTCGCCCACATCGATGACGGCGGCGATCTCGACCCCCGCCGCGGCCAACACGGCCGCGGCGCCGTGACCGGCGTGGTTCGTCGTGAAGACCACGGCGCGCTTGCCGGCCGCCACGCCGAAGCGGTCCGCGTACGTCACCGCGGCCGAGGTCAGCATCACGCCGGGGCGGTCGCAGTCGGCGAACGCGATCGGGCGCTCGTGCGCGCCCGTGGCCAGCACGACGCGCCCGGCCCGCACGTGCCACAGGGTGGTCACCGGGGCCGAACGTTCGAACACCACCACGTACCCGTCGTCATAGACGCCGAGCGCGGTGGCCTCAGTCAGCACCGTGGTGTCCGGGGAGGTGCGGAGTTCGCCCGCGACATCATCGATCCAGGCGAGCGCCGGGATCCCGTCGATCGTGTCGTCGCTGCTCGCCGTACCGCCGAGCCAGTGGCGCTCGTCGACGAGCATCGTGCGGTCGCCTCGACGGACGGCCGCGAGTGCCTCGCGCAGCCCGGCAGCGCCGCCGCCGACCACGAGGGTGTCCACGTGGACGTGCCGATGATCCGCGGTCGCGATGCCATCGCCGCCGTCGGCGAGCACGCCGACGCCTGGCCGCCCCACGGCGTGAAGATGGTCAACTACCTTGACCATCGGAGCCGGCATGATGGGCTCGAACGAGGGCGCGGTCACCTCGACGAACGCACAGGGTTCCTCGACGCCGGCGGAGAACACGCCCCGTGGCCGGCCCAGGATCGGTGACGGACACACGACGTCCACACCGTTGGCCAGCAGCGCGCTCGCCAGGGTGTCGCCAACGAACGCCCCCAGGGGCCGTCCTTCGAAGGTCACCTCGACGGGCACCGAGCGAACGATCCCGTGACCGCCTTGGTCGAGCCGACGCGAAGCCATCAGCGGGGCACCTCAGGCGGTGGCTCGCCGATCCGGTAGGACCCGAAGATCCGGTTCGTGGCGGTGTCCCGCACCACGTTGCACCACCGGCGACACCCCGCGGCATGCATCCACCGCTCCGACCATGGTCCCCGTGGGTTGTCGCGCATGAACAGGAAGTCCGCCCACGCTTCGTCGCTCAACGCCGCGGGATCGTCCGGGTATGGGAGGTGGGCCTGCCCCCCGTACTTGAACTCGGTCTCGTCGCGGGGGCCGCACCACGGGCAGGGGATCAACAGCACGGGCTCATGCCTCCCCTCGGTCGAAGGCGGCCAGCAGGCGCTTGGGCGCCGTCATCCGCCAGGCCTCCACGATCAGCTCGCGGACCTCGTCGCCGTCGGCCTTCGACAGGACCGCGCCGACCCATCCGCTCGGGCCGACGTAGGGCGGGACGAACCAGGCCTCGGGGTCGGTGGCCACCAAGGCGCGCTGCTCGTCGTGGATCGACTTGATCCACAGGTGCCGTTCGTGGTCGCTGAACATCACGAAGATCTTGTTGCGCACCCTGAAGGTGGCGGTCTCCCAGGTCTCGCGTTCCTCCGCCTCGGGCAGCGAGAGCGCGAACCGGCGAACGGTGGCGGCGCGGATCCCCACGATGCATCCTCAGTGCGCTTTCCCCGGCGCGCGCATCAGTGCGCGACCGCCGCGGCGCCGTGTTCGTCGATAAGGGCACCGGTGGTGAACCGCTCCAGGGCATAGGGCTTGCCGAGGTCGCTCGTCTCCCCGTTCGCGACGGTCTCGGCGTAGACCCAGCCGGAGCCCGGGGTCGCCTTGAAGCCTCCGGTGCCCCAGCCACAGTTCAGGAACAAGCCGGGGATCTGCGTGGGGCCGATGATCGGCGATGCGTCGGGGCACACGTCGACGATGCCGCCCCACGTTCGCAGCATCGAGGCGTGCGCGAACATCGGGAACAGCTCCAGCGCGGCGGCCATCTGGTGTTCGATCACGTGGAACGACCCCCGCTGTCCATAGCCGTTGTAGGCGTCGATGCCCGCGCCCATCACGAGTTCGCCCTTGTCGGCCTGACTCACGTAGACGTGCACGGCATTGGACATCACGACGCAGCCGAGTACCGGTTCGTAGAGGGCGCTCACCAGTGCCTGCAACGGGTGCGACTGCAGCGGCAACCGCAGGCCCACCATGGATGCGAGCACGCTGGTGTGGCCGGCCGCCGCCAACGCCACCTTTCCGGCCCGGATCGTTCCTCGGGAGGTCTCGACGCCCTGGACCTCGCCGCGCGCGCCGCGCACGAATCCGGTGACCTCGGCGTGCTCGACGATGTCGACACCCAGGCGATCAGCGCCGCGGGCGAACCCCCACGCGACCTTGTCGTGGCGTGCGACGCCCCCGCGCCGTTGCAGCGTGCCGCCGAGCACCGGGTAACGCACGTCCTGCGAGACGTTCACGATGGGCACGAACGCCTTGACCTCGTCGGCGTCGAGCCACTCCGCGTCGACCCCGTTGAGGGCGTTGGCGTAGACGCGGCGTTTGGACGTGCGGATGTCGCCCAGGTCGTGGGCCAGGTTCAGGACGCCGCGTTGGGAGAACTGCATGTCGAAGGAGAGCGTTTCCTCGAGGCCCTCCCAGAGCTTCAGGGAGTGCTCGTAGATCGCGGCCGATTCGTCCCAGAGGTAGTTGGAACGGATGATCGTGGTGTTGCGGGCCATGTTGCCGCCGCCGAGCCAGCCCTTCTCCACCACGCAGACGTCGGTGATGCCGTGGTTGGCGGCGAGGTAGTAGGCGGTCGCCAGGCCGTGACCGCCGGCCCCCACGATCACGACCTCGTAGGAGGACTTCGGCTCGGCTGCGCGCCAGTACCGGTCGGTCATCCGCGACAGGGTAGGGCGTGGGGCGTCACGCGGCGATGCGAGCGGTGCGCGGTGCGCAACGTTCGGGCCAGCCCCGTATCGACAAGCCACGTGCATCGGCGTACCATCCGACGCCGTCGTTGCGGACAGGTCCGAGGTGTTGCGGTATGCGAGACCAACCGGGTTCGAACCTCCAATCGGTTCGCCGCGCATTGCGAGCCCTCGAGCTGATCTCCGAATCCGGCGAATGCGGGGTCACCGAGCTCGGGCGCAAGCTCGGCGTGCACAAGGCGACCGCCTCCCGCCTGGTCGCCACCCTCGCCGAACGGGGGTTCGTCGAACGCGATCCCATCACCGAGAAGTACCGCCTCGGGTTCGGCTTGATCGCCCTCGCGGGAGCAGCCGTGGGGGCGAACGACCTGGTGCGGAGCGCGCGCCCCATCCTCGAGGACCTCGCTGAGCGCACCCGCGAGACCGTCAACGTGGGCGTCCTCTCGGGCGACGCGGTCGTTTACGTCGACCAGGTGGCCGGCACCCGCTCGATCGTCAGCGTGAACTGGGTGGGCCAGCGCACGCCCCTGCACTGCACGTCGAACGGGAAGGTGCTGCTGGCGTTCATGCGCGAGGACGCCCGCGACCGTCTGCTCGCCGAGCCGCTGCCGCGGCTCACGCCCCGCACGATCACCGATCCGGAGCGCCTCCGCGCCCAGCTCACCGAGATCCGTGCCCGCGGCTACGCCCAGACGATGGACGAACTCGAAGAGGGCCTGAACGCCGTGGCGGCGCCGATCCGTGGGATGAACGGGGACCTGATCGCCGCGCTCAGCGTTTCGGGGCCGGCGTTCCGGATGCGAGGCGTCGACCTGCCGAGAATCGGCCGGGCCACCGCCGAGGCCGCCGCGGTGGTCTCGCGCCGCTTGGGTCATGTGGATCGCGGGCGTCCCGCCGCGGGATGAGACGCAGGAGGATCGCACGATGACGAGCACGTGGGATGCGCACCGCTCCGAGCTCCCGACGCTGTTGGGTGCGATCGGCCGGACGCCGCTGGTTCGGCTCCAGCGCGTGACGCCACCAGGCGTGGACATCCTCGCCAAGGTCGAGTGGTACGGGCCCACGGGATCGGTGAAGGATCGCATCTACGCCCACATGCTCACCAAGGCCGAGGAGCGCGGCGCGCTCAAGCCCGGGATGACGATCATCGAATGCACCACCGGCAACGCCGGGATCGCCTGCTCGGCGGTGGCGGCGATCAAGGGCTACCGGTGCGTCATCGTGATGCCTGAAGGCATGAGTTCGGAGCGCAAGACGATGATCGAGGCGTACGGGGCGGACCTGGTGCTCACGCCCGGTGCCGGCACCGACATCGACCTGGCGATCGCCCGGATGCGCGAGATCGTCGCCGACGACCCCGACCGGTACTTCTTCCCCGGGGAGTTCGAGAACCCGGACAACCCCGAGGCCCAGTTGGCGAGCGGCGCCGAGATCTGGGAACAGAGCGGCGGCCGCGTGGACGCGGTCGTTGGCGCCCAGGGAACGGGCGGGTGGATCAGCGGCGTGGCGCGGGCGCTGAAACGGCACAACCCCGACGTTCGCGCGTTCGCGGTCGAGCCCGCCGAATGCCCGCTGATCAGCGAGCAACGATGGGGCACCCACGGTGTCCCCGGGATCGGCGACGGCATCGTGCCGCCGAACCTGGACCTCGCGACGATGGACGGCATCGTCACCGTCTCGACGCAGGAAGCGTTGGCGACCGCGCGCCGCCTGGCCCAGGAGGAGGGCATGCTGTGCGGCCCGTCATCGGGCATCAACGTGGCCGCGGTGCACAAGGTGAGCGAGCGGCACCCCGAGCTGCGGCGGATCGTCACCGTGGTCTGCGACACCGGACAGCGGTACCTGTCGGGGGAGCTCTACGGCGAGTCCGCTCAGGCCGAAGAACCTGAACGCGATCACACGATCGACGCCACCACGGCCGCCGAGATCGACCGGCACCGCGACCGGCTCGAGTTCATCGCCTGAAGCGGTCCGCGCCGGCCTAGATGTCGGTGTTGAAGGTGTCGCAGTCGTTGGGGTCGCCCGAATCGAACCCCGTCCGGAACCATCGCACCCGCTGTTCCGAGGACCCGTGTGTCCAGGTCTCCGGATCGATGCGACCCGTCGTGGACTGCTGGATGCGGTCGTCCCCGATCGCCGCCGCGGCCGTGAGCGCTTCGTCGACCTCGTCCGGCCCGAGTTCGTCGCTGGTCAACGAGTGCCCCCACACGCCGGCGAGGCAGTCGGCCTGCAGTTCCAGCCGGACCGACAGGTCGTTCGCCCGACCCGGATCCTGCTGTGACTGCTGCTGCACCTGCGCGTTGATCCCCAGCAGGTTCTGGATGTGGTGGCCGTATTCGTGGGCGATCACGTAGGCCTGCGCGAAGTCGCCCGGTGCGCCGAACCGCTGCTCCAGCTCCTGGAAGAAGCTCATGTCCAGATAGATCTTCGAATCGGCCGGGCAGTAGAAGGGGCCGGTCGCCGCGGACCCTTGCCCGCACCCGGTCTGCGTGGTGCCGGTGAACAGGATCAGATCGGCCGGCTGGAACGTCGTGTTCGAGCCGGTGAACAGCTGACCCCAAGTCTCTTCCACGTCGCTCACGACATCGTTCACGAACAGCTTCGTGGACAGGTCGGGATCGTTGGCCGGGTCGATCCCGGTGCCGTCCTGCGCCTGGCCGAGCCCGGAGAAGGCGTCGCCGAAGCCGCTGTCGCCGCCGAAGATCTTCGGTGCGATGCAGACGGCGAAGATCACGATCACCACGATCAGGAGCAGTCCGCCGCCCTTGCCGCCGATCGGGAGCCCGCCGCCGCCACCTCGACCGAGGCCGGGGAAACCACCGCCACCGCCCAGACCCGGCATGGATCCGCCGCCGCCGGCCCGGCGGCGATCGATGACGTGGCTGCTGTTTCGGCGTCGAAGCTTCATGGTCCATCTTCCCTTCCCCCGCTCGGCGATGTCGAACCCCGAACCGCTGCGGCTCGGATAGGGTGCCCGGATGAACGAACCATGGAGCCTCACCGCCGCCGACGCCCTGGCCGCCATGCGGGCGACGGACCTCTCGCCCGTCGAGCTGCTGGAGTCGGTGATCGGCCGTGCTGAAGCGGTGGAACCCTGCGTGAACGCGTTCGCGGAGCGACGGTTCGAGCAAGCGCTGACATCGGCGAAGACGTCGGCCGACCGCTACGTGGCCGGGTCCCGGATCCGGCCGCTGGAGGGTCTGCCGGTCGCGCTGAAGGAAGAGGTCCCCGTCCGCGGCTGGCAGATGCGGTACGGGTCGCTCGCGATCGACGAGGTCGCGGAGACGACGTCGCCGCTGGCCGAACGGATCCTCAAGGCCGGTGCGGTGGTGCACGCTCGCACCACGACGCCTGAACTCTCGTGCGCCGGCTATACCCACTCGAAGCTCTGGGGCGTGACCCGTAACCCGTGGAACACCGAGGTCACCGTGGGTGGCTCGAGCGGTGGATCGGGAGCGTCGTTGGCGGCGGGATCGTCGGTGCTCGCGAGCGGTTCGGACATCGGAGGTTCCATCCGGCTGCCGTCCTCGATGAACGGCGTTGTGGGGTTCAAGCCTCCGCACGGCCGTGTGCCGGTCGATCCGCCGTTCAACCTGGACCGGTACTGCCACGACGGTCCGATGGCACGTACGGTGACCGACTGCGCCCTGTTCGAAAACGTCCTCGCCGGCCCGCACCCGATGGACGTCACGTCGCTGCGACCGAAGTTGCAGATCCCGTCGACGTTGAAGCCCATCGACGGTTGGCGCGTGGCGGTCTGCGTGAACCTCGGGGCATGGAACGTCGACGCCGAGGTGGCGGCGAACACACGAGCGGTCGGGAACGCCTTGGAGGAAGCCGGGGCCACCGTCGAGGAGGTCGAGCTGCCGTGGACGATGGACCAGGTCATGGCGACCGGTCGTCGGCACTTCGGCATGACCTTCGGCGCCGAGATCGCCGAGCACGTCGCCGCCCATCCCGACCACGTCAACGACTACCTCGATGCCTGGGCGGTGGAAGCTGCCACCACGCTGGCCGAACCCGGCGCGTTCCTGCACGGGCTGGAGGGTGAACAGGCGATGTGGGAGCCGCTCGGCGAACTGTTCCGCCGCTACCGCGCGTTGATCGCACCGACGTGGGCGGTGACGGGGATCCCGGCCGGCGACAGCTTCCTCGGTCAGCTCACGCCCAACGGTGGTCCCAACGACCGGCAGTTCTCCGTGATGATGACCACGCCCTTCAACATCCTGTCGCCGTGCCCCGTGCTGGCGGTGCCGAGCGGGGTCGCGGCGAACGGTGTGCCCACCGGCGTGCAGATCGTCGGCCGGACCTACTCCGATGTCGACGTGTTCCGGATCGGCGCGGCGCTGGAGCGCGTTCGACCCTGGACCGGGCTCGCGCCCCTTTCGCCATGACGACCTACGGCCTGTACCTCGATCACGGCCCCAAGCGGAAGAAGACGATGGTGCACGTGATCGACCTGATGGGGTGCGTGCACAACGGCCCGACGACCGATCAGGTGCTGGACGAGACGCCGGAGGCGATCCGCGGCTTCCTGTCGTTCCTTGCCGAGCACGGTGACCAGGTCGATCCGGAGGCGCCGTTCGACGTGCGCATCGCGGAGGAGATCACCGAGGGCCAATGGCTCGGGCAGGGCATCGAGGTGTTCGGGCCCGACCACGACCCGGTCAAGCCCGCGGAGCTCAAGCGGCTGGTGACGCGGCATGGCTGGATACGTGAGGCGACGCTGGGTCTCGTCGGCGACCTCGATGCCCGCCAGTTGGCGGCGAAGCCGGCGAGCGGCCGACCGATCGGCGAGATCCTCCTTCACGTGATGGGCTCGGACTGTGCATATCTGTCGAGCGGACTCGCCGCCAACCGCACGATGAACCGCCTCAACCGCGATGCCGAGAAGGGCGAGCTCGACGTGCGTGAGGCATTGGCCGAAGGCGCCGAGCTGTTCGCGGCGGACCTGCTGGCGGCCACGCCCGCGCAACGCTCAGCGGTGATCCCACGCGGTCAGTCGATCGGCTCCGTGCGTCGAACGCTCCGCCGTGCGCTCGAACACGACTGGGAGCACTTCCAGGAGATCCGCACCCGCCTCGAGGCGTGAATCCGGTCAGGCCGAGGCGGCGATCGCGCGGATGTCGTCCGGCGTGGTGCCGCAACATCCGCCGACGATCGTGGCGCCCGCCGACCGCCACGTAGCGGCGGACGCGCCCGGGTCCGGCCGTTCGCCTTCCAGGATCCAGGATCTCGATACGGCGTCCCACGTCGAGCCCACGTTCGGGTACACGAGGAGTGGTTTCGTCGTCTCGGCGCCGTCCAGCAACGACGGGATGAACCCGGGCGGCGTGCAGTTCACGCCGACGGCGATCACACGATCGCTCGACGCGGCGAGCGCCACCGCATCGGCGAACGGCGTCCCGTCGCTGATGCATGCGCCGTCGCGACAACTGAACGAGATCCACGCCCGCGCCTCGGAGTAGTCCTCGAGCAGGGTCACCAGCGCTTCGGCCTCGACGATCGAAGGGATCGTCTCGATCGCCAACAGGTCGGGTTCGGCCTCGAGGAGGGCCTCGAACCGCGGCCGGTGGAACATCGCGAGTGCCCCCGCAGACAGCCCGTAGTCGCCGCGATATTCCGAGCCGTCGGCCAGCGTGGCGCCGAACGGTCCCACCGAGGCCGCCACCAGTCGGTCGGATCCGTCGGCCGCTGCGGCTTCGCGAGCGAGCGCCACGCTCAGGCGCATCAGCGACGCGGCCTCCTCGGCCTCGATGCCGCGGTCGGCGAACCCGGAGAACGAGGCCTGGTAGCTCGCCGAGATCGCGACGTCGGCCCCGGCGTCGAAGAACGCTTCATGCACCCGACGGATCGACCCGGGATCGTCCTTGAGGAGCCGGGCCGACCAGAGCGCGTCGCGCAGGTCGGCGCCGCCACGTTCGAGTTCGGTGGCCATCCCGCCGTCGAGGACCAGCGGACCCTGGAAGCGTTCCTCCACGTCCGTCGCCATCCGTCGACCCTACCGCTGCGGCGGAGCGACGTCGCGGTCGTCGTATCCTCCGCGGATGCGTGAGCGCCTCCAGGCCCTGGCCGACCGCGACGTCGAGCGATGGCCCCAGATGCCGGGACGGCTCATCCACGTCCTGGCCCCCGAGCAGGGCATCGCCGTCGAGGTCGCGGCCGGGGTGGCCGATCGAGCGAGCGGCGAACCGCTCGTTCCGGGATCACGCTTCCGGATCGCGAGCGTCACGAAGCCTTTCGTCGGAGCCTCGGCGCTTCGGTTGGTCGAGACCGGGCGCCTCGACCTCGACGCATCGCTCGACGTCCTCCTGGCCGAGGAGACGACCGAGGTACTGCGCGAGGGCGGGTACGACACGGCACGGATCACCCTCCGCCACCTGATGACCCACACGAGCGGCATCTACGACTTCGCGGCCTCGGCGTATGACCCGTCGATCGACGACGGATTCGATGCAGCGATCGCGGCCGCCCCGACCCACCGCTGGACCCGGGAGGAACAGTTGCGCTTCGCGATCGACCACGGCGAGCCGTACGGTCCGCCGGGTGCCGTCTACTGCTACAGCGATACGAACGCCAATCTGGTGGGGGAACTGCTCGAGCGTGAGACCGGCACCACGATGGGCGCCGCGATCCGCGACCTGGTCGGCTACGACCGTCTCGGACTGCTCCACACCTATCAGGAGTCGATCGAACCCGAGCCCGCCGACCTGCCTCCGTGGTCCCATCAGTACGAGCGCGACGTCGACGTGCTCACGATCGATCCATCGGTCGACCTCTACGGCGGCGGCGGCCTGGTCTCCACGTGTGCGGACCTCGCGAGGTTCTTCCGGGCGTTGCTGCGCGGCGAGGTCTTCGACGATCCCGCGACGCTCGCCACGATGACGACGCGCTTGCAGGACGTGCCCGCCTCCGGCCGGCTCGCCACGGGCGACGATCCCGACGACGCCGCCATGTTCCTGTTCCGCGCCTTGGCCGGCGATCGCGAGTGGTGGGGTCACGATGGCTGGTGGGGCACGACCGCCTACACCTGTCCCGAGCTCGACCTCACGGTCGTGGCCGGCCATCAACAGCCCTACATGCCGAAGGGGTTCGACCGCATGGCCGTGCTCGCCGATGTCCTCGGGCTGCTCGACGACGATTGAACGGCGGTTCAACCCTCGCGGTACACTCCGCCTCATGAGCACGTACCCGATGTCGGAGGAAGATCGCGCGATCCAGGAACGCGCCCGGGGGTTCATCGACGAGGACCTGATCCCGTGGGAGCAGCACGCCGAGGAACACGACGGCGAGATCCCCGAGGCCGAGCGCGCCAAGCATCACGACAAGGCGATCGAGCTCGGCCTGTTCGCGATGAACATGCCGGTCGAACTCGGCGGCACCGGGATGACCACGTTCCAGCAGGTGTTGGTGTCCGAGCAGCTCGGCCGCGTCACGAACGCCCTGGGATGGTGCGTGCACACCCCACCGGCGTGGGCGCCCGCGGTGGTGAGCGAGCACCAGATGGACACCTGGATCAAGCCGACGATCCGCGGCGAGATGCACGAGTGCTATGCGATCACCGAGGAAGGCGCCGGCTCCGACGTCGACGCGATCGAGGCCACCGCCCGCCGCGACGGCGACGACTACGTGCTCAACGGCGTGAAGATGCACGTGACGAGCTTCAATCACGCCGCCTACTGCTTCTTCCAGGCCAAGATCGTGGGCGGCGAGCACGAGGGTGAGCACGCGATGTTCTTCGTCGACGTCGACGCGACAGGCGTGCGGGTCGTGCGCACACCCGCTTACACCCACACGTACGCCGACCACCATCCGCTCGTCGCGTTCGAGGACGTCCGTGTGCCCGTTGCCAACCTGATCGGCGACGAGGGCGACGGCATGGCGTTCACCTACGAGTGGTTCCGCTACGAGCGCCTGATGATCGCGGCGCGCTGCTGCGGCGCCGCCGACCGACTCATCACCGAGGCCACCGCGTTCGCGAAGGATCGCGTGCAGTTCGGCGAGCCGATCTTCGCGTTCCAGGCGATCCAGCACATGCTGGCCGACTCGCTCACCGAGCTGTGGGCGGCGCGCCTCATGACCTACGAACTCGCGAAGAACATCGACCGCGGCGTCGACGTGAAGCTGCAACACGCGCAGTGCTCCATGGCCAAGCTCTACGCCTCGGAGATGGCTGGCCGTGTCGCCGACCGCGCGGTGCAGATCTTCGGTGGCCGGGGCTACATGCGCGAGAACGTCGCCGAGCGGTTCTGGCGCGAGGTCCGCGTCGATCGCATCTGGGAGGGAACCTCCGAGGTGCAGCGCAGCATCATCGCCGACCAGCTCGGCAAGCGCGGCGTCAGCCCGCTCATCGGCTGATCACGCGCCTCTGCTCAGCCCGTTCGACGTCGCCCGGTTGCGAGTTCAGTACCATCGACCTCGTCTGCGGCGTTCCGGGAGGCTGACCCGGGCCGCTGGGGGGACCACGCACATCCGAGCCCGCGGGACCGAACCCCCGCCCGCGCTGGGAGTTGATACCGATGGAACGTCTCAGCCACTGGATCGGCGGCAAGCTCGTACCCGGGGAGAGCGGCCGCACCGGAGCCGTCTTCAACCCTGCCACCGGAGAACAGACGCACGAGGTCGACTTCGCCGACGTCGCGGAGGTCGACGCCGCGATCGAGGTCGCTCGGGAGGCGTTCGTCTCCTGGCGGGCCACTTCGTTGTCCAAGCGCGCCGACATCCTGTTCCGCATCCGCGAGTCGATCCACGAGCACCGCGCCGACATCGGACGCATCATCACTTCCCAGCACGGCAAGGTGCTGTCCGATGCCATGGGCGAGGTCGCGCGAGGCCTGGAGAACGTGGAGTTCGCCACCGGGATCCCGCACCTGTTGAAAGGCGGGTTCACCGAGCAGGCATCCACGGGCGTCGACGTGTACTCGATCCGGCAACCGCTCGGTGTCGTGGCGGGCATCACCCCGTTCAACTTCCCCGCGATGGTGCCCATGTGGATGTTCGCCAACGCCATCGCGTGCGGGAACACGTTCGTCCTGAAGCCCAGCGAGAAGGACCCGGGCGCATCCCTCTACGTCGCCGAGCTGCTGAAGGACGCCGGCCTTCCCGACGGCGTGTTGAACGTCGTGCAGGGCGACAAGGTGGTGGTGGACCGGCTCCTGGAGCACCCCGACGTCGAAGCGGTGAGCTTCGTCGGGTCCACGCCGATCGCGAAGTACATCTACGCCACGGGCACCGCGAACGGCAAGCGCGTGCAAGCGTTGGGTGGAGCCAAGAACCACATGGTGGTGCTGCCCGATGCCGACATCGACATGGCGGCCGACGCCGCCGTGAGCGCGGCCTACGGGTCGGCCGGCGAGCGCTGCATGGCGATCAGCGTCGCGGTCGCCGTGGGCGATGCGGGTGACCGCCTGGTGGAGGCCATCAAGGAACGGCTGCCCCTGGTGAAGATCGGGAACGGGCTCGAGCCCGAATCGGAGATGGGACCGCTCGTGACGCGTGAGCACCGGGACAAGGTGGCCGGCTACCTCGACTCGGCGAAGGCGCAGGGCGCCACGATCGTCGAGGACGGACGGGAGCACGGGCTGTATCGCGAGAGCGACGGCTTCTTCCTGGGGGTCTCGCTGATCGACCACGTCACCACCGACATGGACGCCTACAAGGACGAGATCTTCGGGCCCGTGCTCGAGGTGATGCGCGTGGACAGCTACGACGAAGCCCTCGGGTTGGTGAACGACAATCCCTACGGGAACGGCACCGCGATCTTCACGCGCGACGGCGGCGCGGCACGCGCGTTCCAGTTCGAGGCGCAGGCGGGCATGGTGGGCGTCAACGTGCCCATCCCCGTGCCGGTGGGCTACTACTCGTTCGGCGGGTGGAAGGATTCGTTGTTCGGCGACAGCCACATGTACGGTCCCGAAGGCGTGAACTTCTACACCAAGGGCAAGGTGGTCACCGCGCGCTGGCCCGACCCGGGCACGTCGAGCGTTGACCTCGGATTCCCCCGAACACGATGAGGAGAGCTCGATGACGGACAGCGCCCAGGAATTCCTGGAACGAGAAGCGGCGTCGTGGGATGCCTTCGAGGCTCAGGTCGATCGCGTGACGGCAGAGCAGCGCGAGGTGCCCGGCGTCGTGGAGGGATGGTCGCTCAAGGACGTGGTGTGGCATTGCGCCTATTGGGCTCGGTTCTCCGCCGATCACCTGGTGATGGAGGGCGAGGGTACTCATACCGATCCCTTCGCCACCCTCACAGCCGAGGAGGCGGACCGGGAGAACGCTGACATCGCGGAAGCCTCGAGCGCGATGTCCTGGGACGAGGTCTGGGAGGGGGCGGCCGACGCCCGAGCCAGCGTGCGCTCCGTGATCACCACGCCGGGGTTGTCGTCGGAGCAGATCGACTTCGCCGCCGAGGAGTCCTGGATCCACTACGACGAACATGCCGAGCACGTGCGGGCGTTCGCCGACGCCCTGGGGTGATCGTCAACCGCCGGTACGCATGAACCAGATGCGCGGAGCGTCGTCGGCCGCGCGTCCGTCGAACACGGTGCGGAACCCGAACCGCTCGTAGTAGGCGACGTTGGCCTCGACGGCGGTTTCGAGGAAGGCGTCGGCGCCGTCGCGTGCAGCGCGTTCGAGTCCATGTCGGACCAGTGCGCTCCCCACGCCCGTGCCCTGCTTCGCGGGATCGACGCCGAGCACGTCCAGGTACCACGCGTCGGCAGGCGTCTGCGCTTCGATCCATGACCACAGCACGTCGTAGCGAGCCGCGTGGTCGTCGGTGAGCGGTGCTACCAGGTCCCGTGCGGCCGAGTCGCTCTCGAACATCTGATCGGACATCCCGGCGGGGATCCAGACGGCGAACCCGTCCCCGTCGCCTGCTTCCCAGATGAGGCCGAGGTCGACGATCCCGCGGTAGATGGACCCAAAGGTCTGCTCGATGCGATCGCCGAGGCCGTCGCCGTCCGGCAGCGGCCACCGGATCATCGGGTCGTTGGCGAACGCCCGGGCGAGCACCGCCGCCATCGCTGGCAGGCGATCGCGGGTCACGACGTTGATGGGCACCGTCACGCAGGGCAGCCTACCGCGCTCCGATGTGGCGAGGCTGTGGTGATGCCCACATCCGGTTGACCCTCGTGCTGCGCGACCGTAGCGTGGTCGTTGCACGCCGACCAGAGAACTGGAGGCCGCGACGAACACGTCGCGGCCTTTTCGTTTCTCCGGGTCGGTCTCGCCCGACCGCTCGAAGATCCGAGCGGGCCATGCCCGGAAGCCCAAAGTCCGGGACAAGTCTGGGAAAGGAGGACGCGCCATGCGACCAACCCTGTCGTTGCTCATGTGGAACGCCGAACCTGTCCAGGAGCGGCGCTGCTGCTCCGACGAACCCGTCGGACGCCTCGTCGCTTCCCGGCCTGCAACCGCGCGGCGCTGGAGCCGCAAGCTCCGCGTCGCGGTCCCGTCCTCGTTCGTCGTGTTCCGGCGTGCGGTGTCCACGCCGGTCGACCCCTCGGTGGTGGTCGGTACCCGTGTCGTCACCACCCGCGGCCGTGAGCTCGGCCACGTGCGTGAGGTCCTGGTCGCGCTCCCGGCCGGGCGGACGACCTACGCGATCCAGCAGGGCGACCACCAGGTCGCCGAGCCCGTGTTGCTGGTGCCACGCGAGGCGTTCCGCCCGGCGCGCGACCACGACGTCGCCGTGGTGGACGAACGAGCGGTGCCACCGCTGCGCAAGAGCGCCTGACGCTTCTCGACTCGTCGTCGGGGGTCGGTCCGGTCAGTACGACGGCAGACCACCCCTCCGGCCGGCCCCCGGCGACGCCAACCCCCGAGCTAGCGCGGAGTCCTCGGTTCGCCGGCTCGGCCCAGGTCGGTGTAGCGGAAGGTTCCCTTGGCGATCCGCAGGCCGACGAACGAGTCCACCTCCGTCACGTCGGGCACCTTGCGGATCTCCTCCTGCATCACACGGAGGAGATCGTCGCCGTCCTGGGCCACGATCTCCACCAGCACGTCGTACTGGCCCGTGCACTCGATCACGTAGACGGCCTCGGGGATCCGGCAGATCGCGTCGATCGACCGGCGCACGTCGCGCCCGCCGATCCGCACACCGAGGTAGGCGAACAGCAGGCCCAGCTCGTGCGGTTTCACGTCCGTGACGAACCGGATCGCCTCGATCCGCTGCAGCCGGGCCACCCGAGAGCGGATCGTGGCCTCGGCCACCCCCAGTTCGTCGGCCACCGAGGTGTACGGCCGCCGCCCGTCCTCGGCCAGGGCATCGATGATGCGAAGGTCGAGGTCGTCGAACCGTGGCTCCGCCATGACGCTGCGATTCTCGCAGACGGAAGACCTTCATGCTGCGATATCCGTGGCCAGGAACGCGGTTCTCCGCTATCCGCCCGAACGAACGCGTCCTATCCTTGTCGGTATCCGCGAACCAACCCCGAGAGGACGACCCGCGATGGCCAAGACCGAGCAGGAGATCAAGATCCGCAACGACGAGGTCGAGTGGGAGCCGCGGCCCACCCTCGGCAGCGCCGACTACGCCAGCGCGGAGGTCTGGGAGCAGGAGCGCGAGAAGATCTGGTGGGGCGAATGGGTCTGCGCCGGTCGAACCGAGGAAGTACCGAACCCGGGCGACTACATCGTGCGCGACATCGCCGGCGAATCCGTGTTCATCGTTCGCAATGACGCCGGTGAACTCCGCGCGTTCTACAACGTGTGCAGCCACCGAGGGACGAAGTTCCTGGACGACGCAGCGACGACGCAAAGCGTGCGGAAGGCGTTCGTCTGCCCCTACCACGCGTGGACGTTCGACCTGAACGGTCAGCTGATCGGCTCGCCGAACGTGCGGGAGGATGAGCACTTCGACCGCTCGGACCATCCGCTCTACGACATCGCGATCGATCACTACGCCGGCTTCCTGTTCGTCAACCTCACCACCGGCGGTCCGAAGGAGACGCTGCTCGAGTCCCTGACCGACGGCGCGGAGTCGATCACGGTGTTCGACCGGTTCAAGATGGACGAGCTGCGCGTGGGCGTGCGCCTGGTCTACGAGGTGAAGGCCAACTGGAAGATCGTGGTCGAGAACTACAACGAGTGCCTGCACTGCCCGCAGGTCCACCCCGAGCTCGTCCAGGTGATCCCGCTGTTCCGGTTCGGCGAGGTGTGGGACGAGGAGATCCCCGACGACGGCAATCGCATGGTGGCCGGCGCGACCTCGTTCACGCGAACCGGCGAGAGCGCGCTGCCGAAGTTCCCCGACCTCGAGCCCGAGGACTACGAGATGTACTACGGCAGCTATCAGTTCCCGAACATGATGCTGAACCTGCACCCGGACTGCGCGATGGTCTACATCGGCTATCCGAAGGGCCCGAACCACACCACCGTGGTGAGTGAGTTCATGTTCCGCCCCGAAACGATCGCCGATCCCGAGCTGTTCAAGCCCGAGCCCACGGTCGAGTTCTGGGACACCATCAGCAAACAGGACTGGGAGATCTGCGAACGTGCACAGACCGGCGTGAGCTCACGCGCGTTCACTCGTGGCGTCTACCCTCGCCAGGACCGGTTCCTGTATTGGTTCAACGAGGAATGGCGCCGCGCGATGGGCCGCCCAACCTTGGGCTGACGCCGGAGCCTCAGCGGGTCAGCTCGGCGTAGATCCGTCCGGTCAGCGCCTGCGTGCTGGCAGCATCACCATCCACGCCCATCACGATGCCCATGTGATCGTTGGCGCGCCACATGCACATGCCGACCTCCGTGGCGCTGGCCTCGGCGGTCAGGCAGCGATAGTCCGCTCCGTCGAACGAGCCCGTCAGCTCCTGCTCGCTCACCGTGGCGCCGGTTCTCGTGACGCCGTCGATGAACGCATCGAAGAGCTCACCGGAGCTCTCGGGCCGACCCGTTCGCCACCACGACGATGAACCCGGGCTCGCCGTACAGCCCGGTCTGGATTTCGAGGTCGTAGCGATCGCCCTCGGTCCGCATCTGGGTTTCCATGTCCTGTGCGGTGGCGTTGTGCATCCGCGATTGGCCGTCGAGTTGTTCGGGCAGATCCACCCCGCCGCCACCCAACAAGCGTGGGATCGCGAACCAGACGACGACGGCGGCCATGACGCCGACGCCGACGCGGGCAAGGGTGGAGCCACCTCGGCGCGCCGGCGCCGCCGGTGCGATCGGCGCCTGGGGCGGTGGGAATCCCGGCCGAACCCGAGCGGGTCCGGGTGGCGTCGGCAGGCCGACACCACTGCCGCCACGCGCTCCAGCCGTGGAGGGGGAACCATCGAACCGCGCGTAGCACTGCCAGCAGTGCTGAGCGTCCGCTGGGTTGGACGCGCCGCATCCCGAGCAGTCGCGTCGCGCGATCTCGTCCATGTCCTCGCTCCTTCCCGGCGCGGGCTCGTCTGATCGATGCCGGATCGCAGCCCGGCGACCAAGGGGGTATCGGCGTCGAGGAACGGGACCTGAGCCATCGAATCGGCCTCGTGGCGGCGCCACGCCGACGCTAAGCTCACGACCCATGACGATCCCGGAGCAGCTCGCCAACAAGGACCTGTCGGCCGACGTCCTGGAACCGCTCGCCGAGCCGCCCGATCGTGCCCGGGTGGTGATCGTGGGCGGTGGCATCATCGGGTCCTCGATCGCCTATCACCTCACGAAGCTGGGGCTCACCGACGTCGTCGTCCTCGAACGCGGCACGCTGACGAACGGCACCACCTGGCACGCGGCGGGCCTCGTCTCGCAGATCCGCGGCAACCACGCGCTCACCGCGTTGACCCGCATCAACGCCGACCTCTACGAGTCGCTGCCGGCCGAGACCGGCATCGAAACGGGGTTGCGGCGACATGGCGCCGTCACGGTGGCGCGCACGCCGGGTCGGATGACCGAGTCGCTGTACGGCGTCGCGATGGCCCAGGACTTCGACGTGCCGGTCGAGATCCTCACGCCCGCCGAGTTCGGCGAGCTGTGGCCGGCCGCGGTCACCGATGATCTGGTCGGTGCGGTCAACTTCCCCACCGACGGCACGGTGAACCCCGGCGATGCCGCGCTCGCGCTCGCGAAGGGGGCGAAGGACAGGGGAGCCCGGTTCGTGCAGGGCGTCACCGTCACCGGGTTCACGCGCGCCGCCGACGGGGTTCGGGTCACGGGCGTCGAGACCGATCGCGGCACGATCGAGGCCGAAACCGTGGTGCTGGCCGCCGGCCTGTGGACCAGTGAGCTCGCACGTCTCGCCGGCGCCAGTGTGGCGTTGTACCCGGCCGAGCACGTCTGGGTGATGACCGAACCCGCCGAGGGTGCGCGCGAGGAGTCGCCGTTCCTGCGCGATCTCGACGGCTACTTGTACATCCGGCACCATCGCGGCAGCTACGTGATCGGCGCGTTCGAGCCGAACGGCAAGCCGATGGCCCCCGACCTCGTGCCCACCACCGGCTTCGTCGAGCTCGGACCCGACTGGGATCACTTCGCGCCGGTGCTGGCGAACGCGCGACAGCGCCTGCCCGAGCTGGAAACGATCGGGTTCAGCCACTATCTGCGCGCCCCCGAGAGCTTCACGCCCGACGCCGCGTTCCAGCTGGGCGAGTTCCCCGAGGTGCCCGGCCTGTGGGTGGCGGCCGGCCTGAACTCCCAGGGCATCATCTACGGCCCCGGCGTCGGCATGGCGCTGTCGGAGTGGATCGTGGAGGGCCATCCCACCTACGACCTCACCGACGTCGACGTGGCGCGGATGGGCCGATGGTCCAACACCCGCAGCTGGCTCCGTGAACGCACGGTCGAATCGCTCGGCGGTCTGTACGAGATGCACTGGCCGGGCAAGCAGCCGATCACCGCTCGCGGCATCCGGCGGATTCCGCTGTGGGATCGCATGCGCGCGGCCGGGGCCTCGTTCGGGCAGGCCGCCGGCTGGGAACGCGCCAACTGGTTCGAACCCAGCGCGGTCGATCCCGAGGTCACCTACGACTTCGTCGAGGCTTCCTGGCTACCGTCGGTGCGCGAAGAAGTGCGAGCGACGCGGGAAGCGGTGGCGCTCTACGACCTGTCGACCTACTCCAAGTTCATGGTCGAGGGGGCCTCGGCGCTGGGCGACCTGCAGCGGCTCTGCACCGCGAACATCGACGTGCCGATCGGGCGCGTCGTGTACACGATGATCTGCAACGAGCGCGGCGGGATCGAGATGGACCCCACCGTCACGCGGATGGCCGATGACCGGTTCCTGGTGCTCGCGCCCACGCTGGCGCAACGTCGCACCGAGATGCTGCTCCGCAACGGTGTGGCGCCCGGGACGGTGGTCACCGACGTCACGAGCGGGTGGGCAACCCTCCACCTGGCCGGGCCCCGGTCGCGGGAGCTCTTGGCGCGCCTCACCGACGAGGAGCTCACGAACGAGGCGTTCCCGTTCCTGTCGGCACGCGAGATCGAGGTGGGTTGGACGCCGGCGTGGGCGTTCCGCGTCTCGTTCACCGGAGAGTTGGGCTGGGAGCTGTCGGTGCCGACGGAGTTCGTGAGCGACCTGTACGACCGGATCGTGGTGGCCGGCGACGACCTGGGTCTGCGGCACGCGGGCGCCTTCGCGTTCGACGCCGCACGGCTCGAACGAGGGTTCCGTTCGTGGGGCCATGACATCGGCCAGCTCGACGACCCGTTCTCGGCCGGGCTCGGGTTCGCGGTGCACCTCCGCGGCGATGGAGACTTCGTCGGACGGGAGG
>Ga0190274_10000394_pt1 | contig 26955 bp, 23 predicted proteins | sample Popmic531T_FD_133002 | JGI IMG/M metagenome (GOLD analysis project Ga0190274, IMG submission 133002) | Populus adjacent soil microbial communities from riparian zone of Yellowstone River, Montana, USA - 531 T | ecosystem: Environmental > Terrestrial > Soil > Riparian zone | place: USA: Montana... | reverse complement strand
GTCGAAGCACCGGGCGTCGGCGGCTTCGCGGCGGCGTTTCTCGGCTTCGGCCGGGTCGTAGCGGCGTAGGGCGTCGTCGACGGTCCGGTCGATCTGCGCGAACGAGCAGTGGTGTGCCCGGTGGGCCAGGTGGGTGTCCACATAGGCGGCGGCGTCGGGGCGCAGGGTCTTGGTGGCTTGGGCGATCTTGCGGGCTTTCCACACCGGCACCCGCCCCGACGTCACCGCGGTCCACATCTTGGGGAGGCGGTAGCGGAGCTCGAGGGCGTCACCGAGGTAGGTACGGCCGGCGTCGGTCGACATCCCCAACGCCAACGCGAGGTCGCCGATGCAGAACTCCGCGACCAGGGGTGCACCCGCCCCGGCGATCGCGAGCTCACCTTCGGTGCCGTCCACGGTGGCGCCGTGGGAGATGGACTCCACCGGGTGCATGTTCGCCCACTTGACCGCGTGCTTCAGCTTGCGGATCTCGGCCGCACTCACGACTTGGTGCTCCGCGTGGAGCGCGGTCAGCACCAAGTCCGGGGAGTCGTACGACTCCCCGGGTGACTGGTCCTGCTGGCCTTCGCTCATGGGTCAAGCCAAGCACTCGCCACCGACACTGAGGTGCCCAGAACCCCGTGGTTGACCGGGATGTGGACACTTTCGGAAAATAGTTGGCGACCAATTTCGGGGGGTCGGCGGTGGGGTGGTTTCGAGGCTCGGCGCTAGCGCGCCTCACACCTCAACCACCGTTCATTCGCCCGCAGCACAACCGCCCGACCAGGGGGCGGCGTCCTTCCGATAGGCGCGCTTCTCCCGGCTGGAGGCGGTGGGGTCAAGGGCGCGAAGCGGCGAAGCGAACCCTTGACGCCACCGCTGGAGGCCGCATCCTGGCGCCGTACGGAAGGACGACGAACCAGCCACCCGCGACGGTCACCGCCCCGGCGACCCTGCGGAGGTTTCGAGGCTCGGCGCTAGCGCGCCTCGCACCTCAACCACCGGGTGCCGGCGTACTGCGCCCTCCTCAACCACCGGCGCTGGTGAGTGCCTCGGCGACCAGTCCGATGCCGTGCTCGACCTCGGCGTACGACGTGGACAGGGGCGACAGCCCCAGCCGGAGGCCGCCGGGGTCGCGGTAGTCGGGGATGACGTCGCGGTCCCAGAGCGCAGCGGTGACCTCGCGCATGAGCGGGTGGTTGAAGGTGACGTGCCCGCCCCGCTCGGCGCCAGACCGGGGCGAGGCGAGGACGACCCCCAGGGGCTCGAGGACGGACTCCCCCACGGAGATCGCGTACGACGTGAGCGCGACCGACTTCTCGCGGACTGCCGAGATCCCGACCGACTCGATGAGAGCGATCATGTCCTGCATCGCCAGCATCCCGACGACCGCGGGAGTGCCGGAGACGAAGCGCCGGATGCCTGCGGCGGGTGCGTACGACGGCCCCATCAGGAATGGGTCGACCGAGCCGAGCCAGCCCTGGATCGGCTGCGTCAGGCTCGACAGGTGCCGCGACGCGACGTAGCAGAACGCCGGCGAGCCGGGCCCGCCGTTGAGGTACTTGTAGGTGCACCCGACGGCGAGGTCGACGTCCCACTCGTCCAACGACACCGGCACCGAGCCGGCCGAGTGGCAGAGGTCCCAGAGCACCAAGGCCCCGGCCTCGTGGGCGATGGCCGTCAGCGCGGGAGCGTCGGCCAGCCACGCCGACCGGTAGGCGACGTGCGAGAGCACCACCAGGGCCGTCGACGGGCCGACGGCGGCCGCCAGCAGGTCGGGCGTCACCCCCGAGTCGAGCGAGACGTCGATCCACCGCAGCGTCAGCCCGCACTCCTCGGCGACGCCGGCCGCGACGTACCGGTCGGTCGGGAAGTTGTCGCGGTCGATCACGATCTCGGTGCGACCGGGCCGCGCGGCGACCGCGGCACGCATCAGCTTGTAGAGCAGCACGGTGGTGGCGTCACCGATCGTGGTCTGCCCCGGGGCCGCGCCGAGCACGACGCGACCGAGGTCGTCGCCGATCTCCTGGGGCAGCGCCATCCAGCGCTCGTCCCAGCCGCGGATCAGCCGCCCGCCCCACTCCTCCTCGACGAACCGCGCGATGCGCGGGCCCGACACCGACAGCGGCCGGCCGAGCGAGTTGCCGTCGAAGTAGACGAGGTCGGAGGAGGCACCGACGAAGCGATTCCGGTACGACGCCAGCGGGTCGGCAGCGTCCAGTGGGTGGGTCATGGACGGACCGCCGTCAGCTCACGCACGGACGCATACCGCGAGCGCACCGACGGCGTCGGCTCCACCTCGGTCGAGACAACCCCGGACAGCGGCCACTCGGGCGGCTCGGCACCACCCGCGAGCACCCACGCGGCCTGGCGGGCGGCTCCGCGCGCGACGTACTCCCCCGGCTCGGGCACGGACACCGGCAGCCCGAGGACCGCCGACGCGATCTCGCGTACGGCGCGAGAGCGGGCCGCACCGCCGACCAGGATGATCCGCTCGACCGGCGTCCCGAGCGCGCGGACGGCGTCGACGGCGTCGGCGAGGCCGCAGATCATGCCCTCGACGGCCGCGCGGGCGAGGTACGCCGGGTTGGCGGTCTCGAGCCGGAGCCCGTGGATCGCGCCGGTGGCGTCGGGCTTGTTGGGGGTGCGCTCGCCCTCGAGGTAGGGCACCAGCACCAGTCCGCCGGCACCGGCCGGCGCCGACAGCGCGAGCTCGGACAGCTCCTCGTGCGAGACGCCGAGCATCCGGCACGCCGCGTCGAGCACCCGCGCGGCGTTGAGGGTCGCGACCAGCGGCAGGAACCGGCCGGTCGCGTCGGCGAAGCCCGCCACCGCACCGGTCACGTCGCCCACCGGCGCGTCCGCGACGGCGCACGCGACGCCCGAGGTGCCGATCGAGACGACGACGTCACCAGCAACCGCGCCGAGCCCGAGGGCCGCGCCCGCGTTGTCGCCGGTGCCCGGGCCGAGCAACGCGCCCGACGGCATCGACGGCCCGGACTCAGCGGGACCCAGGACCCGCGGCAGAACCACGTCATGCCCCAGCCCGAGGGTCAGCAGGTCCCGTCGGTACGAGCCGGAGGACGGCGACCAGTAGCCCGTGCCGCTCGCGTCGCCCCGGTCTGTGACGAGCGCGTCGAGGCCAGGCGCACCGGCCAGGCGCCAGGTCAGGTAGTCGTGGGGCAGGCACACCGCCGCCGTACGACGAGCGTTGTCGGGCTCGGCGTCGCGCAGCCAGCGCAGCTTGGTCACCGTGAACGACGCCACCGGGACCAGCCCGACCGCGTCGACCCACGGCTGCGGCCCGCCGAGCTCGTCGATCAGGTCGAGCGCGGCCTGGGCGGAGCGGGTGTCGTTCCACAGCAGCGCCGGGCGTACGACGCCGCCGGACGAGTCGAGGCAGACCATCCCGTGCTGCTGTCCCCCGACCGCCACGGCGGCGACGTCGTCGAGCCCACCGGCAGCGGCGATCGCGGTCTGGAGCGCGTCCCACCACGCCTCCGGGGCGACCTCGGTGCCCTCGGGATGGGACGCGTGACCGGTGCGGACGACCGCTCCGGTCTCGGCGTCACAGACGACGACCTTGCAGGACTGGGTGGAGGAGTCGACCCCGGCAACGAGTGGCACGTCTAGACCCTAAGGTGTGGTGGTGCGTGCTCCCGCGGGTCTCCCCCTCCTCCTCTCCCACGGCCCCTACGCGGCCGAGATCGTCACCGTCGGGGCGTGCCTGCGCACGCTGACCCGCGACGGCGTCGACCTGGTCGCGGGCTCGGAGCCCGGGGAGATGTGCCGCAGCGCCCGAGGCGCCGTACTGATGCCGTGGCCCAACCGGATCGCCGACGGCGCCTACGACTTCGGCGGGCGCCACTACCAGCTGCCGCTCAGCGAGCCGGCCAAGCACAACGCCATCCACGGGCTGGCTCACTGGGTCGCCTGGGAGGTAGCGGAGCACTCGACCGACCGCGTGGTGCTGACCTACGAGCTCCAGCCGCAGACCGGCTACCCGTTCGCGCTCGACCTCGAGGTCGACTACCGCCTCGGCGACGACGGCCTCACGACGGTGCTCTCGGCCACCAACGCCGGCGCCGACACCGCGCCGTACGGCGCCGGCCTGCACCCCTACCTGACGGTCGGCCGCCGGGTCGACGAGTGCGTGCTGACCCTCCCGGCGTCGACCTGGTGCCCGATGAGCGAGCGCGGGCACGCGGGCCCGGCCGAGCCGGTGGCCGGTACGGCGTACGACTTCCGCGAGCCGCGCCCGGTCGGCGACCTCGTCCTCGACCACCCGTTCGGTGACGTCGCCGACGGTGCGACCACCACGCTGATCGATCCCGACACGGGTCGCAGCGTGTCGCTCACCGGTCACGAGGGCATCGGCTGGCTGCACGTCTTCACCGGAGACACGATCAAGGGTCGCGAGCGGGAGGCGCTGGCCGTCGAGCCGACCACGGCGCCGCCCGAGGCCTTCAACTCCGGCGTCGACCTGGTCGCGCTCGAGCCCGGCGCGACCCACCGGGCGTCGTTCACGATCGCGGGTAGCGGACCCGCGTGACGTAGCCGACGGCGATCCCGGCGGCCACGCCGATGACCGTCTCGATCCCCCGGTCCGTCAACAGCTCGGAGGTCGGCACCGGCGCGGCCAGGTGCACCATCAGCAGCGCGAGCGGTGTGATCGCCACCAGCGCGAGCGCGTAGTTGCGGCCGACCAGCAGCTCCGCCACCGCCTGCAGCAGGGCGACCACCAGGATCACCGCCAGCCCGCCGAGGTCGAGCGCGAGCAGGGCACCGGCCACGACCAGCCCGGCGAAGGTGCCGACCACCCGGTGCAGCCCGCGGACCACCTGGTGCCGGAAGTCCACGGCGACCAGCGGCACCACCGCCGACACCATCGCCCAGTAGGGCCGGCCGATGTCGGAGGTGGTCGCGATGGTGCCCGCCAGGAAGACGCCGAGCGAGCAGGGCAGCACGTGCCACCGCAGGCTGGCGAGGTACGTCGGCCGACGGGCCGGCTCACCGTCGTCGCGGCGCCACCAGGCTCCGACGTTGCCGACCACCACCGAGAACGCCGCGGAGGCGGCGGCGATGCCGACGGCAACGGGGACGTCGGACCCACTCGACGGCAGGGCGGCGCAGGCCGCGAACGCGAACACCAGGAAGAGCGGGCCGGGCGGGTGCCACCGCTCGGCGTCGGAGGCGAAGGAGCCCAGCGCCGCGACCGTCGCCGCGGCCGGCACCGCCAGCCAGGCCCGGTCGGGCGAGATGGCGACCAGCGTGCCGAGCCCGACCGCGACGGTCAGGTAGAGCGCCAGCCGCGCCTGGAGCTGCAGCCGCGCGCGGCCGGCCCGCTCGCGTCCGTAGAGCGAGGTGAACGCGCCGAACGTCGCGAAGATCGACCACTCGAGCCGGCCGGCGGCGTACAGCACGAGCAGCGGCACCAGGACGGAGACGCAGGCTCGGAGGGCGACGCGGCGTGCATTCACTGGAAGCTGACGAACCGCACCTTCGGGCGTACGGCGTGCACGGCGCGCGACTGCATCCGGCGCACGTCCTCGTCGTAGAACAGCTTGAAGCCCATCGTGAACTGCCGTGGCCGGGCGACCGCGTGGTACGTCGCCAGCTTCTGCCGCGGCGTCCCGAAGCCGTCGACGTGCTGGACCATCGCGAGCTCCGGTCGCTGCCTGACCCGGCCGATCCGCTCGACCATGTCGACCCGGAACTGGTGCAGCACGAAGAGCTTCTGCGGCAGCCCCTCGCGCGCGGTCAACCGGGACAGCCAGCCGGACGTGCGGTTGACCTCGCCCGCGCCGACCTGGCCGACGGTGTGGGCGGGCACCTGGCGCGGACCCATCCGCCACTCCGGGTCGAGCGCGAGGCCCACCCACGGGTCGCGCAGCGCCCACTCCCAGCGCTTGGCGACCTCGGGGAAGGTGGAGCGGCCGGGCTGGAGGTCGAGGAGCAGCAGCGCGTCGTTGCGGTGCGCGGCCCGGATGTAGCGGCGTACCTCGGAGCGCGGGATGTCGTGGCTGTAGTCGCCGTCCGGTCCCGGGTGCCCGTCGGCGATCGTCACGATCAGCTCGTAGACGTGCCGCAGCGGCTGGCCGGGCTTGCGGAACGGCCGCGCCGCCCGGTGCAGCCGGCGGTCCATGGTGTCGGGGTCGGTCTCGCCCAGGACGCCGAGCGAGCCGGTCTGCCCGGTGCCGTAGTAGGCGACCAGGAAGCGGTTGCCCTCGAAGACCTTCGTGCCGCCACCGGGGAGCGTGGCGGGCGGCGTTCGCGGCTTGGCTGCGGGGGTCTCGGCAGGCTCGACCACCGATGGGGAGGGCTTGACCGCCGACGGCTCGCCCTTCGCGTCCTCCTGCCCGACGCCCCAGGCGACGACGAGCAGGGCGACCATGACCAGCAGGACCAGGAAGAGGACCGGGCCCCGCTGGTCGGGCGGCTGGTTCGGTTTCCTCGCGCTCAAGTCGGCGACCCCCTCAGCGGCCGTAGTGGTAGCGGCACGCAGCGATGCGGACCTCGGTGTCCGTGACCTTGTACACGAGCCGGTGTTCATCGGTGATCCGGCGAGACCAATAGCCGGCGACGTCGTGCTTGAGGGGCTCGGGCTTGCCGATGCCCTCGTTGCCGTTGCGAACGGCGTCCTGGATCAGCACGTTGATGCGCTTGAGGATCTTGCGGTCCTGGGTCTGCCACCAGAGGTAGTCATCCCAGGCATTGCTGTCCCAGACAAGTCGCATCCTCAGTCGGCATCCCGAAGATCGTGAGTCTCCCCCGAACCCGCCTCCAGGCGCTCCATGGCGTCCAACAGGCGACGGGCGTTCGCCGGAGAACGCATGAGGTACGCCGTCTCGCGCAACGACTCGAAGTCCTCTAGCGACACGATCACGACTGACGCGTGGCCGGCCCGCGTGATGACGACCTCTTCCCTGTCGTTGACGACGTCGTCGAGCACCTGTGCGTAGCGCGCCCGGGACTCGGTGTAGCTCATGGTCTTCATCGGCCCTCCTGTACAGAAAAGCGTACATCACGCCCAAGCCCTGCGGGCGCCCCGACGCCGAGCTCAGCCGGTGATCGCGCCGTGTGCGGCCGACTGGACCATCTTGGCGTACTTGCCGAGGACGCCGCGGGTGTACTTCGGCGGGAGCGGCTCCCAGCCGACCTTCCGCTTCTCCCACTCGTCCTCGTCGACGCCCTCGATCTCGAGCAGGCGGTTGGCCACGTCGAGGGTGATCGCGTCGCCGTCGCGGACGAACGCGATCGGACCGCCGTCGACGGCCTCGGGCGCGATGTGGCCGACGCACAGGCCCGTCGTACCGCCGGAGAAGCGGCCGTCGGTGATCAGCAGGACGTCCTTGCCGAGGCCGGCGCCCTTGATCGCACCGGTGATGGCGAGCATCTCGCGCATGCCCGGACCGCCCTTGGGGCCCTCGTAGCGGATGACCACGACGTCGCGCGGCTTGATCTGCCCGGCCTCGAGCGCGTCCATCGCGGCACGCTCGCCGTCGAAGACCCGCGCGGTGCCGGAGAAGACCGACTCGTCGAAGCCGGCGCTCTTCACGACCGCGCCCTCGGGGGCGAGCGAGCCCTTGAGGATGGTGAGGCCGCCGGAGGCATGGATCGGCCGGTCGAGCTTGCGGATCACGTCGTCGTCGAGGTCCGGCGGAGCCAGCTCGGCGAGGTTCTCGGCCATCGTCTTGCCGGTGACCGTGAGGCAGTCGCCGTGCATCAGCCCGGCGTCGAGGAGCGCCTTCATCACGACCGGGATGCCGCCGATCTTGTCGACGTCGTACATCACGTAGCGGCCGAACGGCTTGAGGTCGGCCAGGTGCGGAACCTTGTCGCCGATCCGGTTGAAGTCGTCGATCGTCAGGTCGACCTCGGCCTCGCGGGCCATGGCGAGCAGGTGCAGGACGGCGTTGGTCGAGCCGCCGAGGGCCATCACGACGGTGATGGCGTTCTCGAACGCCTCCTTGGTCATGATCTGACGCGCGGTGATGCCCTGGCGCAGCAGGTTGACCACGGCCTCGCCGGAGCGGTGCGCGAAGCCGTCGCGGCGCCGGTCCACGGCCGGCGGTGCGGCCGAGCCGGGCAGCGACATGCCGATCGCCTCGGCGACGGCGGCCATCGTGTTGGCGGTGTACATGCCGCCGCAGGCGCCCTCGCCCGGACAGATCGCCTTCTCGATCCGGGTGACCTCCTCGCGGCTGATCTTGCCGGCCAGGCAGGCACCGACGGCCTCGAAGGCGTCGATGATCGTGACGTCGTTGCCGTCGACCTGGCCGGGCATGATCGAGCCGGCGTACAGGAAGACGCTGGAGAGGTCGAGGCGAGCCGCGGCCATCAGCATGCCGGGCAGCGACTTGTCGCAGCCGGCGAGCAGCACCGAGCCGTCGAGGCGCTCGGCCATCATCACCGTCTCGACGGAGTCGGCGATCACCTCGCGCGAGACCAGCGAGAAGTGCATGCCCTCGTGGCCCATGGCGATGCCGTCGGAGACGGAGATCGTGCCGAACTCGAGCGGGTAGCCGCCGGCCGCGTGCACGCCGTTCTTGACCGCCTGCGCGAGGCGCTGGAGGGAGAGGTTGCAGGGGGTGATCTCGTTCCAGCTCGAGGCCACGCCGATCTGCGGCTTCTCCCAGTCGTCGTCGCCCATGCCTACGGCCCGGAGCATCCCTCGCGCGGCAGTCGACTCCAGACCGTCGGTGACGTCGCGGGAACGGGGCTTGATGTCGGGCTCGGTCATGCCCCCAGCGTATTCGTCGTCCGGTCGGTGGTCTCGACGTGCCCGACACCCGAGAGGCGACCGTCACTGCGGGCGGCGCCGGAAGTCCCTAGCCTTGACGGGTGACCCGGGTGCAGTGGAGCGAGTACGACGCCGTCCTGTTCGACCTCGACGGTGTCGTGACACCGACGGCCGAGGTGCACATGCGCGCGTGGGCGGAGATGTTCACCGCCTTCCTGGAGGCGTACGACGGGCCCGCGGGCCCCGCAGTCGACCTGGCGCCGTACACGGATGCCGACTACTTCGCCCACGTCGACGGCAAGCCCAGGTACGACGGGGTGCGGGACTTCCTCACCTCCCGCGGCATCCCGGCACCCCAGGAGCTCGTCGTGGAGCTCGGTGACCGCAAGAACGACGCCTTCAACGAGGTGCTCGCGCGCGACGGAGTGACGGCGTACCCGGGCTCGGTGCTGCTGCTCGACCACCTGCGCGACCTCGGCATCCCGCTGGCGGTCGTGTCGTCGTCGGTCAACGCCCCGGCGGTGCTCGCCGCCGCCGGGCTGGCGGACCGCTTCCGCACGGTCGTCAGCGGCGCGGTCGCGACCGAGCTCGGCCTGCCGGGGAAGCCCGCGCCCGACACGTTCGTCTACGCCGCCGTCGAGCTCGGCGCCACCGCCGCGACCTCGGTCGTCCTCGAGGACGCCGTGTCGGGGGTGCGCGCCGGTGCCGCCGGCGCCTTCGCGCTGGTCGTCGGCGTCGACCGCGGCGTGGGGTCCCAGACGCTGACGGACGCCGGTGCGACGATCGTGGTCACGGACCTGGCCCAGCTGGTCCCGACGGGAGCCGTGGCATGAACGGACGCGCTGTGGGACCCGACCCGCTCGACCGCGGCCGGTTCCCGATCGAACCGTGGGCGCTGATCGAGACCGGCTACCGGCCCGACGACCTGGGGGTCACCGAGACGCTCTTCAGCGTCGCCAACGGCTACCTCGGGATGCGCGGCAACCCCGAGGAGGGGCGCCCGTCGTACGCCCACGGCACCTTCCTCAACGGCTTCCACGAGACCTGGCCGATCCGGCACGCGGAGGCGGCGTTCGGGTTCGCCCGCACCGGCCAGACGCTGGTCAACGTCCCGGACACCAAGGTCATGAAGATCTACGTCGACGACGAGCCGCTGACCTTCGGGACCGCCGACCTCGAGCACTACGAGCGCTGCCTGGACTTCCGCGACGGTGTGCTGCGCCGCAGCCTGATCTGGCGTACGCCGTCCGGCAAGCGCGTGCGCATCGACTCGACGCGGATGGTCTCGATGACCCAGCGGCACCTCGCGATCATGACCCTCGAGGTCGAGGTGCTGACCGGTGACGCCCCGATCGTCATCTCGTCGCAGATCCTCAACCGGCAGGACGGCGTCGACGAGTACCGGATGCCGACCACCGCGGGCGGCGAGATCGTCGACCCGCGCAAGGCCGGTGCCTTCGGCCAACGAGTGCTGCTCCCCCGGATGAGCTACGCCAGCGACGAGCGGCTGATGCTCGGCTACCAGTGCGCGCACTCGGGGATGACCATCGCGGTCGCCGCCGACCACTCGCTGCAGACCAGTGACGAGTGCGAGACGGTCGCCCGCGCCGAGGACGACCTGGCCAAGGTGGTCTTCCGGGTGGACGCGACCCAGGGCACCACGATGCGGCTGCAGAAGACCGTGGCCTACCACTCCTCGCGCGGGGTGCCGGTGCGGGAACTGTCGGACCGATGCGACCGCACGCTCGACCGGGCGGAGCGGCACGGGCTCGCGCACTACGTCGAGGACCAGCGCGGGTGGTACGCCGACTTCTGGGCGGCCGCCGACGTCGAGATCCTCGGCGAGACCGAGGAGCACCGGGCCGTGCAGCAGGCGACCCGCTACAACCTCTTCAGCCTGGCCCAGGCGACCGCCCGGATCGACGGGCTCGGCGTACCCGCCAAGGGCATGACCGGATCGGGCTACGAGGGGCACTACTTCTGGGACACCGAGGTCTACGTGATCCCGTTCCTCAGCTACACCCAGCCGGAGGTGGCCCGCAACGCCCTGCACTTCCGTTCGGTGATGCTGCCGGCCGCCCGCGAGCGGGCCCGCGAGATGGCCCAGAGCGGTGCGATGTACCCGTGGCGGACGATCAACGGCGAGGAGGCCTCGGCGTACTACGCCGCGGGCTCGGCGCAGGTGCACATCGACGCCGACATCGCCTACGCGCTGATCAAGTACGTCCGCGCCACCGGCGACGAGGGCTTCCTGGTCCGCGAGGGCATCGACATCCTCGTGGAGACCGCGCGGATGTGGGCAGACCTGGGCTTCTGGCGCAGCAACGGCGACGACTCCTTCCACATCCACGGCGTGACCGGCCCGGACGAGTACACGACGGTCGTCAACAACAACCTGTTCACCAACGTGATGGCCCGCTTCAACCTCGAGCAGGCCGTGGCCTCGGTCGAGCGGATCCGCGACGCGTACCCGCAGGACTTCATCCGGGTGTCCGCCCGGCTCGGGCTGTCCATCGACGAGGTCGAGGAGTGGCGGGCCTGCGCGGCCGGCATGACGATCCCCTTCGACGCCGGCCTCGGCATCCACCCGCAGGACGACTTCTTCCTCGACCGCGAGGTCTGGGACCTCTCCAAGACGCCCTCGGACCTGCGACCGCTGCTGCTGCACTACCACCCGCTCGTCATCTACCGGTTCCAGGTGCTCAAGCAGGCCGACGTCGTCCTCGCGCTCTTCCTGCAGGGCGACCGCTTCTCGGTGGCGGAGAAGCGCGCCGACTTCGAATACTACGACCCGATCACCACCGGCGACTCGACGCTGTCTGCCGTCGTGCAGTCGGTGATCGCGGCCGAGGTGGGCTACCACGAGGCGGCGCTGCACTACTTCCACGAGTCGCTGTACGTCGACCTGATGAACGTGCACGGCAACACCGTCGACGGGCTGCACGTCGCCTCCACCGGAGGCGTGTGGAGCGCCCTGGCGTTCGGCTTCGGCGGCATGCGCGACCACGCGGGGCTGCTGAGCTTCGATCCGCGGCTGCCGGCCACCTGGCCGGGGCTGCGCTTCCGGTTCTGCTGGCAGGGCTCGCGGGTGCTGGTCGAGCTGACGGAGGAGCGGATCACCTTCTCGCTCGACGCCCCCGACTCGGCCGAGGTCGCATTGAGCGTCCGCGGCACGCCGTACGTCGTGACCGCGGCGGCGCCGCTGGTGGTCGACCTCGACGGCCAGGGCGACCGGATCGACGGGCTGCTCGGCGACCACCCGGTCATCGGCGGCACCCGCGCGGACGGCAGCACGATCACCGCCGGCGTACCGGACCCGATCCTGCCGCCGGAGGAGTTCGACAACACCGGCGAGCTGCCGGTCTACGCACCCGAGACCACGGCCGCTCAAGGCTCGCAGTTCTGAGCTGGCCGCCCTCGGACGTCATACGAATGGTGGCCCCGGGGCCCCGATTCGTATGACGTCCGAGGGCCCGCTAGATCGTCGCCGCCCGGACGACCATCACGTCCGGCAGGTCGGAGACGATCTGGCGCCAGGTGTCGCCTTCGTCGGCCGAGCCCCAGACCGCGCCGTTGCGGGCGCCGAAGTAGAGGCCCGTCCGCGCGTGGTCGTCGGCGCACATCGCGTCGCGCATCACGGCGACGTAGAACGAGTCGGGCAGCCCGTCGCCGAGCTCCTCCCAGGTCTCGCCGGCGTCGCGCGAGCGCCACACGCGGGCCTTCCCCTCGGGTGGGTACCGCCCGTCGCCCCCGTTGATCGGGAAGACGAAGATCGTGTCCGGCTCGTGCGGGTGCACCACGATCGGGAAGCCGAAGTCGGCGGGCAGCCCGTCGGCGATCGACTTCCAGATCAGGCCCTCGTCGTCGGAGCGATAGACGCCGCCGTGGTTCTGCAGGTAGAGGCGCTCCGGCCGGCTCGGGTGCCGGGTGATCTTGTGGACGCACTGCCCGAACTCCGGGTACTGCTGCCCCTCGGGCAGGAACTCCGCCTTGAGGCCGTGGTTGCGGGCCTCCCAGGACCGACCGCCGTCGGTGGTCTGGTAGGCACCGCCCGACGACATCGCGGCCGTCACGGCCTGCGGATCGGTGGGGTGCGGCAGCACGGTGTGGAACGCCTGGCCGCCGAAGCCGGCGCCCCACTCGGGACGGTGCGGGTGGTCCCACAGCGCCTGCTCGAGCGTGAACGTCTCGCCACGGTCGGTCGACCGCCACACCGCGGCCGGCTCGGTGCCGGCGTACACGACCTCGGGCTCGACGCCCGGGACCAGTTGCCAGACCCGCTCGACGGTGGCGTCGGTGCCCTCGGGGAAGCGGATCGCTCCGTTGGGCGTCTCCTGCCAGCTGGCGCCGAGGTCGTCGGAGCGCCAGACCTGGGGACCCAGCCAGCTCGACGAGGCCCCGGCGAGCAGCCGCGGCGTGTCGCCCCGGCTGTCGATGAGGCAGGAGTAGACCTCCTCCATGTCGAAGTGCGGCCCGGTGAACTCCCACTCCGCGCGTGCTTCGTCCGACGTACCGATCCACAGGCCCTTGCGGGTCCCGACCATCAACAGCGTCCGGTCTGCCATGCCGCCTCCTCGGTGCTGGACTGATTCTTCTAGATTGACCCGGTGACCGGTAGAGACTCATCGCTCCGACTGGTCTCACCGGTCTGGCTGGTCCTGATCGGCATCCTGTCGGTGCAGTTCGGCGCCGGCATCGCCAAGAGCCTCTTCGACGAGATCTCGCCGACCACGATCGTGTGGCTGCGGCTCGTCACCAGCGCCGTCGTGCTGGTGGCCGTGGCTCGCCCGGTGCTCCGCGGTCGCTCCCGGTCCGACTGGCTGGTCGTGGTCGCCTTCGGCGTCTGCCTCGGGACCATGAACTGGGCGATCTACCAGGCCTTCGCCCGGATCCCCCTCGGCATCGCGGTGACCCTGGAGTTCATCGGCCCGCTGACGTTGGCCGTGATCGGCTCGCGGCGGGTGCGGGACCTGCTGTGGGTGCTGCTCGCCGGCCTCGGCGTCGCGGTGCTCGGCCTCTCCGGTGGCGGCGACGTCAACCTGGCCGGCGCCCTCTTCGCGCTGCTCGCCGGCGCCATGTGGGCGTCGTACATCCTCCTCGCGGGGCAGACCGGCCGGCGCTGGCCCGGCTTCGACGGGCTCGCCCTGGCGAGCGTCTTCGCCACCCTGCTGCTGACGCCGCTCGCCATCGGCGAGGGCGGCGGGGACCTCCTCGACCCGCGGATCCTGCTCCTCGGCGCCCTGGTCGGGCTGCTGTCGTCGGTCGTGCCGTACTCCTGTGAGCTGGTCGCCCTGCGCTCGATCAAGGCGTCGGTCTTCTCGATCCTGATGAGCCTCGAGCCCGCCGCCGCGGCACTCGCCGGCATCGTCGTACTCCAGGAGTTCCTCACCTGGGAGCAGTGGCTCGCCATGACCTTCGTCGTGATCGCGTCCGTCGGCGCCACGCGGTCCTCGCGGAACCTGGCTCCCGCGCCCGACTGACGCCCCGCAGCGCCGCGGGACGTCATACGGACGGAGCAAGCGGATGCTCGCACCGCATGACGTCCCGTGGAGCCTCGCCCGAGTTCACGCAACCGTCACATCGCGTTGACCCGGACGAAGCGGCCGCCTCCTAGCGTGGAGCACACGTTGTCACTCGGGACACACCCTGGGAGCTCACCGATGCACCTCAAGCCGCCGCGCGTCGTACGTCCGTTCGGACACGCCGTCGAGGCCGTACGCCGGTGGCCGGTCGAGTCCCAGCAGCTCTCGCGTCGCAACGCCATGATCGCCTCCACCGCCCTCGCACAACGACGTGCGGAGCTCAATGACGTCGAGGACTTCCTGGCCGTAGCCGGCCTCTCCCCGACGCCGGAGGTCGCAGCCCACGCTGCACATGGTTGAGCCTGCCGGGAGGGACTACCTCTCCTGGCCGCCCGGCAGGCTCAACCTCGCGTGACGGCTCGGCCACCTGGCTAAGGTTCCGGCCATGAGACGCCTCGCCGCCCTCGCCAGCGCCGCCGTCATCACGGCCGGCGGCCTCACCGCCTGCAGCGACGACGGCGGTGACGAGCCGGGCGGGACGGTCACCGCGACGCCCCAGTCCGAGAGTCCTCTATCCGCGACGCCGTCGCCGACCGCATCGAGCGCCTCCCCCGGCAAGGACACCACCGCACCGAAGGTCGTCGGCACGATCGCGACCGGGCTCGAGGCGCCCTGGGGCATCGGGTTCCTGCCGAACGGCGACGCGATCGTCACCGAGCGCGACACCACCAAGGTGCTGCTGCTCAAGAGCCCGTCGTACGACGTGCGCGAGGTCGGCACCATCGCGGACGCCGTCGGGATGGGCGACCTGGGCGGCGAGGCCGGGCTGCTCGGGGTCGCCGTCTCACCGGACTTCCAGACCGACCGGACGCTCTTCTTCTACTACAGCACCGACACGGAGAACCGGATCGCCAAGGCGACCCTCGAGGGCGGCGCGCTCGGGAGGCCGACGACGATCCTGGACGGCATCCCGCACGGCCAGATCCACGACGGCGGGCGGCTGGCGTTCGGGCCGGACGGCTACCTCTACGCGTCGACCGGCGAGACCGGCAGCTCGGAGCTCGCTCAGGACAAGGGCACCACCGCCGGCAAGATCCTGCGGATCACCACCGACGGCGACCCGGCTCCGGGCAACCCGATCAAGGGCAACCCGCTCTGGTCCTACGGGCACCGCAACGTGCAGGGGCTGGCATTCGACGACCGGGACCGGCTGTGGGCATCGGAGTTCGGGCAGAACAGGTACGACGAGCTCAACCTGATCACCCGCGGCGGGAACTACGGCTGGCCGATGGTCGAGGGCATGGGCAGCGGAGACAGCTCCCTGGAGGACCCGCAGGTCGTCTGGGACACCGACGAGGCCTCGCCGTCGGGCCTCGCCTGGCTCGACGGCAACCTGTGGATGGCCTCGCTCAAGGGCCAGCGGCTGTGGCGGGTCGATGTCACCGGCAAGCGGGCCAAGCACCCCACCGACTTCTTCGTCGGCAAGTACGGCCGGATGCGGACCGTGGCGGTGGCCCCCGACGGCAACCTGTGGGTGACCACCAGCAACACCGACGGCCGCGGCGACCCGGCCTCCGAAGACGACCGGATCCTGCTCATCGAGCCCTGACGCTCTCCCGTACCTGGCCAGTCACCGTGGCGCGCCGAGCGGCGCGCCGCAGGGTCGCCAGGATGGCCGGACCGAGCAGCACGATCGCCACCGCGGTGGTGATCGCACGCATCGTGTCCCAGCTCCCGGTCGAGGTCAGCAGCGTGTAGACGAGGAAGCGGTGCAGGTTGTCGAGCACCGCGGCACCCGGCACGTACGACAGCGCCCCCTCGTGGCCCTCGACCGCGATGCCGGCGATGAAGGGCCAGCCGGAGAGGTTCATCAGCAGGCCGAACGCGTACGACGCGAACACGCCGTACGCCGCCAGCAGCGCGAGCTCGGCGCGGCCGGTGAACCGGCGCGGGAGCAGGCCGGCGCCCATGCCGACCCAGGCGGCGCAGAGCATCTGGTAGGGCAGCCACGGACCGACGCCGGCGGTCATCAGCGCCGACGCGAAGAGCGAGGTGCACCCGAGCACGAAGCCGAAGCCCGGCCCGAACACCCGCCCGCCGAGGATCAGCAGGAAGAACGTCAGCTCGACCCCCGCCGTACCCGGTGAGACGCCGCGCAGGATCGCGTTGGCAGCACTCAGCACGCCGAGGACGGCGAGCACGCGCGGGTCCAGGCCACCCTCGTTGAGCTCGGCGAGCACGACCGCGATCACGACCGGCAGCAGCGCGAGGAAGAGGAACGGCGGATCGACCCGCTCCCCGGTCCCGGCACGCAGGAGCAGCGGCCAGCACAGCATCATCAGGCCGGCGAAGGACGCGAAGCCCAGCACCAGGGCCGAGCGCGGTGAGATCCGGACGGCAGCCGTCATCGCAGCGCCGCCACGACCTCGTCGACGCGCAGCCACGGGGCGCCGAGCACCTTGGTGACCTGCGGCGCGAACGCCGGCGACTCGGCGACGACCCGGCGCACCGGGCCGGACGAGACGACCTCGCCATCCGCGAGGACGACGACATCGTCGGCGGCCTGAGCCACGAACTCCACGTCGTGAGTGGCCACCAGTACGGCGTGCCCCTCGCCTGCGAGGCCGCGCAGGATGCCGGCCAGCACGCGCTTGGCGGCGTAGTCGAGCCCGCGCGTCGGTTCGTCGAGCAGCAGCACCCGCGGCCGGGAGACCAGCACCAGTGCCAGCGCCAGCGCCAGGCGCTGACCCTCGGAGAGGTCGCGGGGGTGCTGGGAGCCGGGGATCTCGGGCACCAGCTGGTCGAGCAGCGCGCGGCAGGCGCCGGTGCCGCCGTCGGCGGCCGCGCACTCCTCGTCGACGGTCTCGAGGTAGAGCAGGTCGGCGGCGTTCTGCGGCACCAGGCCCACCAGCGCGCGCCGGCCCGCCGCGGCCAGCGCGGCCGGGTCGCTGCCGCCGACGTCCACCCGGCCCGACGTACGGCGACCGCTGCCCTGGATCGCCCAGAGCAGGGACGACTTGCCGGAGCCGTTGCGGCCCATCAGTGCGGTGACCCGCCCGGCACCGAGGTCGAGGTCGAGGTCGCGTACGGCGACGGTCTGGCCGTGCACCACCTCGAGGCCGCGTACGGCGACCGCGGTGCTCGTCGGGGCCTCGTCGGCCAGCACCAACGCGTCGAGGCGGAGGTCCCGCGACAGCCGGCGGGCGTCGCGGACGCTGAGCGGCAGCGGGCTCCAGCCGGCGGCGCGGCCGAGCTCGACGATGGGCGGCACGACGGGCGAGGTGACCAGCAGCTCGCCGGGCTCCCCCACGGTCACCCGTCCGGCGCCGGTGAGCAGGCACATCCGGTCGACGAACGGGATCACCCGCTCCAGCCGGTGCTCGGCCAGCAGCACCGACACCCCGAGGTCGTGGACCAGCCGGGTCAGCGTCGCGAGCACCTCCTCGGCGGCGGTCGGGTCGAGCGCGGAGGTGGGCTCGTCGAGCACCAGCAGGCGTGGGTGCATGGTCAGCACCGAGCCGATCGCCACCCGCTGTTGCTGGCCGCCCGAGAGCGTGCGGAGGTCGCGGTGGCGCAGCTCGGCGATGCCGAGCAGGTCGAGGGTCTCCTCGACCCGGCGGCGCATCGTCTCCGGCGGCAGGCCGAGCTGCTCCATCCCGTAGGCGAGCTCCTCCTCGACGGTGTCGGTGACGAAGCCGGCGGCGGGGTTCTGGCCGACGTACCCGATCGCGTGCGCGCGCTCGCGCGGAGGCGTGTGCACGATGCTGACGCCGTCGAGCAGCAGGTCGCCTTCGAGCGTGCCGCCGGAGAAGCGCGGCACCAGGCCGGTGACGACGCCCAGCAGCGTGGACTTGCCGACCCCGGTCGGGCCGGAGACCAGCACCAGCTCGCCCTCGTCGACGACCAGGTCGACGCCGTCGAGCACCGGCGGCGCGTCGTCGTACGAGAAGGTGATGCCGCGCAGCTCGATCATGCGGCCACCTCCGCGCGGGCGGGTACGACGGGGGTGGCGACCGAGCGGGTGGCCGGCGGCGAGCAGAGCGCACCGACGAGCGCGACCACGCCCGCGGCCAGGGCGGCGGCGCTGATCGTGGGGAACGCGTCGAGCGGCGGGTAGGCCACCACGAGCTGGTGCTCGCTGACCCACCAGCCGATGACGGCGACCAGGAGCCCGGAGACGACGACCGCCAGCTCCGGCCAGCTCCACGGGTCTGGTCGGTAGCGGGTGCGTTCGACGCGGCGCCCGGCGCTGCGCAGGCCGGCGACGGCGGCGACGACACCGACGCCCAGCATCGGCAGCGCCAGGACCCGCGGGGCGGTGTGGTCGAGGACGGCGTAGGTCCCGACGCAGATGCCGACCAGGCCGACGAGCATCAGCGCGCCCGTCGTACGACGTTGGGCCCGGCTGGCGGCGCCGGCGCGGCCGTAGCCGCGGGCATCCATCCCGGCGGCGAGGGCCAGCGAACGCTCGAGCGCGTCCTCGAGCACCGGCACCAGCAGCCGGCGCAGCCTGCCGACCCGCCCGGTCTCCCCCGCCCGCAGCGCCTGCGCGGCGCGCACCCGCCGCAGGCTGTCGGCGAACTGCGGGAGCACGCTGACCGCGACCACCAGCGCGGTCCCGATCTCGTAGAGCGCGGGCGGTACCGAGCGCAGCAGCCGCTTGGGGTTGGCCATCGAGTTGGCCGCGCCGACGCAGATCACGATCGTCGCGAGCCGGAGCCCGTCGTACAGCGCGAAGAGCAGTGCCTGCGCATAGAGCGGCCCGAGCAGGGTGATGCCGTCGACCCAGCTGGGCAACGGGATCGCCGGCAGGTCGAGCAGCACCCGCCCGCCGAAGTAGCCGCCGAAGACGAGCCGGAAGCCCACCCGGATCACCACGATCGCCACGCCGAGCCACACGTAGAGCCGGAAGGACTGGCCCCACGGCTGCTCCGAGCGCCGCAGCGAGACGACCAGGGCGGCCACCCCGATCAGCATCAGCAGGATCAGCGGGTTGGTGGTCAACGACGCGGCCACCGCCAGCCCGATGGCCCACAGCCACCAGGCCACCGGATGCAGGTCGCGGGGCCGGCTCACGGGGTCGGGGACCTCCGCCGGCGTACGACGGCGACGGCGCCACCGGCGGCGAAGAGAGCGACCACCACGGCCGGGCCGACCCAGGTCGGCAGCCCGTTGTCGGCCGGTTCGGCCGGGTCTGAGGACGCCGGCGCGGCGTCGGCGCTCTCGGCGCTCTCCGAGGGCGCCGGTGCGGTCGAGTCGGGCAGCATCTCGCCGTCCACCCCTCCGGGCGACTTGGTCGGCTGACCGGCCTTGCTGGGTGCCTTCGTCGTCTCCGTCGGGCCGGGGGTCGCCGAGGTCGACTCCGTGCTCGACGGGCTGCTCGACGCGCCCTTCGTCGACTTCGTCGACTGGCTCTTCGTGGGCGTGCTCGACGGCTTCTTCGTGGGCGTGCTCGAGGGCTTGGTCGACGGCTTCGACGTCGGCTTGCTGGTCGGCGTCGGCGCCGTCGCGTGGACCGCGGGGCTGACCCCTGGGGCGGACCGGGTCGCGGAGCCGTTCCACGAGAACGCGACGTACCCGCCGTCCGGGACGGTCAGCCCGCCCGCCGCGGTCGTGGCGTAGGTCCACTGCCCCGACTTGCCGTCGGACCACCACAGACCCCAGTAGGCGTCGGCCGGCGGGGTGTTGACGCACGGGTCGTTGGCGGGTGCGCCGTTGACGCGGCACACGAACCCGGGCTGGCGCTGGACGTAGCCCAGCGCGAAGCCCGCCGACGTGAAGAGCGCCGTGCCCGACTTGCCGCCGCCGTCGGCGACGCAGGCCGTCTGCACGCCACCGGGGAGCTCGTGGAAGTCCACGACGACGCTGACACCGGCGCCGCTCGCGCAGGTCGCCGCCTCGGCCGAGGAGCTGGGGACGACGCCTGCCGCCGCGGCCAGGAGGCACGCGGCGGCGAGGCGTACGGCGAGCGACATGGTCAGCGGACGACCTTGAAGGTCTTGGTCCCGGACCGGTTCCCGAACTCCCCGGTCACCGTGACCTTCACCTTGCGCGGCTTGCCGGTGGCCTTGGCCGACGCGGTGAAGACGCCCTTCTTGTTGGCCTGGCCGCGCTTGGTCTTGCCCAGCACCTTGACCTTGACGGACTCGCCGGCAGCCAGGCCACGCACGGTGACCTTCTGGACCTTGCCCTTCTTGACCTTCGCCTTGAGGGAGATCGGCAGCTTCTTGGCGCCGAGGGCCTTGATCGTGGCCGTGCCGGCGACGCCGGCCGCGTTGGCGACCGTCACGACCGTGTTCGCGGTCTTGGTCCCGAGCTTGATCTGGAACTGCGCCTCGCCGTTGGCGTCCGCCGTGGAGAGGATCTTCTGCCCGTCCACCGTCGTGGCACACAGCTTGTCGCCCGGCGCGGCACCGATCACGCCCACCGACGGCGTGGTGCCGGCGCGGACATACTCGGCCGTGAACAGCACGTTCGTGCCGGCGCCGGCAGGCGCGAACCGCAGGGCGGGCAGTGCCTGGGTCGTGGCCCGCAGCCACTTGCCCTCGTTGGCGTCGGTGATACCCGCGGCGAGATCGGCGTCGTCGTACGCGATCGCGCCGTTCGTGGCCGCCGCGACCGGCTGGCAGGTGCCGATGCCGGTGACTTGGTGGTTGCGGACCCAGACCGCGCCCTTGGCGAGCGGGGCCGCGAGAGCAGCAGCGGCACTGGGCGACGCGGCGCTCAACTTGCCGAGCGCCCAGGTGGCAAGACCGGTGCTGTTGGCGTTGGCGCCGAAGTCGCCATCGGTACGGAAGGCACCGTCAGCGGTCTGGTGCTGGACGAGCCAGGTGGCAGCCTTCGTCAGGGCGGTCAGGACTGCGGGGCTCTGCGCCTGCGGCAGCAACGACAGCACCGCCAGCGCGGTCGCGTCGATGCTCGGCTTCCCGGCAGTGCCGTCGCAGGTCTGCTGGGCACTGTCAGCGGCAGGCATGACCTCGGCGAAGAAGCCGGCGCTGCACTGCTGCGCGAGCAGGTAGGCGGTCGCGGCGGGCGCCTCCGGGCTGCTGACCTGGTTGAGCGCGCGGACGGCGAACGCCTGGCCGAGCACGTTGGCGTAGTCACCCGCGGGGTACGGCGCGCCGCCCTTCATGGCGTCGTCGCTGATCCGGCCGGCGGCCGGGCCGGCGTCGGTCGTGACGTCCTCAAGCAGCGAGACCAGGTCCATGCCACCGATGTTCGTCGGGTCGGCGACGACCGTGGACAGAAAGGCGAGCGACTTCGCCCGGGCGTTGGCCGAGTGCCCGGTGTAGCGCACGGCCGCGGGGTCGGGCTGCTCCGGGTAGTAGTAGTCGTAGTCGGCGCCGTAGCGGAAGGGGTTGTCGCTGCCGAGCTCCGCGATGATCGCGTCCCTGATCTGGCCGACGGGGACGGCCGTCCCACCGACCTCCTGGAGCGCCAGTGCGGCGTCGATCGTCAGGCCCGGGTCCGGGGTGTCGAAGCCGAAGTTGAGGTAGCTCAACATCCCGTTGGTCGGCTGGGCGGCCAGCCAACCGCTGCCGGCGGCGGCCGGGCTCGGGTCCGCGGCGGCGGTAGCCGACGAGGGCACCGCCACCAGGGCGAAGGTGGCGAGGGCCGGCGCGACCACGAGGGCGGCGGCGCGGCGTACGGAGCGAAGCATTGTTTCCTTCCCGCTGCTCAGCGGGAGGCCCTCGAGGTGGATCCCCGGGTCGCCACCCGCTGCGTTCCACGACAGCGTGTGATCAGGACGCGTCGCGACAGGTGCTCCGGCTCGCCGTCAGTCCAGGACCGACGGCCCACGGTTGCGGGTCAGCGCCGGAATCTCACCGGCTTCCCCTGCCACGGGCGTGCGTTGATGTGCCCGCGCAGCATAACGCCGCCGCGCGGGCATCAACGAGTCAGGACAGCTTCTCCAGGACCAGCTCGCGGACCCGGCCGGCGTCGGCCTGGCCGCGCATCTCCTTCATGACCGCGCCGATCAGGGCGCCGGCAGCGGCCACCTTGCCGTCGCGGATCTTGTCGGCGACGTCGGGGTTGGCGGCGATGGCGGCGTCGACCGCGGCGGACAGCGCACCCTCGTCGGAGACGACGGCCAGCCCACGAGCGGCCACGATCTCCTCCGGGGTACCCTCGCCGGCGAGCAGGCCGTCGAAGACCTGGCGGGCCAGCTTGTCGTTGAGCGTGCCCGCGTCGACCAACGCCTGTACGGCGGCCACCTGGGCCGGCGTCACGTCGAGGTCGGTGATGTCCAGGCCGGCGTCGTTGGCGCGACGGCCGAGGTCGGAGAGCCACCACTTGCGGGCCGCCTGCGGCGAGGCCCCGGCGGCGACGGTCTCCTCGATCAGCCCGACGGCACCGGCCGCGATGACGTCGCGCATCTCGAGGTCGGTGTAGCCCCAGTCGCTCTGCAGTCGGGCCCGCTTGAGCAGCGGGTTCTCCGGCAGCGTGCCGCGCAGCTCCTCGACCCACTCGCGCGACGGCGCGACCGGCACCAGGTCCGGCTCGGGGAAGTAGCGGTAGTCCTCGGCGTCGGACTTCTCGCGACCACTCGTGGTGATCCCGGTGTCCTCGTGCCAGTGCCGGGTCTCCTGCAGGATCGAGCCGCCCGCGTCGAGGATGCCCGCGTGCCGCTGCATCTCGTAGCGCACCGCGCGCTCGACCGAGCGGAACGAGTTGACGTTCTTGGTCTCGGTGCGGGTGCCGAGCTTGTCCGATCCCTTCGGGGCGAGCGACAGGTTGACGTCGGCGCGCAGGTTGCCCTGGTCCATCCGGGCCTCCGAGACACCGAGCGCCACGATCAGGTCGCGCAGCTGGGAGACGTACGCGCGCGCCACGGCGGGCGCCTTCTCCCCCACACCCTGGATCGGCTTGGTGACGATCTCGATCAGCGGGATGCCGGCGCGGTTGTAGTCGACCAGCGAGTGGTCGGCGCCGTGGATGCGACCGGTCGCGCCGCCGACGTGCAACGACTTCCCGGTGTCCTCCTCCATGTGCGCGCGCTCGATCTCGACGCGGAAGGTCTCACCGTCGACGTCGACGTCCATGAAGCCCTCGAACGCGATCGGCTCGTCGTACTGCGAGGTCTGGAAGTTCTTCGGCATGTCCGGGTAGAAGTAGTTCTTCCGGGCGAACCGGCACCACTCCGCGATCTCGCAGTTGAGCGCGAGCCCGATCCGGATGGCCGACTCGATCGCCTTGGCGTTGACGGCCGGCATCGCGCCGGGCAGGCCCAGGCAGGTCGGGCAGACCTGGGTGTTGGGCTCGCCGCCGAAGACGGCCGGGCAGCCGCAGAACATCTTGGTGTTGGTGTTGAGCTCGACGTGGACCTCCAGGCCCAGCGCCGGGTCGTACGACGCCAGCACGTCGTCGAAGCCAACCAGGATCTCAGTCATCCGGCGATCAGTCCCTTGTCCATCAATGTTTCCTTCATTTCCGCCTCGTAAGTAGCGAAGCTGGCGACCTCACGCAGCGCCTCAAACCGAACGTCAGCCGCGAGGGCTGCATACAACCGATCGACACGGTCGCCCTGGCGGCGCACATTTCGCCTACGCCCCGAGCTTGAGTCCACCTGCCGCGCGATACCTCTGAGTTCGGCCTTCGGGTCAGCGATGACCTGCACCTTCTTAGGCTTCTGGCTGATTTGCACGGCACCGGCATTCAGGCCAAGCGTAGATTCAATCGCGCGGGCATCTGCAAGCATCCATGCTTCAGTCTCTCGAATTGGAACGACGCCAACCACCGCCGGCGGATCCTCTAAGCCTGCACATATTGCCCTCACTGGATCCACGCGCTGCGAGACTGCCGCTGCATAACTTCCGCCAGCGTCGGTATGCAGGAGCAATATGTCAGCGAAGATTCTGTCCGCCGCAAATTCACGCACGACACCCTCCTTCTGATTTCCAAACTTCTGCGACGGAAGAACCGGGGCGACTGGACCAATCTCGACTACCTCTTCACCGAGCTCCGCAATCAAATGCTCAACATGCCTAGCGAGCAGCGGCGCCAAGAAGTCAAAATCAGTCGAACCCTCGCATGCCATGGCTAAGGCGAGGTACCTCAATTGAGTATCCCGTCGTCAGCGGTCGCACGCTCATCCAAAAGTGCCGCGGCCGTAAACCGCTCAATCTCTGACCTATCGACCAGATCACGGATCTCTTCGAGCGGAAGATCCATCTGCTCTTTACGGTAAACCCGTCGCACACGACTTACTCGGCTTCGAACTGGCCCCGATTCGGTTCGTTCGACAAGTGTTGCCGAGTCTAGAACCACGGCTTCATCGTCAGCGACCGCGCTTAGCACAACAGGTGAATGACTATTCACGAGCATCTGCGCCAATCCAACTGCAGGGTCAGGCTGAACATCGTGCAGGTCCGCTACGAGTTCGCGCAGATAGGCCACGAGTGTTCGCAATCTAAGTGGATGCACGCCATTCTCGGGCTCCTCGAAACAGATCAAACCTCTATACGTTGGATCATAAAGCGCCGCGAGCAGCGCTAGGACGCGAAGCGTTCCGTCGCTAGCGACGCTTGAGGAGTATGTTCCCTCGTCGATTGAGCGAAGAAGAATCTCCCATTTCTTGGTCTGATCATTTTCGACAACCGAAACCGATCGGACTCCTTCGATCAAACTTCCCATGTCGGAGGAAATATCCGAAAGACTTCCGAGGGGTCGATCTTCACTGGCCGTCTCCACTTGGATACGATGGAGCACTCGCGCAAGATTGCCACCGGTTGGCTCAAGGCGTTCTTCACCAAACTTCTCGCCCGGCAGACGAAGTGACATTGGATCCAACTGCAGAAAGCGCCAGCTCAGGATCTCTTCCCGCAATGCATAAAGGTGCTTAAATTCGGCCGAATTCATGCTCGACAATACCGTAGCTTCGGCGGCTTCGGCTGGCCGCGCCCTGCCCGCGACGCCGTCCTGTCGGGTCTTGAAGGAACGTCGTCGACCCTCTGTCACAGTTTCCAAAAATGGGGACGTGCGACGACCATCGCGCACGTAGGCTTCGATAAATTCTGCACTCGGATTGAAGCGCTTTATCCAACGGTCGTGGGACTTTCTAATAGGCTCGGCTCTCTCTTGCTCAACAAAGAGACGAACATTGCCCTCGTCGTCCGTACGATGAACCAACGTCAATTCGTAGCGCATCCGGGTCTGCGTAAGTTCGACCTCAGTCCCCCAAGAGTCGCGAACGCGCGGGTTCAGCAGCACCTCAATGTTGACGTACATGCTCTGAACAGTTGAACCGTCACCCCGACGTCGAAATAGGTCGTCCAACTCACCGCGAGCATCACGCAGAGCCACGGTCAGATTGAACTCTGTGAGGCGTCGCAGGAACTGAATAGCATCGAAAAGATTGGACTTTCCGCTTGCGTTCGGACCGATGACACCCAGGAAAGGAGGAACATCAATAGCGAACGAGTCGAAAGTCTTGAATCCGCCAATTTCGAGCCTGGTCAGCATGATGCCCCTTCGTGAGTCTTAGACCATCATGCCAGCGAAGGAGCCTTGTCGAGCAGCGGTCCGCCCCACTGCGCGAGCAGTGCCGCCTCGAGGGCGGCACCGACGCGGTAGCAGCGGTCGTCGGCAAGGGCCGGCGCCAGGATCTGGAAGCCGGCCGGCAGGCCGTCCTCCTCGGCCAGGCCGCTCGGCACCGAGATGCCGGGCACGCCCGCGAGGTTGGCCGGGATGGTCGCGAGGTCGTTGAGGTACATCGCGATCGGGTCGTCGAGCTTCTCCCCCAGCTTGAACGCCGTGGTCGGCGCCGTCGGGGAGACCAGCACGTCGGCCTTCTCGAAGGCCGCCTCGAAGTCGCGCGAGATCAGCGTGCGCACCTTCTGGGCCTGGCCGTAGTAGGCGTCGTAGTAGCCGCTGGACAGCGCGTAGGTGCCGAGGATGATCCGGCGCTTCACCTCGTCGCCGAACCCGGCGTCGCGGGTCGCGCGCATCACCTCCTCGGCGCTCGCGTCGGGCTTGCCCTCCGGCCAGACCCGCAGGCCGTAGCGCATCGCGTCGAACTTCGCGAGGTTGCTCGAGGCCTCTGCCGGAAGGATCAGGTAGTAGGCCGCCATCGCGTGCACGAAGTTGGGGCACGAGACCTCGACGACCTCGGCGCCGGCCTTGACGAGCAGGTCGACCGACTCCTGGAAGCGGGTCATCACGCCGGGCTGCCAGCCGTCGCCGGACAGCTCCTTGATGACGCCCACGCGGACGCCGCTCAGGTCGCCGGCAGCGCCCTGCTTGGCGGCCGCCACGAGGTCGGGCAGCGGCTGGTCGATGCTGGTCGAGTCCATCGGGTCGTGGCCGCCGATGACCTCGTGCAGCAGCGCCGAGTCGAGCACGGTCCGGGTCACCGGGCCGGCCTGGTCGAGCGAGTTGGCCAGCGCGACGAGCCCGTAGCGCGACACCCCGCCGTACGTCGGCTTCACACCGACCGTGCCGGTGACGGCGCCGGGCTGGCGGATCGAGCCGCCGGTGTCGGTGCCGATCGCGAGCGGCGCCTCGAAGGCGGCCACCGCGGCGGCCGAGCCACCGCCGGACCCACCCGGGATCCGGTCCAGGTCCCACGGATTGTGGGTGGCGCCGTACGCCGAGTGCTCGGTGGAGGAGCCCATCGCGAACTCGTCCATGTTGGTCTTGCCGAGGATCGGCAGGCCGGCGGCCCGCAGCTTGCTGACCACCGTCGCGTCGTACGGCGGGATCCAGCCCTCG
>Ga0190274_10000393_pt1 | contig 26995 bp, 29 predicted proteins | sample Popmic531T_FD_133002 | JGI IMG/M metagenome (GOLD analysis project Ga0190274, IMG submission 133002) | Populus adjacent soil microbial communities from riparian zone of Yellowstone River, Montana, USA - 531 T | ecosystem: Environmental > Terrestrial > Soil > Riparian zone | place: USA: Montana... | reverse complement strand
TGAACCAGTTAAACCTTGACTTCGCGAGGATGAATTCAGATGCAGGAAATACCCCTGCTGCGTTTGCAGGCCTCGCAGTAAATACCCAGATTCAGTTCTGCCTTGCACAGCGTGATCCAAACGGACTTGCCACCACAGGAATCATCCACAAATCCACGACCTCAAGTTCTTTTTCGAGCAACGACAATGTAAAACGAAATAACAACGGCGGTGACAATCCATGGGATGCAACAAAATACCTGAACATCTGGACTTGCAATCTTAGCGGCGGACTGCTAGGCTATGCCCAGTTTCCAGGTGGCTCTACATCTACTGATGGAGTGGTTGTACTTTATTCTTCCGTGGGAAGCATGGTTTCTCCCGGAACAGCAGCTCCTTATCACTATGGAAGGACTGCGACCCATGAAGTTGGACATTGGCTGAACCTGCGCCACATCTGGGGTGATGAATCACAGTGCAATGCTGATGACCTGGTTTCAGATACGCCTAAACAAAAAGCGGAGAACTACGGTTGCCCTTCGTATCCACAAACTTCGCAATCAGGCGGACGCTGCAGCACACTTGATCCAAGCTCCATGTATATGAACTACATGGACTATACTGATGATGCATGTATGAATATGTTTTCTTCAGGACAAGCTTCAAGGATGCAGTCATTGTTTACATCCAGTGGTTCACGTTTTTCTATTACATTGTCTCTCGGATGCACACCGCCTTCCGGTCAAACCTGCAATACCGTAACCGGACTTACTTCTTCATCTGTCACTTCCAGTTCTGCAACTGTAAGTTGGACTGCTGCTGCAGGTGCTGTCAGTTATAATATTCAATACCGAATTGTTGGAACCGGTGTGTGGTCTTCCACTACATCTACAACAACTTCAAAGTCTCTCAGCGGGCTCACTGCTTCGTCCAACTATGAATGGCAGGTGCAGACCGTTTGTTCAAGCGGCTCATCAGCTTTCACTTCATCGGCAAACTTCACTACCGGTGCGCCGTCATGCAATACCCCAACCGGTATATCTGCAGGAAGCATTAATACAACCGGTGCAACAATTTCATGGAGTGCAGCTACCGGTGCACTGTCATATAAACTGAATTGGAAGCTCGCTTCATCAGGAACTTATACGACAATCAGCGGAATTACTTCTACTTCTTATGTCCTGACGGGACTTACATCCTGCACGGCGTATAACTACCAGGTACAAACAGTTTGTTCAGCGGGTTCAAGCGCGTTCAGCACAGCAGGTACTTTTACTACAACTGGATGTGCAGTCACGTATTGTACTTCCCGTGGAAATAATACCACTTATGAATATATAAATAAAGTATTGCTGGGTTCAATCAACAATACCAGCGGCAACAATAGCGGATATGGCAACTACACTGCATTGAGCACAAATCTTACTGGCAGTACTTCAAATACCATTACGCTCACTCCCGGGTTTGCTGGATCCGCTTACCGGGAATATTGGAAAGTGTATATTGATTACAATAAAAATGGTGTGTTCACTGATGCAGGAGAAAACGTAGTAACCACAAATTCAACTGCTGCAGTGAGTGCGTCTTTCACTGTTCCTGCAAGCGCATTGAATGGGACGACGCGAATGAGGGTGCAGATGCAGTACAATGCATACCCGAGTTCATCATGCGCAACTTATACTTATGGCGAAGTGGAAGATTATTCTGTACTCATTGCCGGTAATGCACAGCGGCCGATGGCGGACGAAACCTCTTCAGGTTCAATAAGCGAATTGAATCTTTACCCGAATCCAACGCAGGGAATAGTGAACATCAGCTTCAATGCAAATTCAAACAGCACTGCAAGTCTCCGCATTTCTGACCTCGTCGGAAAAGTGATTGTTACGGAAAACATCCAGGTGGTTGAAGGTTCAAACAAGTTTACGATTGACATGACTCCATACAGCAAAGGCATTTATTTTATGGAGCTCAATGATGAAACGAGCCGCACAATGCAACGCCTCATTCGCGATAAATAAATCTATTATTCATTTTTCCAGAAGGCCATCCTTTCCAGTAAGAAAGGATGGCTTTTTTTTGCGCATGAGGTTTACTAGATGATTTGTTGCGTTCAAGCAGGTTAAAAAAAAGGATCTAGTCTGTATACCAAAAACAAATTTCAAAATACAATTAATTTTTTTCGACTTTTTTCAACAAATAATGTATATTAATATATTTAGTTATTATTCTATTTTACGGATCAATGTTAATCCTGTACTATTGGAAAATATTTCAAAACATACATGCATTTAAGAATATTTCTAACCTTTTATTTACTACTTCAGATCTCTGTTATCCAGGCTCAAACACCCACAATTCTGCGTACAATTCCTTCAGACGCGAATGTTTTTGACATGGAAAAAAATGAACTCGGTCAAACTCCTTTCGATCTGAGTAAATTGAAAACCGGAAATAAGGAAATCAGGATTTCCAAAGAAGGATATGAAACTATAGTAATTGCATTTGCGGCTAAACCTGCAATCCCGCTTTTTCCGGGTTCTGTCATCTCATGTCCTTCATGCAATTTGAAAATTGATGCGCAGTCAAATAATGAAAATCTCACCGGTGCGCTTGTATTGCGAAAAAAAACAATGGAGCATGAGTCAACAATTATGGTTGCAATCGACACACCCAGGATTCAGATACGCCCGGAAACCGAATTGGGAAAAATAAATTCCAACAGGGTATTCATGAGTGACCGTGATGTTTATCTATTGCTTGGTTACCCGGAGAATATGAAGAACACATTGACAAATCCATTCGATGATACGTATTTCGATGCTTATACTGTATCCAGTTGGGCCAAAGAAAAGACCAATCTTTATAAACCAAAGATTATTTTGAAACCTGTAATTAAAAGCATCTCTTTTACTTTAAAAGGAAAGCTGATGCGCGATTATACGGGTCCTTGTTCCATTAATTGCACCTGGAATATTGCCGACATTTCAGATACAAATAAAATACTGGGCTCCCTGAATATTACAAGTTCAATATTCCGTTTCCAGGGAAATTATGAATTGATACTCCAGCACATGATGTTTGAATCGGAAAAGGATCTCCTCGGAAACGATACACTTTATTCATTTATCGCAAAGCTGGAAGAGAATTATTTGTCACGATCCAAAAAGGAACCTTTTCCAATTAACCGTCCTGGGAAGAAAAGTTATTCGGATACGAAGGAAATGCTCAAAGAAATTACCCAATCAGTTGTTACAATCGAAAATGATGACGGCTTCGGAAGCGGGTCTTTAATTTCAGAGGAAGGATATATTTTGACGAGCTATCACGTAATAGAAGACGAAAAAAATATTTATGTCAGGTCCGGGACCAAGGATAAGATAAAAGCACAAATTATAAGAGTGAACAAAGATTATGACCTGGCTCTCTTGAAAATCGAAGGAGATGGTTTCAAAGCGTTGAAATTCGGAAACAGCAGCCAGACAGATGTCGGTGATGAAATTTATGCCGCTGGCACACCATTGGATAAATCTTTACGTCAGTCAGTCAGCAAAGGTATTGTCAGCGGTTTCAGGCAATGGAATGGAGTAAATTTTTTGCAGACTGATGTTAGTATTAATTCCGGAAACAGTGGCGGCCCGATGCTTAATTCCAAAGGAGAAATAATTGGTATTACCACAATGAAAAAGATTGGGAGGGGAATTGAAGGAATCGGATTTGGAATCCCCTCCAACGTTGTAATTGAAATGCTGAATTTGCAATTACAATCAATAGAATCTCATAAAAAATAATCGACTCACTTTCAAGACGGCCTTTTTTACATAAATCTTTATTAGAATTTTTTTATCCATCGAAAACCTAGTCATCAAAATAGTGACGTTTTTAGATAAATAATTTGTGGTGGCTTGAATAAAGGGATTCTGGCGGGACAGAGCGCAATCATTATTTGACGGATTAAAAAAATATTACATTTTTGCCGGCTCGAAAAATCTTCAATCCTGCAATTCCATTGAAATATTTTCTGGTTCCGTTTTTATTTATTGCAATTATTTCAGAAGTTTTTGCCCAGCAGAATTACTTCCCCTATTACAATTCTGACACTATACCCACCGTACGTTTCGCCGATTCCTGCAGCAAGCGGGTCAATAAAGATTTCGAGGTTCCTGCCGGTGTCAGTTCTAAATACAAGGCGAGCTACCTGGAAATTAAAGAGGACGCAACGGACTATGTAAAAAGTATAGTCAAGTATACTGACCTCTCTGACACTGTCATATATCCTTACATTGTTTCAGTTTACAATCATATTGCTGAGGCCAATCCTGCGCTGAAGAACTATTCCATTATACTATCTGATTTTTATATGATGAATGCTGCCAGTGTTGGCGGAAGGGTGATTATATTCTATGCGCCGCTTCTTTCGCGGCTTGAAAATGAAAGTCAGCTGGCAGCCGTATTGTGTCATGAACTGGCACATGGAGAATTGAATCATATGCAGCAGGGTTTAAAAACAAAACTCGATGCATTTTATGACAATAAATACCAGGAGGAATTAAGTCAAACGCTGAAAGAGGAATTTAACGTGAGAGAGAAAATGAATTTGCTGAGCATGAAGTATTCTTTTTCTACACGTTTTCACGACCGCTCCCAGGAAAAAGCAGCCGACTCATTGGGATACCTGTATCTTTCAAAAACCAGGTACGATCCTAAAGAAGCACTCAACCTGATGAATGTGCTGAAGACTGTAGACAAACCTGCGTTTCCAGATTCCATTGACTACGCTCAATTTTTTAAATGTTCTTCTTCTGTCTATGATTTCTCCAGCATCAAACCATACAAAGCAGCTTCTCTTTTCAATGTGATCAACGAGAACAAAGCGCATGAAGATTCTCTTGCCGATTCCTTGTCGACACATCCTGGCTGTGAAAAGCGCATTGCTTACCTGGAGGAATTGATGAAAACTGTTCCTCCGCATGCCGGTTCAAAAACAGATACTTCTTTGTACAAAAAAATACAGTGGGCGGCCGCAATGGAGTTGATCATGTCCTTCCATTTGTACGAGTATTATGATCTTTCCTTATTCAATGCATTGCTTTACCTGCAGCGAAATCCGGAAAATGAATATCTCAAAGCTATGGTGATGCTGAACTGGTATGGATTATACAATGCCATGAAAAATCATAACCTGGCTGATTACGTTTCAAATTACTCCAATGAAAACCGGGCGCAGCTCAACAACCTGATTTTCCTGATTAACAACCTGCGCCTTTCAGAAATGGCAGAATTCGGAAATTGCTTTTATGCTTCCAATAAGATCGATCAGAATGAATATGCCATTGCCGTAAATTATTGTTCCGCGATGCTGAAAGATGACAAGACAAATATTTTGTCGTTGCAGGAACAATATAAATCCAACTATAAAAGGGGCCGTTTCATTTCGCTGCTGGATCTTAAACCGAAAGTTGAAGACAAAAAGAAAAAGAAAAAAAACTAACCTTAACATATCTACCAATGAAAATCAAATTAATGATTTTATGCTGTTGTGTATTGATGTACCCAGCCTCAACCCTGGCGCAAACCCAGGAGTTGTCAGGATTTACAGCCATCCACTCAAGATCAATTTCTCCCATATTTGACGGGAAGGAAGTAAAGGCCTATGCGCTCATCTATAAAAGTGATAAAGCCGATAAAGTAAACGACAACATTCACATTTCAGTGTATGATGACAACCTCGCGCTTTCAAAAACTATTAATATGAAGAAGCCGCGCGGAAAATACCTGATGCTTGGAAATGCTTACAATGGTGAAGGCGTAGGATTTTATTTCTACAACCTCAAAGACAAGCAATTTGAAATTGAGATGTACGACAACAACCTGGTAAAAACGGCCAGCGCCACTGACGATCACAAACTCACCAATGTAGAGCAGATGGCAATCAACATGGCGCGGGCGGCTGCAGAAAAAGATCAGAACGCCTTTGGAGCGAGCCTGAACATTTATGCCGTGGCAAAACAGGGATTCATTACCAATGGTGTGCTGAATGGGAACAAGGGTTATACACTTAAAATGTATGATAACATGCTGAAGGAGAAATGGTCCTTTTCATCTCCTGAAGATGTTGAGACCTATGAGGCAATCATGATCAGCGAAGTTACAGGCAAGTACGTGATAGGAAACGTGATGAAACGTCCTAGTAAGTTGTCTACAAAAATGACTTTTTACCTCACTGTTTTCGATGCCCTGACAGGAAAGAAGAAGATGGAAGTTCCGATTTCCGGATCTGCTACTGAACAATTGTCCCTGAACACGATTGTTTATGACGAGCCCACCGATCAGATCATTGCCATCGGCGATTACTATGCTGAAGGCGACAAGGTTGGTTCGGCAAGGAGCAAAGGTTTTTTCTTTAAGGTGTTCAATACAGACGGTAAAGAAAATCAAAAGCAGATGTATTCCTGGGAGAGAGATGTGAAAAGCAAACTTCCTCCTGAAGCAAATGAAAGTCTAGAACATGGTGCTATGAATTATACACACAGAATTCTGAAAGGCGAGGACGGAAAATTTTACCTGGTGACAGAACAATATGCAAAGTCTGCGTCCGGCGCAGGAATTGCAACCATGGCCATGGGCGGTGGTGCCAACCTGACAAAAGCAGTGATCTGGAATCTCATGGTTATTGTGCTGAATAAAGACCTGACGATTAATGAAATTAAATACTATACAAAAGATAAATCAGACGTGGAATTACCTCCCGGAATGGATTTCTATGGTCCCGGATTATGGGGTATGGTGATGAAGCAAATGGGAGGTTTCGATTATCAATTCACCCAGATGGCAAACGACGGCAAAAGTTATGATATTGTTTATGTGAATTACGACAAGGAAAAAGGGGAATCTACGAAACGAGTATTAGGCAACATCATTATTTCACCTGATGGGAAATTTACAGTTGATAAAATTGACATTACGTCCAGAGCTACGTCTTCATTCCTCTATCCCGCAAAGCCGGGATATTTAATGATGGTGGACTATCTGAAAAAAGAAAGGACACTTGGTATGAAGCTGGTGAAGCTGAATTATTAATCTAGAGTTTAATTTAAAAACGAAAACCTGCACCGGAAATCCCGCTGCAGGTTTTTTTTTAATACTTTTCACCCTGAACTTTCTGAAACATGAACCACTGCCGTTTTCCTGGAGGTATCTCGCGTATTTTTATTACCACCTTGATCACATTGTTGTTGCACGACGCTGTCAGTGCTCAGGACAGGGAGAAAAATATTCCAGTCAAGCTGATCGACCTGACTTTTGGAATGCCGAGAAAATCATCCATCGGCAGGGTACATTCCAGCAACTATGTTTATGATGACAGGGCAAAAGTGGTGCTGGGCGAAGAAACTTATTACAAGCAGGCCCTATGCGATGGATTTGATCTGAGCTATTTGCTTATAAAAGAATGCTACTGGAACGAACCTCCGGAATTTAAATATATAATCAAAGAGGCCGCCTGTATTCATCCTGTACTGCGCAATATAAATTTCGGTGTTTCCAAAAGCACGAAAGGAGTTCTCGAAGGCAGAACAACCGGTACGGTGGAATGGCAGATTACCAAGAACGATGCATCCAACGATACGATTGCAATTGTTACTGTTCAATCCGTACTTACGCATAAGTATTATTCCACGAAGGCAATTATCGATTCACTTCTGGGAGAGTCTGCAAAAAAATTGCTTGAGAATGATTTGGTGTATGAAATGCTCCTGCCGCTAAGCGAAGCAAACAAGAAGGGTACGGAGGTATCAAACGATACGATTCATCTTGATAGAGTCAAGCCATTAAAGTTTAAATCTCCGAAAGACTTCAGCAGCAGGATCACACAATCGGTGGTGACAGTCAGCCATGACGAAGGCTTTGGAAGCGGATTTATCATTTCAAAGGAAGGTCACATCCTCACGAATTACCATGTGGTAAAAAATCACGACCATGTGAAAGTCAAGCTGACCTTCGGAATTACCCTCGATGCAACCGTCCTGCGCACAAACCAGGATTACGATATGGCATTGCTGATTCTGAACGGGAGTGAGTTTTCACCCCTTACCATCGGAAATTCAGATTCATGCTACATCGGTGAAAATGTTTTTGCAGTGGGAACATCAAGTGATATTGAACTCAACCAATCGATGACAAAAGGAATTATCAGCGGACGGCGGTCATTTGAGGAACATGAGTATTTCCAGACCGATGTGGGGATCAACAGCGGAAACAGTGGCGGGCCACTGATCAATGAAAACGGCGAAGTCATCGGAATGGTAACGGCTAAAAAGGTGGGCCGGGGAATAGAAGCAATCGGTTTTGCAATTCCGGTAAATGAAATTATTGACCGCCTCAACATCGGGTTTAAATAGCAGGTTGAAATTTTCAAATAATTTTTTTTCACAAACCTCTCATTGATTTTTTTAAGATTTAAACAAATAAATATCTTGTGCGCCCAAACTATAACACACAAATAATAAAATGAAAACCAGTTTCACAATTTTAGCGTTGCTGATTTTTTCACTGAACGGATCAGCACAGATGGCTGCCATCGACGATTTCACAGTCACCTGGGGATCGGAATATGAATTTCCAAAAAAGCACGATGATTTAGGTTTTTGGAAAGGAACCAAAGGCGGTTATATCAACATCAGCTACGAAGATGGAAAATCAATGATTGTCCAGCGCTTCGACACCAGAATGAAATATACCGGTGAAGAAACAATAGACCTGAGCGGTTTTCCTTCGAACTTCAGCAATGAAGGTATCGGCAACGTTGGGGAAAAGTTTTATTGGTTCTACAGCCTGTGGGATAAAGCGAGAGAAAAAGAACAATTGTTTGCACAAGAGCTGGATGAAAATGCAGGAAAGTTGATTGGTACCGCCAGGAAGCTTATCGAGACAAGCAAACTCATGGGCGATTATGTAAACAAAGGAGGGTACAATGTTCAGATTGCAAATAAATTCAAACTTTCAAATTCTGAAGATAACAAAACACTCCTTATCACCTTCCAATATCCGAAGCTTGACAAAGATGATTCAAAAAATTATGATCGTTGGGGATGGATGGTTTACAATCCTTCGCTCGAGAAAATTTGGGGAAAGGAAATGGTGAAGATGCCCTACACTGACGAACTCATGGGAAGTAGCCGCTACATGGTAAATTCCAAAGGAACCGTTTATATGATGGCTACTGTACGTGAGCCAAACTGGAAGCAATTAAAAAAAGAAAAGAAAGGTTACAACCATTTCGAACTGCTCAGGCTCGATGACAAGGCCGATGGCTTTGCAAAAATTATCGTGAATCCCGGAACGCGGTATGCAGGAGATATAAATCTTTCGGAAGATAGCCAGGGCGATTTGCTCCTGACAGGTTTCTATTCCAACAATGAAAAAAGTTCCGGCTACAATGGAATATTTGTTATGAAAGTTGAGCCCGGTTCGATGTCAGCAAAAGAAGTAAAGAAAGGCTATTACGAATTTCCGAAGGAACTCCTGCAACAGTTTGAATCAGCAAAGACAAAGGAGAAAATGGAAAAGAAAGAGGAAGAGGCTAAAGAAGTTGACGAAGATGCAACTTCAGAAGCTTCCCATCTCAGGTTGGAGGATGTTGAAGCCGGAGCCGATGGCTCAATTATACTATCTGCAGAAGAGTTTTATGTTGTTGAAACACAATCACGTGATTCAAAAGGTCGTATTACCTATCACTATATGTATCACTACAACGATATTATTACAATGAAAATAAATGTTGAGGGCGAAATGGAATGGCTTCACAAAATTCCCAAGCGCCAGCAGGGCTCAAAGGGACGTGGAGGAATGTCCTTCGTGATGTTTACAATGAATAACGCTCACTATTATTTTTACCTGGATAATGTTAAAAACCTTTCTCTCAATACTGAACAAGAAGCAGCTGTTCACATGGATGGCGTCGGAGGATACCTCGTTTATTCAAAGATTGACGAGAATGGAAAATTAACCAAAGGAAAAATCATGGACCTGAAAACAGAACAGGTAAAGATTTATGGCGGCGACTTCGTGCTTGTGGATGAAAATCAGATTGTAAACCGCGCAAAAGTGAATAAGGAAATTAGTAAGATTCTTTCACTTCGTTTGCAGCCAGCAAAATAAGAAACCATCCTCATGGAAAAATCCCGGTCAAATCTGGACGGGATTTTTTGATTTCAAAGCTGACCATAAATTCAACATCCCGCCTGCGCATAATGCCTCAGGCGGGATGTTGAGTAATAACACTCTTTCTTACTTCATACCAGTGCTCTTATCAGCATTGGATTTATATCCCCAGATTTCAAGGTGTGCCTTGTCCTTGGCCTGGTTAGGAACTGTTTTATAGACGAATGAAATCCTGGCAATATCTTTTTCAGCACCCGGAATATCAATCACCCTGCTTTCAGCTCCCAATGCCATCGTTGATGACACAGGTACATCCTGCTTGGTTCCATCTTCATAAGAGATGGTGATATCGTTAATAATTATACCGGCATCAGTTACTTTGAATTTCAGTTTTGCATAACGGTCAGCGCCCATCACTGAAATCTCATCACGCTCTTTGGAGAAACTTACAATTGTTTCACCGATCTTATGCCAGCCTGTTTTGTCATTCAATTCAACCTTTGGAGTTGGGATAGGTTTCGCAAGATCTGCCTCTGTAGCACCAGGCTTCATACCATAAATGGTTACTTCTGCTTTTACGTCTTTACGGTTCGGCATTGTCTTGTAAACGAGTACGATTTTGTCAATGTCACGGTCACCGCCTTCAACATTAATCACCTTGCTTTCTTTACCGACTTCCATGGGTGTACGTACGGCAACATCCTGCTTCATCCCATTCTCGTACCAGATCTCGAGATCCTGCAGGTCGATAGGTGCGCCACTCACCATCAGCTTGATCGCTGAGAAATGATCTGCACCTAAAACAGCAACTTCATCCCGTTCTTTCGTCAGGTCAACCGTGGTAGTAGCAATTTTATGCCATCCCGGACTTGTACTTACCATCACGGCGGGTTGTTGTGCTGATACAAGCCCGGCGCAAAAAACAAATGCGAGAATAGCTGCAATTTTCTTTTTCATAATAATAATTGATTTAAGGTTTTTAATTTTTACAAGATTTGTTATGATAATATACAAGCATAAAAATTCTATGCCAGCATCATCCCGTTATTTCCTTCATAACCGGTTGGCATAGCTTTTTAAAAGGTGTAACCAAAAAAATAAATAATTATGGGAAATTTACTTTACATCATTGCAGTGGTCCTGATCATTGCCTGGCTTATCGGCTTCCTTGGATTTCATGCGGGAGGAATTATTCACGTTCTGCTGGTGATCGCAGTAATTGCAGTTCTCCTCAGAATTATCCAGGGGCAAAAACCACTTTAGAGAAAAAATGGAATTTCGTCGTACGCTAAAATTTTAATCAAATGGACAATGTATTGTATACGGATGGTCATGGTATCAAAGTGACCACAGTAAGTTTTTCAACCGGCAAAACAACTTACAGGATAGACGGCATTCTCAATGCATCTATGAAGCTCATCAAAGCCTATTATGCACCGGCATTGCTGTCTATCTTCTTGGGTTTTGCTGCAATCATGGCAGGAGCTCTACACCTGATTCCGGACTCTACCATGCAACCGTTTTTAGTTTCGGGAATTGTAATCACCGTGCATACGATGGCTATTTTCATTGGTGCATTGTTGCTTATAGCGGGAGTCATTTTAATTGTCGTACAGCAAGACAGGTATTCTGTACACATCGTAACTGCTGAGGGGGAAAAAGATCCCATTGTGAGTGAGAAAAAGGATTATGTGGGACAGATTGTGTCAGCGCTTGAATATGCACTTCGGCTCAGGTCCGGTTTCCAGCTAAAATAGAACCTCAAATATTTTCAACACAATTCATTTTGAATTCGATGGAGACATATCCCAATTCTCCCAGGAATCTAGATGTTTTTAGCTCTGTTTAGAACTGGCATATATTTTTGACAATAATAATTATGAAAAATCTCACAGTAAAATATCGCGTCATGCTGAAATACGCTATTATCGCTACATTCAGCTACATCGTTTACTTCCTGATAATGAAAATTGCAGGGCTTGCTGACATTCCAGAATTCCGGTTTGTCAATTATTTCATTTTCTTCTTCGTGACCTATTATGCACTATATGATTTAATCAAGGTCAAAAAACAGGGAATGGAATACCTGGAAGGCATGGCATTTACGTTCCAGCTTGGAGCGGTATCCTTCTTCCTGTTTGGTTTTTTTGTCCTCATGTATTCCCTGTTCAATCCATTCTTTATGGAAATTGTTGGAAGGGAAATGCAGTCGGCTGAAAGACTTGGCATCTGGGGTCCTACATTCATCGTATGCGCAGAAGGCCTAGGTATCAGCTCTGTTGTGAGCCTGTGCATGATGCAATATTATCAGGCATTCAGCTCCAGGAGGCAGCTCTTCCTTTATCATGGGAAGAAATTTTTCGAAATACAGAAACGTGAAGATGAAGCGAGAAGGCTTGCTTCAGATCATTTTTAAATAAATCAATTTAGTAGAACGGGAACTACCCGTTGAAAAAAATCTGTCTGGTCAGAATTAGATCAGGCAGATTTTTTTTTAACCTTCAGCTAATACAATCCTGCTGACATTAAAAATTCTATAAAACTGTTCTGGGATTAGGCGGATATGATTGCAATCTACTTCTCCAGTTCCCTTGCAACCTTCACTGGGGATTTTCCTACCTTATTCACAACTGCAATTAGTTGTTCAGGCGAGCAGCCTAGCCGCGTTGACCAATATTGGATTTCCCATTCGTTTTGAATGTCAATCTGCCGACGGTCAGATTTCTTTTTTTTGGGAGTTCCCGTCATCATCTGGTGAGGATAAAACTGCATGCTGTATTCGATTAACAGCATTTGGGGAAAATTGTTCTGGCATACAGTTTTTAATCGTTTTTGATATGATTTTACAATTGAATCCGGCTATTTTGGTAGATACACCCCTTGGAAGGGGCCTTACAATCTTTATTATTGACTATGGTATGCATCAGAATTCGTGTTGGGTTGTGGCACTGGAAAAGGACGGCGTTATCAAGCATTTCGATTGCAATGATGTTGTGCTCACTACAAATTATACCTATAGCATCAACCTCAAGAAGCATCATCCTCAGCTAAAATCAGAAAAGCCACTGAACAATCATAAATAAGCTGACAAATGCATACACAAATAACTCTACGCATACCAGCAAAAGGACTCCGCTAATTATTTTTTGAAGCAATACAGATGGAGTAAATATTTTATGTTCCGCTGCCTTCATTTATTTCATTAATCAGTTTTGTAATGTGAAAAATATGCCATGCCAAATTATGTGTCCGAGGATTAAAAAAATATCCGGAAAAGCTATTACACTTTCCCGGACACATAATTAAATGCGTTGCATCTAATTATTCTCTACCACGAGAGAGCAAATTTTTCTACGAATACGCTCACTCATAATGTTGATTTTATAGACGATCCCCGCGCTTTGATTCGTCGTTCATATCGTCACTTTCTTCTTCTTCCCTGCCTTCTGCGCCGGTTGTTGAGGTACGGCTGCGGCCCTGGAGATTGTCTTTATCCTCACTGCGTGTATCTCTCGCATCTTTTTTGCGATCAAGATCAGAAAGCTTTTCCTCATCTCTTTCCTTGTTCTTGTCCCTGTTTTTCAGGTTTTCTGAAGTAGGTTGCTGAGATGATTGTTTTCCCTGAGGAGTTCTGCCTGTTTGAGAATCCTGGGTTCCTTGATTTTGATTTTTTTGATCTGCCATAATTGAAATGGTTTTGATTTTAAGTGCTTACTCTATCAATGCTTTTCAGCTACCGCATTCTTACTCTTTTATCTGGAGGGATTTTCAGAAATCTCCCTTTTATGAATGAGTTAAAAAAATATACCGTTAAATATCCCGCTCCTTTGAATTATGGATATGAGAAATGCATTCCCCCTTCAGAATATACTGGTGCGTTGTTTACTCAGCGTCGACTTTCTCTTCTTCCCACTCACTCATTGCCATTTTGTTAACGGCAGTAGTCGCAACGGAATTCAATTTTTCATCGGCCGCCTTTTCCTCATCCAGGATTTCACCCAGTATTTCGGCTGCTTCGGTATGATTCATCACTTTGGCAAATTCTGTAAGTGAACCATAAGCAGCAATCTCGTAATGTTCAACCTTCTGCGCGCATACAATGAGACCTGCATCGCGTGTATAGGTTCCTTTTTCAGTGTCTTCAATGCAGGATGAAACCTCTTCAACAAGTCCTTCCATTGCATCACATTTTTTAGCCTGGGGTTTCTCGCCTAATGATTCGAATACCCGCTCCAGCTTACGCACATGTCCCTCGGTTTCATTCAAGTGTCCGCTCACAGCGCTTTTAAGCTCATCGCTGGTTGCAGCCTTGATTAACTTAGGCAGGTTTTTAGTCAGGTGTTTCTCTGCCCAGTAAATATCCTTCAGTTCATCCATAAAAAGATCGTGAAATAAATTCTCGCCCTTTTTCATTTTTTTCTCTGTGGGTCCTGCAGAGATTTTTTTTGCGCTCTTGGATAATGTTGCAGAGCCCGTCCTTTTGTTGTCTTGCATTTTTTTCGGATTTAAATATTTTGGAATGCTTCACTACTTAAAATAATATGCCACCCATTTCTAAAATTCTAACAACGCAAAAAAAATTCCAGCATTTAATGCTGGAATTTTCATAATGGGATTTGCACGGATTATTTCATTCCTACAACCTGGGAATCATTCATGTCCTTTTTCGTTGCAGCACCTCCTGAGAAAGCATAACTCATTTTCCTTCCGTCAGTTTCTGTCCAGCTCAGTGTTCCCTGGATAGCATTGCCATTTACAACTCCACTGATCGTCGCCATTGATCCTGCCGCATTATTAACAGGCGATTCATCCTGCCGCTGAACATCCTTACTCTGCATTGATGGAGGAACATTGCCTGCGGGCGGTGTGTTCAAATCAGCATTGTCATCACGGGCTACGCCAGGAGGAAGATGTTGCTTTGTTTCGTCCGGCGGCACGGTTGCAGGTGCATTCATTACATCAGGCGAACCAGGTTCTTTGGCAACCTGCTTATTTGCATTGGAAGCATCCATTTCCATTTTCGAATCGTGTGCTGTCACTTCTTCATTCGCCTTTTTATTGCCGGTGTTCAACCTGCAATAAGATGAAAATGCATACATCTCGTTTCCAGAAGTATTGATCCTGTAAGCACAACCATCATCCATAAAAATCGGAGACAATAATTTTCCATCTGAAAATGTGAACATCACCTTGCTGTTCGCATCGAACACGGAATAATCTGACACCGGTTTATCAAGCGTCTTTACATCAGTTTTGGCTGATGATGCATCCGTTTGAGGAGCAGGTTTCACTTCGGCTTGCCTTTCTGCAAAAGTTACATTAAAGGACCGACCATCAAGAGAATTTGTCTTTACTGTCTCCTTAGCTTTTACATCAGGTGATTTTTTTTCCAGTTGCCTGTCACTGGATTTTACATCCTGGGCCATTGCATTGGTGCAGAGCAAAGCCACAAGAGAGAATGAAATGAACTTTTTCATGGGCTGATTATTTAATAAGTTTTAATCTATAAGTAACAAAATAGTATGCCTGTCAGCTCTCAAATCCAGCATTTTTCCTTCCCGCAAATTTCCGCTTCACTGACCTGATCGCTGCGTCAACATAGGACTCTTCTATGCGTGATAACTTATCGAACATCTCTTTTTCCTTTTCCCTGCCAATCGATTGGGTGTTCTTCATAAATGTGACTGGTTTATTTCCAGAAGTAAATTTTTGAAACATGACACTCTGATTTTTATTGATCAACTTTCTATATATATAAAAGCAATGCCACCCACGAGCATCATTAAAAAACGTCAATCGAATCCTGAAATCAGATTTTTCCATGTGAAATTGCGCTTCATAATGCGTAGTAAATCCACACTGATAAATAGAGAAGGTGCAACAGAATCTGCTGCACCTTCTGAAAAATTCGGATTGATTTCGTGAAAAATCGTATTGGCTTTTGTTGAGAGATTTTTCCTAGTGAATATGGGAATTACTTGCAAAAAAAATCCGGTGAACATTGCTCACCGGATTGAGGTAATTATTCTGTATTTAATGAAAGACTTTATTTCATCGCACTTACCTTCTCCTTGCAATTCATTGAATGATCAAGGTGCGTACGCAATGTTGGGAGCATATTGGCAGCCCATGTCTGGATATCAGGGTCCGTACTTTCTTTTGATGCGCGCTCAAACTTATCTATGGCATCTTTATGACCGGCAACCATTTCATCACAAAAATCTTTATCGAAATCACTTCCTCTTTTTTCTGAAAGTGTATTGTATTTTTTCTGATAATCATCGCTTGCAGCTGCAGGTATCGTTATGTTTTTCTTCTTCGCCAGCGAAGCAAGGTCATCATAAGCCTTTTGGTGAGAGCCGTTCATCATCTCTCCAAGTTCCCTTACCTCTTTCGTCATGCCCTGAGTTGAGGCAAGCTTTCCCATGCTTATTTCAGCAAGGTTGACTTCTGCAGCATCTACAAGGAATTGCGCATCCTTCTCTGAACTGTTAGTGGTAAATTTTGCATCATTGTGATCTTCGGCAGCTTCTTTTGGGTCATCACTGACTTTATTGTCGGCATTTGAGTGATCATTAGAGCATGATGGGGTGAATGCAATGCCTGCTGCTACAGCAAACAAGAGCATGAAATGTTTAATTGATTTCATTTTGAGTTTTTCTTTTTTAGAGTATCCACTTTAAAAAAAGCATGCCACCTAGAATGGGTAGCCCAATGCTATATTCAGGATAAGATTTTCCCTTCTCCAGGCAAGTGAAGACAAATCAATCTGGTTAAATACCCATTTGTCAGATCCTTCAAGCCAGGGCTTTCGAATAGGAAATGAAAGGTCAAAACGAAGCACGAAAAAAGATGCATCCAGACGAAGGCCTATACCTGTCCCGGCAGCAAGCTGGCTGATCAGCTTTCCACGGTCAATGCCGGAATAGGGATCAGTTGTATCCTTTTCCTGGATCCACATATTTCCCGCATCAAAAAATAACGCCCCCTTTACAATCTTGTAAACACCGAAACGGTATTCAGCATTTGCTTCTATTTTCAGATCACCGCCATTCCTGAGCAAAGGGTTTGGAATAGAATCAGGAGGCGTAGCTCCCGGTCCCAGCGAATTGATCCTGAATGCCCGAACACTGTTAGGACCACCGCTGAAAAATTGTTTGATGTAAGGCAAGGTCGAAGAATTTCCATATGCATAACCCATCCCGGTGTAAAGACGAACGACAACTTTATTTTTTTCATCAAGGTTATAATAATTTCTGAGGTCAATGGTAAGCCTTACATATTGAGAATATGGAATTCCGCCCACCGTCAGTGGATCATCTGCATCAGCTTTCTGATTCAGGAATAATGCATTAAAAGCAGAAAGTGTGTTGCCTGACAGATCAGAAGTAAACCGCAAGGCGAACTGACTTTTCTGTGTCGGGATTACCTGTTCATTGAACGTATAGTTGTAAATCATACCCGCAACAAACTGGTTATCGAAACTTCTTTTGAAAAAAGGGTTTTCATCCAACAGCTTTATAAATTCGTCGCTCTTGCCCGACACTGAAAAAAAATTAATGTTAACAGGATTTAGTTCATGTTCGATCTTAATATTTTTTTTCCAGAAATATCCATACTGAAACTTCAACGCTGACAGGTCATAAAAATTCACCCGTTGCAGGTAATCAAAGCTCACTGAAAATCTTGTTTTGGGAAGATAAATACTTTGCGTTTGCCTGATCCTGAAGGGAGCAAAAAAACGGGGTATGACAAATTCCAGTTCAGGTTTTATCTCATAAGAAAAGACAGCTTCCGTGGAACCTCCGATCTGCGTTTCAACAGAACCTTCAAGACTAAGCTTCAACAACTCAGCTCCGCGCAATGCATTTCTGTTTTGAAAAGATATTGCCACTGCAGGTCCAAGGAAATTGTTGGACTTTGAAATAGTAGTCAGTTCCGCCTGGATACTTTTTTTAGGTGACGGAGTGAGATGAATTGCCGCATCGAGATAGCCAGGAGAAGAATACTGGGGCTTGGATAAATTTATTTTCACAAATTTGAAAGTGCCCATTCCCATAAGCCTGTTCAATGTGATGTTGTGATTTTTTCTTGAATAAATTTCACCTTCTCGTAAAAAAACTGAACGCAGGATAACTGCAGGCCTGATGCTTGTTGTGCCAATGAATAGAACATCCTGGGTAGTGGAAGTGTCTTTGGCCTGCAGACTATCAGCCGCAAGCGTGTAATCAGTTTCAACTGAAACGTCCTTGATACTGTATTTGAGAAAATGATCAGCGGGAATATTTTCCTTCAGCGTTATTGTAAGCCGGATACTTCGGTCGGATTTTGAGGTATCCGCTTTAAAAAGAATATAGTCTTCGTTGAAATAAAAATAGCCGAGATTTTTCAATACATCTTCAATTCTTTTTCTTTCAGCCCGAAGTAAATTCAGGTCGTAGTTGCTTCCCTGTTTTAGAATGCTATTATCTTTTGTACCTGTGATGGCGGAACAGACCAGGCACGTATCAGAAGGAAATTGCACATTGGAAATTGTATAAGGTGTATGCAGGTTCATTGAATAAATCACATATCCCTTATGCTTCCCCTCAACTATTTTAGAAGTGGTAACGCCGTTGAAAATTCCCATGTTAAAAAGTAAGGCATCAATTATTTCTGTTGTGGATTGCGTTTTAACGGCTGTCATTAGCACAGGTGGCTCTCCAACCTTTTCATGCAACATTTTTCTGAATCCATGGAATGAGCTGTCGCCGGTGATATTGTATATCCAAACCTTTGGCCTGTTGCCGAGAAACCGGGAATTGGGTTTGGGACGAATCGCAGCTTTTACTTTTGACTTAATCGTTCCCTTATCTTTAATTTTTTCGGAAGAAATAATTTCAATCCTCGCACCTGTATACAGTTTTTCTCCCTCCGGTAACGTACGAAGTCCGCTGCAAGAACAAAACAATAACAGAATTAACAGGCAACTCCGGGTCCTCATTCCTTCCAGGTCGACCTTATTATAAAGCATCAACAGGTTCTTTTACAGAAGATATATGTTTAAGTGGCCGCATAATGAGCCGGATAGCGCTATCGAAAGTAATATAGCTCACCAACCAATTGGTGAATACGATGATTTTGTTTCGGAAACCTACAAGCGTCATGAGGTGCACAAATACCCAAATGATCCACGCGATAAAACCTGTGAAATGAAGCGGGCCGAAATCAGCTACCGCTTTATTCCTTCCGATCGTAGCAAGCACTCCTTTGTTCACATATTGAAACTTCTTCCACGGCTTTGCAGTCGACATATTCAGATTGCGCACAAGATTATTTGCTTGTTGAATTGCAACAGGTGCCAGCATCGGGTGTGGAGATCCAAGTTCGGAAGTGATTGCAGCCACATCACCTACAGCATAAATATTTTCGTAACCTAAAATGCGGTTATAACGGTCTATTTTATACCGCATATTTTTGTGCAGAGAACTTGATGAGAAGCCTGGAATAGGATTTCCCGTGACACCGGCAGACCAGATCAGGGATTGAGTCTGAATTTTTTCACCTGTGCTTAGTATCGCTTCGTGGCCATCATATTCCTTTAATTGCCGCCCGGTTTTTATTTCAACTCCCATCTTTGTCAACGCTTCAGTTGCATACTTCGAAGCCCTCTCACTCATGGTGCCCAGTATTTTATCACCGCCTTCAACAATTATAATATTAAATCCTGAAAATAAAAGTTCAGCATAATCTTTCGGCAATACATGGTTTTTAAGATCAGCAAGTGCGCCGGCGATTTCAATACCCGTAGGTCCTCCACCCACTACTACAATATTCAGAAATTCTCCCCCTCGTTTTTCAAGAACAGCTTTTTCCAGGGTTTGAAAAATCCAACTCCTGATGTCAAGCGCACCAGGAATAGATTTCAACGTCAATGCATTTTTTTCCACGCCTTTATTACCAAAAAAATTTGATCTGCTGCCTGAAGCAATGATGAGTGAATCGTAGGAAAGGGCTCCATCACTTGTCACTACCTTATTTTCCCCGGGAAGGATTTCTTCTACATTCGTCATCCGGAAATATGCAGTCTTTTTACGCAACCACTTTCTCAGGGGGAATGCAATGCTGTCCGGCTCAAGTCCTCCCATTGAAACCTGGTAAAGCAAAGGCTGAAAACAATGGTAATTATTTTTGTCCAGCAATATCACCTGGAATTTTTTTCTCGAAAGTTTACGCGCAAGTTTAAGTCCGGCAAAACCTCCTCCTATAATAACCACTCTCTTTCTCGTGGTAGAAGGGATTCCCAGATTTGCCTGCGAGTATGTTTCATCAGCCTGCATGAACATCTTCGGGGATATATAAATTATTCCTCTTTCCCTCGGCAATCAGCTCATCATAAAAGGCCTCCAGTTTTTCATTGGTACCCCTGAGTGCTTGAATAATCCTGTCGGCCCAGTTGATATAAAGACTGCGCTTTTCCAAATCCCATCCTGCCGGGGGAAAAGAAAGCAGTGATTTTACGTTGGAGATCTTATCTGCCAGCTTGATGAGCCGGGCTTTTTTAGAAAGTGATTCTACCCGCTGAAGCTGCTGGTTGAATTTATCCGTATCGTTGCCGGTGCTGTGGTCGGTGACTTCCAATACGAGCTGAAATACTTTTTCGCCAAACTGGAAATTGATGTCACTTGCTTTTGTTCCGGTCTTCTCTACAGTATCGTGAAGAGCCGCTGCTACCAATACTTCTTCATCGTTTTCCTCTCCTACTACTGTGATAAGCCGGCAAACGTCAATGATATGATTGATATACGGTTCATCATTTTTGGTTTTATCAAACCTGTGACGGTAAGCGGCAAATTCCAAGGATTCCATGAATGGAATAAAGAGCTTTGATTCTTTCATTGTCTTTTTATTTTATAATCGAAAAGAGTATGCCAGTTAAGTTGGTATGGCTTTTTAAAATCCTTTGTAAATGTAACTTACCATGAAGAAAAAGCAACCATTTGAAACAGAAGCTCACGTATTGACAGGAAAAAGCGCTATGGACCTGTTCAGGAAAGAAGATTTGAACAGTCTTGCTGCCAAATTGATCCCAAACTATAATCCAGATCGCTTTGATGCCACTGCAATACGGTTGTTTGTGCAAAAAGGAGAACCCATTATTACGCTCTTTGCGGTTGACAAACTGAAGCAGGAGGAAAACAATTATCCTAAGGATAAGGTACCGGTTAAGAAATTTAAAATCCGTATTTCCTTCAATGACTTTATAAGATATTTCAAGCGATTCGATGTAACTCTCACGAACGATGCATACGACATTACCGATATGCTCGTAATAAATAAATGAGAATTTAATTCAACAGCTAAAAATTCATCACGTTACCAGCTTCAATCTTTTCCGGGTTCGCCTTTTGCAAACTTGACAAGGGATTTCACGGTACCCTTGCTCCGTATGATTGCTTTGCTGTTTTTAATCATGTCATTGTCTGCTTGCACAATTAAATTCAGAACAAGTTGATATTTCACATCACCACCTTTCTTCAATAATTTATAAGCTGTTCTGCCTGTTTCTTTAAATGAAATCCTTACTGGAACTTCAAAGGCAGTTGTACTCTTGGCTTTGATCACAGTAAGTCCGGGAATGGTACCTTTTACCCATTCATGGTCTTCGATCTGGAGCTCAAATGAATAGTCTTTAAATTTTAAATCGAAAACATTGTCATTTTTTATTGCAGCATGTGCAACGATGTATGCACGTTTTGTATTCAGGGAGTCCACATCAATTTTTTCAACATGCAAATCCGGGATATGTATCAGCGGAAGGTAACGCCTGACCGTCACATTGAATTTCTTATTGAATATGATATCAGTATAGAAAGAAGCATGCATCCTGTACTCTGCAGAATCGATCTTTCGTTTTTCGTTGGCATCGATCAGCGAGTCAGCATCACTATTAAATACAGTCACGGGAAGCATGATCCAACTGCTATCGTTGGCATTCAGTGAAATGGATTTGCTGTACCGGCTTTCCATAATCTCTGCATCGTTTATATAAAGCTGGTATTGAAAGCTGTCAGCCGTAAAATTAAAAGGAAGTATATTTTTTATCAGGACACTGACATTCATTTCAGTCTTTTCTGACGTCAGGGAGGTAATCTCTATAACTGACATCCCCACCCTCGGAAGGAAAAATGACTTATATGGATCCGGATCCTGTTTGTAGTTTATATATCGCCAAAGTAATAAACCTGAAATCAGGAGGACGAGCAGTAAAAGTAAAATTAATAGCGTTTTTTTCATGATAGAGTTTACTCAGTACAGTTCAAAACCATGCCTTATGTGGTGGCATTAAATTTTCGGGAGGTTCTCCCGGTATGAAAATCTTCAGTGTATTTGGATCAACTCCGCAGGTAATTAAAAGGCTACAGCTTTTCCTGGCCGAAAATAGTTTCTCTCAAATTAAGATTGATCCGGTCTCAAATGAAATAACCGCCGAGCGTAAAATACTTTTCCTTTGGAAGGAATATATTCATCTCAGGGTAAAACCTGCGCAGGAAAACATTTCCAACATAGAACTGAGGCTGAATCCCTTTCATGGCAATCCAACTACCGGTGATGAAACAAAGGAGTCTGATCTTCAGCGTAAACTTTTCCTGTACTTTTAAATGAACAGCCATAGCCATTAAGTCACAAAGACACAAAGCTTCTCAAAGCTTTTAATTATCTAATTCTTCTGTATTTTATTACTTAGTGTTTCTTTGATTCTTCGTGACTTAGTGGCGAAATTTTGAGACTTCATCGTAAATAAAAAACTGCAAGCTGAGTGAACAACTTGCAGTCATACCAACCAAAACATACTTAGAAACACAAAATCTTTAGTGCGGGATTTATTCCACAACACTGAGGAAATTTTTACTTTTTCTTAGGCCCATCGCGGTTGAGTTCCCATTTTTTCTCCGTCATACTTCAATTCGAAATATTTATGACGGACGTCAGCAAGTTTCTGCTCCAATTGGGAAATCCTGCGCGTTTGCTTCACAATCAATTCGTTTTTTTGATGTACAATGTTGCGTAGCTCTTGTTCTTTCATGATTATATGAAATTTAGGTTTTTCTACTGTATTTTAATAATTAAAATTCCATGCCACGATTTCATTAGGGATCCGTGGCATACTATTGATTCTTAGCTTGTATGAAAAAAATCTGTTTAATTCTTATTGCAGTCTCCGGGTACTTTCAGGCTCTTAGCCAGCAGCCTCCCATCAATGATACGCTGATTCCGAAACAGCATTTGGATGACACTATTCCTGCGGAACCTAAACTCCAGGGAGGTGCATTGATAGATACTGTCAATATTAAAGACAAGGCTGAATATCAACCGGGGTATTTAAGAGATACATCAAGGGAAAAAAACAGTGGGGTTAAGCCAAAACACTGAGTTGTTCAGTTTACATGAACCTTCCTTTTTCTTTTCAGTGCCTTACGGGTTTGTATTTTTTTGTCAGCATGCGTAAGCAGGAGAAACGAAATGACTACCATGATCGCAAAAGTTATTAAATCATCCATGATCTTGATTTTAAATAGACTTACAACCGTTTACGGACGACTGCTTGTCTGATTGAACCTTACAGGGTTTTGTTTTATCACCACGATACCATTGTAAGAAGTCTGCCAGAAATAAAAATTGCTCAGATACAGCAAAAATGCATTTTCACAGGTAAATAACAATAAATGTTGGGGAATTTTTCTACAGGTGAGCAGAAACTTTTTCCTCAACTGGAAGGGACAATCACTTGAATCCGATGATTCCTCTTTTAGGGTAGGTTTGCTGGAATTCAACCTCCTCGAGGTGGAAAATATCGGCAAGGGTCATTTCATGATCCGGGATGAATTTGTAGCCCAGTGTGCGGCAAAGGTCCTGCGTCTTTTCAAGACTAAGCTCTTTGAATTGGTATTTGGCAATAAGCCTTCCCTTCCTTAGCAATGCGGGATCTACAAGGGCAATATCATTATTGAAAGTGCAGATGATCTGCAGGTGGAAAAAATCCGAGAGCAATCCATCGGTCAGGTTAAGCAGGTTTGATATTACGTGGTCATCGTCATTGATTCTTTTTTTCAGGATTGTATCTGCGTCTTCAATGATGAGCACTGAATTACGGTAGTCTTTCAGCAGCGTTAGAAACTCAGGACTTCCGATCTTCTTCGAAAGACTTGCAGGCACAAACAATTTCTGCTTGTCAATATGAGCTGAGAGATACCGGATGTAGGAAGTTTTTCCAGTGCCGGGCTTTCCATAAAATATCGCCAGGCCTTTATCATCATTTTTATTCAGACGATGCAGGAGCACTTCATTCATCGGCAACAGGTCATCGTTATAATAAAGATTCAGGTCATGAAGAGGAGTGTGCATAATCATTGCACAAAAATCAAGGTGGTTGTCATCATTCTGCATCAGCAATCTTACCTCGCGCTTTTCGATTTCATTCACCATGTAACAATCCTTGATCATGTCAAGAACGGACTGCAATGTTTCTTTCGAAACCGCATCTGAAAAATAAAGCTGTGTATCGTTCGAGCTTCCAAATTCCCACGGCGGAAAACAAAGCATCAATTCTTTTTCAAGAATGTAAGCACTCACTCCGGGCAATGGCTTTGAATTAATGATTGAGTGTATGTGAGTTTCAAAGACTGTACTTTCTTCAAGATTGAACTTTTCTGAAAGCAGGTTCAGCAACTTTGCCTTATTTACATCTTTGAACCAGTGCCTGTGGGGGAACTTGTTATAAAGCTTGTAGTAATAAACATACGGATTGAAAAACTGTTGTTTGCCGAACATTCCTGAAAGGTCGGCGCGCTGTTGTAATTCTTTAAAATCTTTTTTTTCTGATTTAGTTTCCTTCATAGTTCTTTGGTCTCTGCCGCTTCAAATAAAATAAGATTCCAAATAATTATTTTTTTGTTCCCGCAAAGTTACTCACAATAAGCGGGTATTTTTTTCTTCTGTTTTTTTAAATATAATATTTAGGAAAAGCATAAATGGCACAAATTTTTAAAAGGTTAATTAACCCAAAACTCCCATACACCCTGGCTTGTATAGGATTTTATTTTATCTTTGTCTGCGAAGCGGACAATTATGGCAAAACCCAAAAATATTTTCCTGGTAGATGATGATGTTGACGATCAGTTATTTTTTACTGATGCGTTGAAGGATATTGATTCAAGCATATCATGTTCAATAGCAAATAATGGAAAGGAAGCGCTTGATTGCCTCAATCGACTGACCAGGCTCCCGGAAATTCTTTTTCTTGATCTCAATATGCCATTTATGAATGGGTATGAATGCCTCAGCAAACTAAAGAATGAAGTCCGGTTCAGCAGGATTCCTGTGGTTATTTTTACTACTTCAAGTGATCCAAAAGATGCTGAGATTACCCATCAACTGGGTGCTGAAGTTTTTCTATCAAAACCCAGTGAGTTCAGGCAGCTTCGGGAAAAACTCGAAAAAATTCTTGCGCTTGATTTCAGTGCCGATTCACAACTGATCTCACAGTATTCTGTTTAAACTTATTTGGCGAAAGGTATTTATGCAAGGGAGCTGTTGCTGAACCCGCCATCGGAATTCCAGGCACGGAGCAGGTTATTGTACAGGAACCTTAAAGGCGCAGCACCCATCGTCAATGCATGTTTGCTGAACTCAGTAAGCTGAACACGGAATTTAAATTTGCTCAGATCATTGAGGTGTGGGTGGCTGACCTGGGGATCAATAAGCACTTCACCGTCATAATCCAATACAACATCGTGAACGTTTTTTGTTTCTGCAGCACTTTTAAGTAGTGATTGCAAATCTTCTACGGATGGATTGTGGAACAGATTCATAGTATTTGTTTTTAAGTTAGTTGAATAAATCAATTTCCCGGGCATTCCAACAAAAGCGTGCCAGAAATTATTCATGCATTCATTTTCGAAACCCTTCACTGAGAATTGATAACGTTTCTCCCCATAAATTAATTTGATGTGGAATTTACACACAAGATTTTTACAAAGTTGCGCCCGGATAATTTTCTGGCATCGTTTTCCATATATATCTTCTAAAATCCTCTCTATGAACGAAGATCAATCCGTCCTCTATACCGACGGCAAAAATGTGGTGGTTACTTCCAGTGAACTTGTTGTTGATAGTGTCCGCTATCTATTAAAAAGTATTCACAATGTGCGGTTGCATTTTATACAGCATTTCAAATATCCCCCGCTTACATTCATCATTGCCGGAGTTATATTGATGATAGGAGGCCTGTCGGGATTACTGAATGATATTCAACTCGATGAGATATACATTGGGAATTTTTTAATCACCGCCCAGAGGCTATTTATTATTGTCGGTAGCATTCTGGTATTGCTGGGACTACTCTGGCTTTCGATACTTCAAAATAAATATGTACTGGTAATTTCCACTGATGACAGCGAGTGGAACTCAATCCCGATAGCTACCGGGACAGGCAAGCGAAAAGATGAACTTAGTAAAATCGCAACGGTCCTTTCAAATGCAATTGACAGCTTCAAGAAAAAATAAACTTTAGTGTAGAATAGATTGCGCAAAAGGGGAAATATGGCACACTTTTTTTAGTCCGTAGGTGTCTTATCCCTATCAAAATTATGGAGTTCAGGTACATGAATCCTGAAGTGGAGCGAAGCCGCAATGCAGTGATCGAAACACTCCGCGAAAAGGAACATCATTATAAAAATATTCTTGAATCACTGCCGGTGGCTGTATATACGTGCGACATGCATGGATACATTACTTTCTATAACAAAGCCGCTTCTGAGCTTTGGGGGCATGAACCCCGGGTTGGCAGGGATGCATGGACTGGCGCCTGGAAAATTTA